>Ga0131853_10025670_pt1 | contig 10614 bp, 6 predicted proteins | sample TergutLab28metaG_FD_92764 | JGI IMG/M metagenome (GOLD analysis project Ga0131853, IMG submission 92764) | Labiotermes labralis P1 segment gut microbial communities from Petit-Saut dam, French Guiana - Lab288 P1 (version 2) (version 2) | ecosystem: Host-associated > Arthropoda: Insects >... | reverse complement strand
GCCTCAGTGCCTGTACAGTATAGCTATACCTCTACTCCCCCTATGGGCCGTACGGCCTGTACAGAGCCTCAGTGCCTGTACAGTATAGCTATACCTCTACTCCCCCTGTGGGCCGTACGGCCTTTACAGAGCCTCAGTGCCTGTACAGTATAGCTATACCTCTACTCCCCTTATGGGCCGTACGGCCTGTACAGAGCCTCAGTGCCTGTACAGTATAGCTATTCCTCTACTCTCCTTATGGGCCGTACAGCCTGTACAGATACTCAGTGCCTGTACAGTACAGCTATACATCTACTCCCCTTATGTGCCGTACAGCCTGTACAGAGCCTCAGTGCCTGTACAGTATAGATATACCTCTACTCCCCTTATGGGCCGTACGGCCTGTACAGAGCCTCAGTGCCTGCGCATGGGTGCACTTTTACATATATATATATATATATATACATATACCTTCAATTCATGCTTGACAGTAACCACGGTCTGTGTCCTTTAGTAACATCAATATTTAGCTTTAGGTTTCTGTGACCGTGCATCGTGAGCAAATTGTGAAGTGAGAGAGAAAACCAACAAGATGCAACAGTTAGAAGTTTATTTTTAACAATTTCTCTACATGTTTCGGGCATCATTATGTCTATCTTCAGGAGAACAAGACGTATGTTACTGCATGTGATGTGCTGCGCTGCTTCTGCTGGATGTGGTCGGTAGCGGTTGTGGGGCGCTGCGTTGTTGGGTGCGAGCACTGTGAAGGTTACTGTTCGACTGTAACCTTCACAGTGCTCGCACACTACAACGCAGCGCCCCACAACCGCTACCAACCACATCCAGCAGAACCAGCGTAGCACACCACATGCAGTAACATACGTCTTGTTCTCCTGAAGATAGACATAATGATGCTCGAAACATGTTGAGAAATTGTTAAAAATAAACATCTAACTGTTGCATCTTGTTGGTTTTCTCTCTCACTTCATAACATCAATATGTTTATGTTCTTTAGGAAAGTAATCGTTATTCAAGTGGAAGTAATAAGAAACAAAAATAAACGAAGTTAATTTTTCCCTGTGCTACAAGAGCCGGTCCATGTAGTCGCCACTACTTTGTAAAATGTCGAATAATCACTAAATCCTACACATAGAGATAAATTACATCGGCGCATTAAAAAAAATATTTTCACGTATATAAACGTGTATTCGTCCCTGTGTAAGTAAACACTGCGCCACGAACAGGCAATGAATCAGTCGGTATTCAGCTCCTCATTATTAACATGCACAGTGCATGTAGGTGTGGACAGTTCCAGACCCTTGCTATGTTACCCTGGGGAAATAGCACGCGACACATTTTGAATAGTTGGTTGGGTGTCCAGGGATTTGTTGTGGATGATGTGAAGAAGGGGGAGATCTTCGTGCTTCCGCCTGAAATCGACCCTCCATCCAGGAGTGTGATCAACATACATCGAAATAAATCTGTCCGCTCATTTTGTTTCGACTGGAATTTTTTTTTTATATCTCTAATGGCAAAAACGTTTATATTGGAAGGTGTCAAAATTCCACAACTTACCTTTCAGTTTGTGGCAAATTAAGAAACGTCATAATCCACATCTCTGTAGTTATTTTCACGCTCTGTATTTTTTCCAATTGCACGTACCATCTGTTAATCCACATTTACCTATCGGTACTTAGATGCGTGTATTAGAACAGAGAACATGCACTCTGAATGATCACGTTAATAAATTAATGCTCCAGAACCATTTTAGCCTTTGCAAATTCATGGTTCTTATATTATGCTCCCCGTACATTAATTTGACACACAGACAACTTGACGGGCACGCAGAAGATGAAAGGTAAATGCGGAGAAATATTGATTGTAAAACCGGAAAGCAAGAGAACACTTGGAAAACATATTCGTATGTGTTCATATTTCGTAACATAGCTAGTTCATACAGAGAGGGGTTGTTAACACCTAGCCCAACCCACAAGCTGAAGGACCACCCCTTGTCTGCTGTCCGCTACTGCTTAATCAGTATATTCGCAACTACTCTCCATATTGGAGGCCGTCCCTCCATCCGCAACATGAGGAAGCGCCATGCTGTGGTGACAGGGACCGACTGATCACCGCATTGGCGTAGATGTATGTAGCAGGACAAAGTTACGATGGACCCTAAAATATATGGTGTGAACCGGATTAATCCGGCTTAGCTTCGAGTCCAGTGGAAGGCTGTTGCGGACTGCCAATAAAACATCCAACCCCCACGAATGAGTGGGGATTCGTTGACAAGATGAATGTTTGTCTTGCTACAGGGACTGAGCTACATTTTGCTCCATTTTGATTTGGTTATTACTGCGATCAGGCTATGGGATAATTCACTTGTAACCTAAAGCAAGTAGTAGAAATTCACGGTTTCCAAGTTTGCAAATTTCTTTGGTCCTACATGTCAGTTAGAAGACACATCACAAAGATTAAATGTACATTTCAACAGACCTTTTTCTCTGTAAAATATTTATTTATTGCTAACTAAAACAGTGATTCATCATAAAGTGCCAGCTTTATCATTATGTCATTAACTGTGGGTAGCTACTAAAATCTAAATCAGGTAATGGTAACATATAACAATTGCCCAAATTGTGCAATTGTTATATTTTATCAGTATTCTTGTAAAGCACCCAAATGATGGTCGCAAAGCGACAGGAATATGTAGACGAATTTCAATGTAAGACAAAAGGTCTATTTTTATCGTTGCACTGTGCATTTTTTTAGTTTATTTCAGTACCGCACCAACAAATGCACATGTATTGTTAAAGTGATCCCGTTACAGACCCGGTGTGGCCCAGAGGGTGGGTAGAGGTATAGCTCTACTGTTCCATGATCGCGGCACTAGAAGGGGATGAGTGGTCAGCAGCACGCCCCGGCCGCACTTTACCCCCGGGAAAGACACGGTACCCATTGTACAGGAGGCTGGGTGGGCCCCAGAGCCGGTCTGGACGGGCGGAAAATCTCGTCCCCACCGGGATTCGATCCCGGACCGTCCTGACCGTAGCTCAGTCGCTATACCGAATGAGCTACCGGGCCCACAAATACACATATATATTCCTTAATAATCTAAAATTTAAATTAATTAATTAATTAATTAATTAAGTGTTTTAATGTAAATTTTAGATTATTAAAGACTATATATGTGCACTTGTTGGTGTGTTAGTTAAATAAGACAAATGGTGTTTTGTCACTGTGAATTTGTTGGTGTACAACATAAGTGTATATACATCTTAATGCAGGGGTATAGAACAGTTAAGGATGGAAGTTCATTACTGACAATTAATTTGTAACACCCTGTAGCCACATTTCCTCACACTAACCTGCATCCTGTAATTACAAGCAGACGTCTCAGATGAACTTCATATCTGCTCCATATTCCACGCAAATATCACGTAACCATCTTCCACAGTTTCAAACACATTCAACCCGATGTTCAACAGATTTTTCACCGTAACGGTAATCCCCCTGGAAATCGCTACAAACCGGAAGGTCGCGGGTACGAATCCCGATCGCTTCGCTATGGCCCTAGAATCGACTCAACCTCAAACAGAAATGAGTTCCAGGTGTGCTGTCTTGGGGGTAAGGTCGGAAGGAGGATAAGGCCGACAACGTTGCCCCCTTCGCAGATTGTATAGAAATTCTGAGAGCCTTACCCGGGAGCCCAAGAGGCGTGTCCACTCCTGTATGGGGATTGCCTTCCCTGCTGGAATATAAGCCCTTGATACGACGGAACATAGATGCCTCAAACCCCCTGGTGGAATCTCCTGTTTCCTGGGACGTTAGGTTGTGTAGTTTAATATATGAGAGGAGTACGATTGCAAACTTACAGCGCTGCGCGGAGAACTGATTTCAGTCGTTCTGCTAGGACTCCTCCAGAAAACACAGTAGACGAATATTTTATGTTTTGTTGACCGTGCATCTTATTACAATCTTTGTAAATAACCAACTTGACGCACAATTCTAATTCTTATATTTGTTTATTCCAATTCTCTACATGTTTCGAACAACCAAGTGCTGATCATCAGGACAGTCAACTGTATCAATACGACCTCTGGTATATATATCACTGTCTGTAGGTGACCGTGTGGTATGTAGGTTTAGATGGAATCTGTATACCGCACGGTCACCTACAGAGTGTGATATATATACCAGAGGTTGTATTGATACAGTTGACTGTCCTGATGATCAGCACTTGGTTGTTCGAAACATGTAGAGAATTGGAATAAACAAATATAAGAAAAAGAACTGTGCGTCAGTTTGTTTATGTAGCAACACTAGTGGAGTATCTGGTACACAAGTCTGTAAGGCAGATGATGCGCCATATTCCAATAGGAATCTAGCAACCTTCGGTGGGGTCAGCTGCCTCAGCGCTGGTGTAAATTTAGTTACCAGCGTGTCGCATCCCAGAAGAATGTTAACTCCACATAAGCATTGTGATTACCTTAAATCTGAAAGAGGCGGTAACACTAACAAGTGATTAGCCCTGACTCAGTGCGTCTAGAAACAGGAAATAACGCGTGTTTATTGCTACACTTTGTGCTTCATGAAGATGGCAGTGATTATCAGAGTACAACCAACAAGATGCGACTTTTCTTAATTTATTTATTTGTGTAAGACGCTCTATATGCTTCAGACCATTACTGCTACATGCCGCTAGTCAGAGCGGCTAGCGGCATGTAGCAGTAATGGTCTGACAAATGCCTGACGCTGTATGTGCAGTTTTGAGTTCCTGATGATGGACGGAAAAACCGTCCGAAACATGTACAACATCATCATCATCATCATCATCATAAACATTAAGGATTGGACCCTTTGATCCGTTCCGTCTCCAGAGTTACAGCTGCTTGCACCAACACTTCTTCGGTCTTCCAATTGTTCTCCTTCCTTGTGGTCTGTAGTGGTATTATTTCAAAGGGACTCGGTTTTGTGGCATTCTTTGAAAGTGTGAAAGTCAGTTCCGTCTGTATTCATCTATCTTTCCTAGTATGCCTGTAATCCGTAGTTCGCGTCTTATGTAGTCATTTGTCTTGTGGTCATAAATGGTGTAGCCTGCCAGAGGTCTCAGGAACTTCATTTCTGCCGCTTCAGTTCTTCTTCTTTGTAAAGATGTTAGAGTCCAATTTTCTGACCCATATAAAAATATAGGTAAAATTAGTGTATTGTATATTTTCAAAATAGTTTCCTTTCTCACTTTCTTAAAAATAGTTCTCTTAATAATACCTATTAATTGTAAAAATTTTGCTAATTTAAATTCTGCATCATTGGAAAATTGGTAAGATATACTGCAACCTAGATAAGTAAATTGGCTAACGTTTTCTGGTGTTTCATCATTTATAATAATTTTTGTCCTCAGGTGATCCGTTCCAACGAGACCAAATACTTTCGTCTTTTTTGTAGCAATTTCCAAATTATATTCTTTAGATATGTTATATAATAAATAGACTGCCTTTTGTAAGTTGTCTTCTGTGTCAGAAACAATAAACTGGTCATCTGTAAATAACAGTGCGTTGAAAATTAACTCTTTAAAATATTTACTAGTTTTTAGTTTCTGTAACCAAATCCCAATAACCTCGTCCAAATGTAAATTGAATTATAAACAGGTGATAGTGGTCATCCTTGTCCCACCCCTTGGATAATAGTTCTAGAATCTTCAGATATTCCTTTTTCACTGCCAGTAACAGCGCAATAAAATGCACCTAATTGCTCATTCATATATGTAGAACGTCTTACAGAAATAAATAAATTGAGAAAAGTTGCATCTTGTTGGTTGTACTCTGAGAAAATATTAACAATGCACAGATATATGAAAGTTAAAAGAATGGTAATGATTTATCTCAGAATTTAACCAACTTGATGCACAAAATTTGTTTCACAATAAGTTTTATTTCATGCCTCTACATGTTTCGAGCATCATCAGGAGGTGAAAATTCTATTATACATCACCTGGTATCATCACACCTATAGGTGTGATGATACCAGATGATGTATAATACAATTTTGACCTCCTGATGATGAGCACATGTGCTCAAAACATGTTGAGGCATGAAATAAGCTTATTGTGAAACAAAAATTTTGTGCATCAGGTTGGTTAATTACTGAGATAAATATACTGAGATGCACGGTCAGCAAAACGTCGAGAAATGGTAGTGATGTTGACTTTATTGCAATAAGCAAGTAAAGTGAGTTACGATGTGGGCGTAATAAATTAGAATTATGGAAAACAAAATTGCGAAGTTTTTATTGCGAAACTTCCAAACACCGAGAAAAACGTGTTCCTGTATAATTTTGGGGAAACTTTTGGCTAGTTTGTGAGTTGGGCGGGGCTGAGTGTGGGAGGTGTTAAGGTTTTGTTGTAGACACTCCGAAGTACCTTACTTTGATGAAAACGAAACTGGAGTTTTATACAGCACCAGCGAAAATTTCATTTTTCTCTGGTTCTTATGTTATTAAAATAATCTGCACATTAATAACGCAGTTACTTATGTACTTATTATGCTGGCCTGTGTCTCCGTGATGTGAATCCGTGAGGCCCCACTAAATATTTTTAGAAGTGTAAAACTTTCAAAGTGTTCATGTGGGAATTTTATATCGACTCGGTGTTTTGTAATATAATATTACACAGTGTACGTCAGCACAATCACTTTATTACTCAAGGTAATTATAAGGCTAAATATTTTGACTATAGTCATCTTCAGGCCTATTATTCAAGGTAATTATAAGACTACATGTTTTGACTATAGATTAGTCATCTTCGGGCCTATTACTCAAGGTAATTATAAGACTACATGTTTTGACTATAGATTAGTCATCTTCGGGCCTATTACTCAAGGTAATTATAAGACTATTTGTTTTGACTATAGATTAGTCGTCGTCGGGCCTATTACTCAATACAGATATAAGACTAAATGTTTTGACTATAGATTAGTCATCTGCGGGCCTATTACTCAAGGTAATTATAAGACTACATGTTTTGACTATAGATTAGTCATCTTCGGGCCTATTACTCAAAGTAATTATAAGACTACATGTTTTGATTTTAGATTAGACATCTTCGGGCCTATTACTCAAAGTAATTATAAGACTACGTGTTTTGAATATAGATTAGACATCTTCGAGCCTATTACTCAAGATAATTATAAGACTATATGTTTTGACTATAGATTAGTCATCTTCGGGCCTATTACTCAAGGTAATTATAAGACTACATGTTTTGACTATAGATTAGTCATCTTCGGGCCTATTACTCAAGGTAATTATAAGACTACATATTTTTACTATAGATTTGTCATCTTCGGGCCTATTACTCAAGGTAATTATAAGACTACATGTTTTGACTATAGATTAGTCATCTTCGAGCCTATTACTCAAGGTAATTATAAGACTACATATTTTTACTATAGATTTGTCGTCTTCGGGCCTATTACTCAAGGTAATTATAAGACTACATGTTTTGACTATAGATTAGTCATCTTCGGGCCTATTACTCAAGGTAATTATAAGACAACATGTTTTGACTATAGATTAGTCATCTTCGGGCCTATTACTCAAGGTAATAATAAGACTACCTGTTTTGGCTATAGATTTGTCATCTTCAGGCCTATTTTTGTCAATTGAGTCGGAGTTTTGTATCTGTCGTCAATGGCACGACTAACATTTATTTTTAAATGGACCGAATATGGTTAGGTTAGTTTATGTTAGGTTAGGTTAGATTAGCTATCAACCAAGTAGGGAACCGAGGAAGGGAAATTGGATGAAGATAGAGAGGGATCCATTTTACGTAATGAACTGCAAGGAATCGTGTATAATTGCCCCCAAAATAAAAGAGTTTCAAGGAGTCCATAAATGGAAGCGCAATTAGGTGCATTTAATTGCACAGTTACTGGAAGTGAACAAGTTCTTGACTTAATTATGTGCGTTGGCTGCGCCTATACAAATTGCTGAAAATTTTCGTTGGGTAAGTCTGTGTCACCGGGGTGCTGATAAGTCCTTAGACCGACCAGGAAGGAAACAAGCTCGGAAGCATGTCAGGGACGCGCACGATTTCAACAACATCGAGACGCGAGCTGTCATCAAGATTTTTTTCTCCTGCAAGGCAAGGCACCGAAGAAAATTCACGCCATGCTGACAGAAACATTAGCTTGTTTCGTTCCTGGTCGGGCTAAAGACTTATCAGCACCCCTGTATTACTAATACTTGTAGTTCATTATCAGCACGGCCGGTACACTACAATTTAAGTGGAGACACAAGAGTGTATTGGAAGATAATATTAAAATGGATTTTAAAAACAGAAAGAGGTTGATAGTTGAAGAATAAGAGACCAACTTGATGTCACTAGTTATTATGTTTTATTTCACTTCTTCTATGCTCAACATGTTTCGGACATTAATACATCCATCATTAGGAGCCTGCGACTTTTCTATTTCATCATCACATTGGTCGTGTGTTCTTGTTTCGATGTGTGTTGGAGTTTCGGTGTGGCTGGGTTGGGGTGGTATCCGTGTAGCAGGCTGAAGTTTCAGCCTGCTACACGGATACCACCCCAATTTAAAGGGCTTTCGTAGAAAAGAAAATGATTCGTTGCGCTATGGAGAAGATGGGGGATTATTTTACAGGCCACACTACTATTAGCCGCTCACAAAGAACTGTCTACCAGGGAGGTTGTTTCCTATACAAAGTTAGATACCTTTCAAGTGGTATGTTAATGTACGTACGACACAATATGTCTAATAAAAATACCTTACACTTTTGTAATAAATGAGTTACATGAAAATAATTGTATTCTCTAACCATTTCAAAGAAACGAGCTATAAAACCATATTATCGTGTGGTTTTGAGCGGCATGCGACGTCGAAGTTGCTCTTACACGAAAGTGGCTTAGAGCTCTCCGTTCAACTTATGTATTTCATTGCAAGAATCCATAGAATCTTACTGCTTTCTGAAGGGCATGATATAGAATAAGATGTTGAGAGAATATTAGGGCCTAAGAGGGACGAGGTAACAGGGAGTGGAGAAAACTACATAATGAGGAGCTTAATGATCTGTACTCCCCACCCACTGTTTTTCGTGTGAATAAATCGAGAAGAATGAGATTGGTTGGGCATATAGCACGTATTGTTGAGAGAAGATTTGCGCACTGGGTTTTGGCGGGGAAACCTGAGGGAAAGATACCACTTGGAAGACCCAGGCGTAGATGGGAGGATAATATTAAAGTGGATCTTCAGGAGATCGAATATGGGGGTATGGACTGGATTGAAATGGCTCAGGATAGGGACAGGTGACCGGCACTTGTGACTGTGGTAATGAACCTTTGGGTTCCATACAATGCGGGGAATTTCTTGACTAGCTGAAAACCGGTTAGCTTCTCAAGAAGGACTCTGCTCCATGGCGTAAGTAAGTAAGTAAGGGCATCCTATTCTTATAGAACCTGTTCGTGAAGGTGCCGTATTGATCCTGTTGCATACTGCGCGCTATTGAGCTGTTAGGGACGGAATCTGTTCGACAGTGTTGCTGACTGTGCCTTATTGAGTCTAACGGTGAAGGTGCTTTATTGATCCTCTTGTGATGGCATCCTATCTGCACTGTTGCAAACCGTACTGTACTTTTTGTTTTGGTGTTAACCCCATATTGATTCTGTTGCTAACTGTGCATTATTGATCCCGCCGGTGACGGTATCTTATTGATTCTGTTTCACACTGTGTAATATTGATTTGCGGGTAAGGGTACCCATTTTTTGACCCTGCACTACATTTTCTGACCCTGAACTACAATTTCTAGTTGCGACAACTTTGTTTTGATCATGTTGGTGATAGAACCGTATTGAATTTATCCGTAAGAGCATCGTATTTATTTGTGTTACAGTTTGGCGTCTTCGACGGGTGACCTCAGCCTAGAGGCAGCTCAGTTAGAACGCGCCATCCGTAACAATGACACTTTGAGAGTGAAACGTTTCCTGGACCTCCACCATGACAAGTTCCAGGTAAGTTGATACTTAGCTAATGTGATGGCGCCACCTAGTTGGATCTACCTGTACGAAGTACGGCGTCCGCTAGCACCACATTTTTCCACTGTGCAGCCAACATCCCACCTAACTTTAATTACTACATTTTCCAACACACTTCACCACTTTTCTACTCATTTCGCTGATTTTGCGACAAGAGTGTCACAACTCAAACTTTGGCAGGTTTGAGTTATCGGTATAGAAAGAAACGTTTGCTGATGCACTTTAACAGGTACAGCGTCATAACGCAGTTTGCAAAACTCGCCGCTAGAGAGCAGTTGTGTCGTCGTTGCACTCATAGAAAAGTATAACACTTCAACTAGATTGCAGTGTATGTACTGTCTAACACAACTATGTGATAGTAGAGATATGTATAGAATTTATTACATAAAGAACAACTACATGTTTCGGCACTTTACGTTGGCCATCTTCAGGTTGAGAGATGAAAAAACTTAGTAAGCAGCTACACTCGACTTGTGTGTGTTATATACAGTGGGGAGGTAAGAGGTGAAGTGGGTACGAGATCTGGCATGTGTTGTGTAGGATGGGTGGTGTGGGTACATGGGGTTCTGCTATTGTATGCTATGTCT
>Ga0131853_10025669_pt1 | contig 10614 bp, 9 predicted proteins | sample TergutLab28metaG_FD_92764 | JGI IMG/M metagenome (GOLD analysis project Ga0131853, IMG submission 92764) | Labiotermes labralis P1 segment gut microbial communities from Petit-Saut dam, French Guiana - Lab288 P1 (version 2) (version 2) | ecosystem: Host-associated > Arthropoda: Insects >... | reverse complement strand
TCGACACCGTGGTGGCCGCGACCGGGCTGACGATGCGACAACTCGAGGACACCGCGCGGGCCCTCGCGCAGTCGCAGCGGACGGTCGTGTGCTGGGCGATGGGGCTCACGCAGCACGCGCACGCCGTCGCGACCATCCAGGAGATCGTGAACCTGCTGCTGATGCGGGGCATGATCGGCAAGCCCGGCGCCGGCGTGTGCCCGGTCCGCGGCCATTCCAACGTCCAGGGCGACCGGACGATGGGCATCTGGGAGAAGATGCCCGAGGAATTCCTCGCCGCCCTCGACGCCGAGTTCTCGATCGAGAGCCCGCGCCGCCACGGCTGGGACACCGTCGACGCGATCCGCGCGATGCGCGACGGCCGCGCGCGGGTGTTCATGGCGATGGGTGGCAACTTCGTGTCCGCGACCCCCGACACCGCGACGACGGAGCAGGCGCTGCGCAACTGCGAACTGACGGTGCAGGTCTCGACGAAACTCAACCGCAGCCACGTCGTGCACGGGCGTACCGCGCTCATCCTGCCGACGCTCGGCCGCACCGACCTCGACGTCCAGAAGACCGGCAAACAGCTTGTGTCGGTGGAGGATTCGATGTCGATGGTGCATCTCTCGCGCGGACGACTGAAGCCGGTCAGCGACCATCTGCGCAGCGAAGTCGCGATCATCTGCCAACTCGCGCGCGAACTGCTCGGCTCCGGTCACCCCGTGCCGTGGACGGCGTTCGAGGGCAACTACGACCTGATCCGGAACTCGATCGCGCGCGTCGTCCCCGGCTGCGAGGACTACAACACCCGCGTCCGCCGGCCCGACGGCTTCCAGTTGCCGCACCCGCCGCGCGACTCCCGCGAGTTCCGCACCCGTACCGGGAAGGCCAACTTCGCGGTCAACCCGCTCGAGTGGGTACCCACCCCGCCCGGCCGGCTGATCCTGCAGACGGTGCGCAGCCACGACCAGTACAACACCACCATCTACGGTCTGGACGACCGCTACCGCGGGGTGAAGAACGGCCGCAAGGTGGTGTTCGTCAATGCCGCCGACGTCACCGACCTGGGCCTGCACGACGGCCAACTCGTCGACGTGGTGTCCGAGTGGCGCACCGTCGACGGCACCGTCGAGGAGCGTCGGGTGCACGACTTCCGGGTGGTCGAATACAACACGCCCCGCGGGAACGCGGCCGCCTACTACCCGGAGACCAATCCTCTGGTGCCCCTCGATCACGTGGCCGCCACGTCGAACACGCCGGTGTCGAAGGCGATCGTCGTGCGCCTGGAACCGGCCGGGGGCCACTGATGGGGCGGGTCACCGCGCGCCGCCCGGTGCTGCGGATCACCCCGGACGGCACCCGCCGCCGCCCCGACACCCTGGCGGTGGAGGAACCGCTCGAGATCCGTCTACGCGGACGGTCCCTCACGGTCACCATGCGCACCCCCGGCAGCGACATCGACCTGGTCCACGGATTCCTGCTGACCGAGGGGGTCATCCACGACCCCGACGACATCGAGGTCGTCCGCTACTGCGACGGCGTCGACAGCGACGGCGCGAACACCTACAACGTCCTCGACGTCACCCTCGCCGCCGGGGTGCCCGATCCCGGAAACCGTGGTCGGCGCGAATTCCTGACGACCTCGGCGTGCGGCGTGTGCGGGAAGGCGTCGCTCGACGAGGTCGCCGTCCGCAGCCGGTTCGCCCTGTCCGACAACACCCTCGAGGTCACCGCGGCGACACTGTGGTCGATGCCGCCGACGCTGCGCGCCGGTCAACGCGTGTTCGACGCGACCGGCGGCCTCCACGCGGCCGGGCTGTTCACCGCGGACGGGGTGCTGCTCGCAGTACGGGAGGACGTCGGACGGCACAACGCGGTCGACAAGGTTCTCGGCTGGGCGCTCATGCAGCGCCGGATCCCGCTGTCCGACGCGGTCCTCGTCGTCAGTGGCCGGGCGTCGTTCGAACTGGCGCAGAAGGCCGCGATGGCGGGGATACCGGTCCTCGGGGCGGTATCGGCGCCGTCGTCGCTCGCCGTCGACCTGGCGCGCGACCGCGGAATGACACTCGTCGGGTTCCTGCGCGGCGAGTCCATGAACGTCTACGCCGGGGAACGCCGCATCCAAGCCTGATCGGCCGTTCCTCCGCGCACCCACCTCCTCCCGTGTCACAGTGGCATCGCGCAGGTCGGGCCAACCGGAGGGCGTCGGACATGAGGGCAAGAGGTTTGCGGCACATCGGACCGGTATCGGCTGTCGTGGGCGGCCTGGCTCTGGCCGGTGTGCTGTGCGCGCCGACGGCGTCGGCGACCGTCACCGGACAGGGCGACGTTCGGACGTTCGGCAACTCGGTTCTGGTGACGTTGCAGAACATCGAGTCCACCACCGATGCGCCGGCCTTGTGCGCCACCGTGGTCAGCGACTCGAACGACGAAGCTGTCATCACGAATCTGCAGGAGATCTACGACGGCGGGATCGGCGTCTGGTGGACGACCATGCCGACCGCCACCCTCCATCTCGCCGGCCAGTACACCGACAGCGCCGACTACCGCGTCGTGTCGCAGTGCCGGGACGACGACGGTGCCGTCCAATTGGCCGACACCGTCGTCACCCTCCCCGAGGGCCAACTCGTGGGGAACCCGCCCCGCTACTCGGAACTGTTCGGGCCGTTCTAGCAGAGACCCGCCGGCGTCTCCCCCGCCTGCAACGTGCGGAAGAACTGCTCGGCGTCGTCGAACGACTGCGGCACCGCGGCGCGGTGGTCGGCGCCCTCGTACGTCTTGTAGGCGACCTCGGACCCGTTGCCGCACAGCTGCTGCACCAACGCCTTGCTGCCGGGCTCCGCGATGAGCGTGTCGGCGGTGCCCTGCAGCACCAGCGTCGGCACCGTCAGCGTGAGCGCTCCCGGCGCCTGCTCCTTCAGGTACGACACCAGCTTGCCGATGTCGGCACCCGGCGCGAAGGCCTTGTCGACCGGGACGGTGCCGATCACGTCGCGGATCTGTGCGACGCAGCCTTTGCGCGCCGCGGTGAGCAGCGGCTTCGATTCGGGGGTGACGTACGAATCAGCATCGATGGACGGATCGGCCGCCTCGGCGCCGAGCAGGATCAGCGGCAGGAAGGCCAGCGCGGGCGCAACCTCCGGCGTGCCCGCCGCCAGATACTGCGGCGTGGCGCTCGTGTCGTTGCCCGGCGCGATCGCCACCGCGCCGCGCAGGTTCAGTTCGGGCGCCCGCTGCGCGCCCTGGGCCGCCGTGAACAGCGCGGCGTGGCCACCCTGACTGTGCCCCATCGCGTACCACTGATCACTGATCGACCCGTCGAGCGCCCGGCTGGCCCGCACGATGTCGACCACCGCGTTCGCCTCCGTCCCACCGTCCATGTACGGGTGACCGCCCGGCGTGCCGAGGCCCACGTAGTCGGTCTGCACCACGACGTAGCCGTCGGCCACGTACTTGTCGAGCGTGAGGTCGACCCCGCCGAGGTAGTCGTGGGCCGGGCCGTCGGCGGTGTCGTTGGACGGTGCGCAGATGTCGGAGACGCCGGTGGTGCCGTGTGCCCAGCTGATCACCGGCCATCCCCCGTCCGGCGCGGGCGTTCGGGGAATCGAGACGGTGCCGGAGACGACGACCGGGTCGCCCTGCGCGTTCTGCGACACGTACGTGATGAGTTCACTGCGGCCGGCGCTGGGCAGCACCGGCGCGCCCCGCAGTTCCTGACTCGACAGCAGCCGACCCGGCTCGAGCGGGACGGACCGGTCCGTTTCCGACTGCCCGTTGCCGCAGCCGGCAGTAACCAACACGACCGTCGTGGCCGCGACCGCGGTCAGGACACCACGTCTCCGCGTGTGGGAACCGCGATTGCTCGTCAGCGAGAACACCTGAACACCTCCGAAATTAAGATATGTGTCTCAACCCGAGGAACATAGCGCATTCAGTACTCTTGCCGACATGAACGCTCCCAACGGTCGCGAAACGATCCTCCACGTCGCCGAGCGCCTCATCGCCGAGCGCGGGCTGCACGGGGTCTCGGCCCGGGAGATCGTGAGAACCGCTGGGCAGCGGAACAATTCGGCCATCACCTACCACTTCGGATCCTGGGACGGCCTGCTCGAGGCGGTGTGGATGACGCACATGGGCAGCATCAACGCGCTGCGTACCGAGATGCTCGACGCCATCGACGCCGATACCCCCGACCGGCTCGCCGCGCTCGTCGGCGCCTATATCCACCCCTTCGTCGCCGAGATCGCAGCCCACGAACCGTCCTACTGGGCCCGGTTCAACGAGCAGTGGCTGACCGGCGTGCACATGGACTTCGTCAGCCGCCCGACGTCGCTGGTGCCCGACGATCCGAAGTATCCGAGGGTCGGCGGCATGACCCTGCTCAAGGAACTGCTCGCGGACATCGGCGCAGAGCTCACCCACCTCGACGAGAGCCTGCGCGCCCGCCGCGTCGCGCTCATGGCGCGGTTCGTCGTGGCCGGGATGGCATCGTGGGAGCGCGAGGCGACCACCGGCACCACCCTCGATCTCGCGTCGTTCGAGGGCGAGTTGACGACCCTCTCGATCGCGTTGCTGCGCACCCCCTGATCCCATGACCGACTCGTCGCCGTCCGATCGGCAGATCCCGAACTCCGTCCTCGGCAAGGTGGTCACGGTGCTGGACGCCTTCACCCCCGACGACCACTGGGTGAGCTTCACCGAACTAGTCCACCGCACCGGGCTCAACAAGACCACCCTGCACCGGCTTCTCGCGGAACTGGTCGGCACGCGGCTGATCGACCGCTCCCCGTCCGGGTACCGCCTGGGCCGGCACCTGTTCGAACTGGGGATGCGCGCCTCGATGGAGCGCGGCCTGATCGAGGTCTCCACCCCGTTCCTCGAGGATCTGCGCGAGCGCACCCGCGAGACCGTGCACCTGGGCGTCCTCGAGGGCGACGAGGTCGTCTACGTCACCAAGATCGGCGGGCACGGACAAGCCCCGTCGCCGTCGCGCATCGGCGGACGAATGCCGTTGTACTGCACCGCGATCGGCAAGGTGATGCTCGCCCACGCACCGAACGAACTGAAGGTCCGCACGCTCACGGGCCCGCTCCCCCGCCGAACGCCGCGCACCATCACCACCCCCGGCCTGCTGGCCAGGCAGCTCGAGACGATCAGCGAGACCGGGGTGTCGTACGAGTACGAGGAGTCGGCCGTCGGGATCGTCTGCGTCGCCGCGGCGATCCTCGACGCCGACGACCGGCCGCTCGCCGGCGTCAGCGTGACCGGGCCCGCCACCCGCTTCCGCCCCGAGGCCCACGCCAACCAGGTTCGCGCCGCCGCCGCGGGCATCGCGGCCACTCTCGCTCGGCGGGACAACTTGCGCCAAGACTAGGCATCAGCAGGTAGGTTTCGCTCAGCGAAACTGAATGCTCGCGCTGGGCCGTGACCGTCCAGCACAGTCCTTACAAGCACAACCCACGACAAGGACATCCATGCCTGACACCGAACCCACGATCTCAGAAGAGACGATCACCCAGGCCGCGACGCGTCTGGCGACCGCCGCCAAGACCGGCGTCGCGTGCGCGCCGATCAACGACCTCATCGGCCCCTCCGACATCGGCGTCGCCTACCGCGTTCAGCAGAAGCTGATCGACTGGCAGATCGAAGACGGCGCCGTCATCGTCGGCCGCAAGATCGGCGCCACCTCGCTGGCCGTACAGACCCAGCTCGGCGTCGACCAGCCCGACTTCGGTGTCCTGTTCGACAACATGGACGTCTCCGACCTGCCCGAGGTGCCGACCGAGCGGATGCTCCAGCCGAAGGCCGAGGCCGAGGTGGCGTTCCGGCTCGGCGCCGACCTCGCCGAGGGCGACCTCGACCTCGACCAGATCCGCGCGGCCGTCACCGGCGCCGTCGCGGCACTGGAACTGGTCGACAGCCGCATCGCGGACTGGAAGATCCTCATCACCGACACCGTCGCCGACAACGCCTCCTCGGGCCTGTACGTCCTCGGCGACAACTGGGTCACGCTCGACGAGTTCGAGCCCAAGGACGTCGTGATGAAGATGTACGCCGACGACGAGCTCGTCTCGGAGGGCAACGGCGAAGCCTGCCTGGGCGATCCGCTGATCGCGCTGCAGTGGCTCGCCCGCACCGCCCGCGAATACGGCGAGCCGCTCCGTGCCGGCCAGGTCGTGCTCTCCGGGGCCCTGGGCCCCATGGTTCCCGCCGCGCCGGGGGTGACCATCCGCGCCGAGCTGTCCACCCTCGGCACCGTGACCGCAGTTTTCTCCCGGAAGGAATCGTGACAATCGTGACGAACAACGCTGATTCGAAGAAGATTCGGGTCGCCATCATCGGGCCGGGCAACATCGGCACCGACCTGATGATCAAGGTCCTGAACAAGTCCGACGTACTCGAGATGGGTGCCATGGTCGGCATCGATCCCACGTCCGACGGCCTCGCCCGCGCGGAGCGCCTCGGCGTGCCCACCACGTCGGAGGGCGTCGACGGCCTCATCGCGCTCGACGGCTTCGACAAGATCGACATCGTCCTCGACGCGACCTCCGCCAAGGCGCACGTCTTCAACTGCGAGAAGCTCGCGCCGTTCGGCAAGAAGATCATCGACCTCACCCCGGCCGCGATCGGCCCGTTCGTGGTTCCGCCGGTGAACCTCGAGGAGCACCTCGACGAGGATCTCGACAACCTCAACATGGTCACGTGCGGTGGCCAGGCCACCATCCCGATGGTCGCCGCCATCTCCGCTGTCACCCCGGTCCCCTACGCCGAGATCGTCGCCTCGATCTCCTCGAAGTCGGCCGGTCCCGGTACCCGCGCCAACATCGACGAGTTCACCGAGACCACGTCGAACGCCATCCAGCAGGTCGGCGGCGCCGGCCGCGGCAAGGCGATCATCATCCTGAACCCGGCCGAGCCGCCCATGCTCATGCGTGACACGGTGCTCGCCCTGATCGGCGACGCCGACCACGAGGCCGTGCGCGCGTCGATCAAGGAGATGGCCGCCCGCGTCGCCGAGTACGTGCCCGGCTACCGCCTCAAGCAGGAGGTGCAGTTCACGCCGATCGCCGCGGACGAGCCGGTCCACACCCTGCTGCCCGAGGGTGCGGGCCCCGTCACCACCAAGGTCACCGTGTTCCTCGAGGTCGAGGGTGCGGCGGACTACCTGCCTGCGTACGCCGGCAATCTCGACATCATGACCTCGGCCGCCCAGCGCACCGCCGAGTCCATCGCGCGCCGCCTGCTCGCCGCGCGCACCAACACCCCCGCGGAGGTCTGAGCGTGTCCACCAAGATCTACATTCAGGACGTCACCCTGCGCGACGGCATGCACGCCGTCCGGCACCGGATGTCCCCGGAGAACGTGGCCCGCATCGTGACCGCGCTCGACGAGGCCGGCGTCGACGCCATCGAGGTCTCCCACGGTGACGGCATCGCCGGTGGTTCGCTCAACTACGGCCCGGGTTCGAACACCGACTGGGAGTGGATCGAGGCCGCGGCCGACGCCGTGAAGAACGCCAAGCTCACGACGCTGCTGCTGCCGGGTATCGGCACCATCGAGGAACTCGAGCACGCGCACAAGCTGGGTGTGCAGTCGATCCGCATCGCCACGCACTGCACCGAGGCCGACGTCTCGGCCCAGCACATCGCGAAGGCCCGCGAGCTCGGCATGGACGTGTCCGGCTTCCTCATGATGAGCCACATGGCCCCGCCGGAGCAGCTCGCCCAGCAGGCCAAGCTCATGGAGTCGTACGGCGCGCACTGCGTGTACGTCACCGACTCCGGCGGCCGTCTGACCATGGACGACGTGCGCGCCCGCATCAAGGCGTACCGCGACGTGCTCGACGCCGACACCCAGATCGGTATCCACGCCCACGAGAACCTGTCGCTGTCGGTGGCCAACAGTGTCGTCGCCGTCGAGAACGGCGTCTACCGCGTCGACGCCTCCCTCGCGGGCCAGGGCGCCGGCGCCGGCAACTGCCCGATCGAGGCGTTCATCGGTGTCGCCGACCTGTACGGCTGGGAGCATGGCTGCGACGTGTTCAAGCTGATGGATGCGGCCGACGACATCGTCCGCCCGCTGCAGGACCGCCCGGTGCGCGTCGACCGCGAGACGCTGACCCTCGGCTACGCCGGTGTGTACTCGAGCTTCCTGCGCCACGCCGAGAAGGCGGCCAAGGACTACGGTCTCGACGCCCGCACCATCCTGCTCGAGGTCGGCAAGCGCGGCCTCGTCGGCGGTCAGGAAGACATGATCGTCGACATCGCGCTCGACCTGCTGAACAAGGAGACGGCTGCCGCCTCCGCGTGATCCAGTGACGAAGGCCGGGCCGCCCCTCGGGGCGGCCCGGCCTTCGTCGTTCGTGGGGTCGCCGTCGGAGGTATGCCCCGCGGCGAGAACACACAGCACGAACACAACAAAACTGCCGCCCGACCTGGAGAAGGTCGGGCGGCAGTGTTCGTTGTTGCGGGGTGCCGGCGAACTAGGCGGACTTGTCGCGGCGTTCGCGTTCCGGCTTGCGCGGCACGATCGTCGGCAGCACGTTGTCGTTGACGGTCTCGGCGGTGACGACCACCTTCGCGACGTCGTCGCGGCTGGGAATGTCGTACATCACCGGCAGCAGGACTTCCTCCATGATGGCGCGCAGTCCGCGGGCGCCGGTTCCACGGTGGATGGCCTGATCGGCGACCGCCTCGAGCGCGTCGACCGTGAACTCCAGCTCGACGCCGTCCATGTCGAACAGGCGCGTGTACTGCTTGACGAGCGCGTTCTTGGGCTCCGAGAGGATCTTGACCAGCGAGTCCTTGTCGAGGTTCGTCACCGACGCCACGATCGGGAGGCGGCCGATGAACTCGGGGATCAGACCGAACTTGATCAGATCCTCGGGCATCACCTCGGCGAAGTGGTCCTGCGTGTCGATCTCCGCCTTGGAGCGGACCTCGGCGCCGAAACCGATGCCGCGCTTGCCCACTCGGTCCGAGACGATCTTCTCGAGTCCCGCGAACGCCCCGGCGACGATGAACAACACGTTGGTCGTGTCGATCTGGATGAATTCCTGGTGCGGGTGCTTGCGGCCGCCCTGCGGGGGAACACTCGCCTGAGTGCCCTCGAGGATCTTCAGCAACGCCTGCTGCACACCCTCACCGGACACGTCGCGGGTGATCGACGGGTTCTCGCTCTTGCGGGCGATCTTGTCGACCTCGTCGATGTAGATGATGCCGGTCTCGGCGCGCTTGACGTCGTAGTCGGCGGCCTGGATCAGCTTCAGCAGGATGTTCTCGACGTCCTCACCGACGTATCCGGCCTCGGTGAGCGCGGTCGCGTCCGCGATCGCGAACGGGACATTCAGCATCTTCGCCAGCGTCTGGGCCAGGTACGTCTTGCCGCAGCCGGTGGGGCCGAGCATCAGGATGTTCGACTTGGCCAGTTCCACCGTCTCGCCGCGGGCGTCGCGGCTCCGGTCGCCGGCCTGGATGCGCTTGTAGTGGTTGTAGACCGCCACTGCCAGCGTCCGCTTGGCTGCGTCCTGACCGATCACGTAGTTCTCGAGGAACTCTCGGATCTCCGCGGGCTTGGGCAGCTCGTCGAGCTTGACCTCACTGGACTCCGCGAGTTCTTCCTCGATGATCTCGTTGCACAGATCGATGCATTCGTCGCAGATGTAGACCCCCGGTCCCGCGATGAGCTTCTTGACCTGCTTCTGGCTCTTACCGCAGAAAGAGCACTTGAGCAGATCGCCGCCGTCACCGATGCGTGCCATCTCGTAAGGTCCCTACTTCCTTGTCTACGTGCGAGCATCCCCACCCGACTCACGCGGCCCGCCCGACGGCGGTTCCGCTTCCTCGGCTCAGGATCGAGGGCTCATGGTGTGACCGTACCCGCAGATCGGGAACGAGGTCGACCGAAAGCCGGTGATTCCCGCACGGCCAACACGATTTCGACGCCTGAATCACATCCGCGTCATGAACCGTCACGAACGCCGGATGCCCCAGCTTGACGGGTCCGAGACCCGGCCCACCGCAACCCGATCACTCGGCGTGTCGGCGGACCGGGCACCCGACATCACTTCTGGGCGGACAGCTTCCGGTACTCGAGCACGTTGTCGATGATGCCGTACTCCTTGGCCTCCTCGGCCGTGAGGATCTTGTCGCGATCGGTGTCCTTGCGGACCACGTCGGGATCCTTGCCGGTGTGCTTCGACAGCGTCGTCTCCATCAGACGGCGCATGCGCTCGATCTCCGCGGCCTGGATCTCGAGGTCCGAGACCTGGCCCTGGATGCCGCCGGTGGCCGGCTGGTGGATCAGGACGCGGGCGTTCGGCAGCGCCAGACGCTTGCCGGGGGTGCCGGCCGCGAGCAGCACCGCGGCCGCCGACGCAGCCTGGCCGAGGCACACCGTGGTGATGTCGGCGCGGACGTACTGCATCGTGTCGTAGATCGCCATCAGCGACGTGAACGAGCCGCCCGGCGAGTTGATGTACATGGTGATGTCGCGGTCGGGATCGAGCGACTCGAGCACCAGCAGCTGGGCCATGATGTCGTTCGCCGACGCGTCGTCGACCTGCGTGCCGAGGAAGATGATGCGCTCCTCGAACAGCTTGTTGTACGGGTTGGACTCCTTGACGCCGTAGCT
>Ga0131853_10025668_pt1 | contig 10615 bp, 11 predicted proteins | sample TergutLab28metaG_FD_92764 | JGI IMG/M metagenome (GOLD analysis project Ga0131853, IMG submission 92764) | Labiotermes labralis P1 segment gut microbial communities from Petit-Saut dam, French Guiana - Lab288 P1 (version 2) (version 2) | ecosystem: Host-associated > Arthropoda: Insects >... | reverse complement strand
GGTTCAAGCTAGTAAGGATTTCATATTAATAGCCGAACAAAAGCTAGTCTCTTTAGATCAAAATAAATTAAGCAAAGATTCTCCTAATGATGTTGGCGAAAGTAATATACTTTGTATTCTCGACCGCTATTTTGAAAGAATAAAATAGGAGCATGCCAAAAATATTCCACGCATTTAAAAAATGCGGCAAGTAACGTAAAAAGTATATTTGCAGTAATCCCCTCAATTCCACCATATTACGTTAAATTTGCTAAAGGATTAACTTTAGCGTGTTTTGATTTTGCGAGAGGGGAGTTTCGATGTTAACTTTAGACTGTATAAAAAAAGCCGTTATACCGATTGCTGAAAAATATGATATTAAAAAGATTGATGTGTTCAGATCGCTCGCTGATGGTACCGCTACAAAAAATTCTGATGCGGATTTTTTAGTAAACTTTTCAAGAAAAAGAGCCTTCTATATTTGATGTCATGGGATTTTGGGAGGAACTTAAAAACCACTTAAATATTCCAGTTGATATTACTCTTCCGTTATCAAATCCAGATAAAATTCATATTAATAAAGTGGTGACTATTTATGAAAGATCGTGACAAATCACATATTGAACGAACTAAGTATGAAATAACTTTCATACAAAAGACATTGAGCAATATTGATAAACCACGTTTTTGCAGAATAAAGTCATTCAACATGCCATTTCTATGGCTTTAATTACTATTGGTGAATGTGCCAAGCATTTATCTGGAAAATTTAAAGATGAGCACTATGAAAAAGAGTGGACTAAAATAATAGCCGTCCGAAATATCGCAGCACATGGTTATTGGCAGTTGAATATGACTCAGATTTGGAAAGCAATTGAAACCGACAATCCCGCAATTAGCAGAATTTTTCGGTAAATTTTAAAGACTTTGAGGAGTTTAAAAAATTGCAAACTCGATTTAAATGATTTTTCTACACTAATGAAAATATTGTGTGTAATTTTATTTATATAAATAATGCCATAAATAAATCATATAATAATCTTGCGACCACAAGTCAAAGAAATTATTAAGTAATTTAATTTGTAAGTTTGTTTAAAAACAAACTAAATATTATGGTCGCATAAGAACTGACTCGAACGGATTAAGCAAAGTTTGGCATTAGCCAAAAAATAGACTTTAAAAAGTCTAAAAATTTGCTCCCAGAGTCAGTTTTTTTATTTCGTTAATATAAACTACTTTACAGAAAGTTTTCATAGATATGAAAGTATAGTGTATATATTTATTAAGATAAATAATGTATTAAACAATTCATATAATAATCTTGCAATCCTAAATCAAAGAAATTATTAAAATAATTTAATTTGAAAATTTGTTTAAAAACAAATGATAAGATGTGATTGCACAAGAACTGACTCGAATGGATTAAAACAAAGAAAAGATTATGAACTAATCTGAATAACTTTGTTCCTAGAGTCAGTTTTTTATATTTTAAAAATTAAAACCCGAAAATTTTTAATTCCAGAGTTTATTCATTTATTAAATTTTCTACTAATTCAATTGCTCTTTGATCAATTTTTTGCCCATCTTCTATATTCCAACTATTACTTAATACTACATCAATGAACAATACTTTATTAATTACTGCTTTAGGAATCGATAAATTATTACTGATTCTATCAATAATGAATTTTATTTTAAAAATGACTTCGTCTTCTTCTGTAAACTCATTATGAATAAAACGTCCAATATCAAAAATAGGATTGCCGATAACGCCCCTTGGATCAATAATCTTATAGTAATTATTGCTATCTAGCAAGATATTATCATGATGTAAATCGCCGTGAAGCAATCTATCACTTGCATACTCATTTTTAAGTTCAAGATATAGCTCATTAGCCTTAATTAATTTCAAATATAGATTTGACTGTGCCTTTTGTTCTTTTAAAAATTCAAGCATATTTGTGAGCCAGCTTTGGTAATTAGGATATTCATATGTGTTTGTCTCACTGTGCAGACCTTTAAATAATTCACAAAATATATCAATTCTTTTTTCCAACTGAAGATTTCTTAAGCCGTGTCCAGGCATGATTCTTTCTAATAATATTACTCTGTCTTCTAAATCATAGTCATATAATTTAACATGACTTTTATTTTGATAAGTAAATAAATAATTTACTTCGGTCTTTACTTCAAAACAATTGTGTACAACTTTGAAAACTGCTTCTCCATATTTCTCAGATTGACAATAAAATAAGCAGGATACTGAAAAGTATTCAATTAATACTACTTTTGTAAGTTTCCATTTTTCTTTATATTTTTTTAGGTTTTCAAAAATTAAAGAGGCGTTTCGGGGAAAATGTTTATTAATACATTCTGTTTCGGCTTCAGTAAGCCCTTTATCATCAATCATTTTTTAGTTTGTTGCGGAGTTCTAAAACACTTACCCCTAGTAAAGGATGTATTAATTTTTCAGCAATTTCACTTAAGGGGTCTAAGACAAATAAACGGTTATGGGCTTCATAATGCGGAATCGTTAGAGTTTCTTCTTTCATTATCACAGCATCATAAAACAAAATATCTATATCAATTGTTCTCGGTCCCCATTTAATTATACGTTCTCTTTTTAACTCTTTTTCTATATTCATAATTTGCTCAAGAAGTTCATAGGGGCTTAATAATGTCTGAATTTTAATAGCTGCATTTAAAAAACTATCTTGTTCTTTATAGCCAACTGGTTCTGTATTATAAAAAGAAGAAATACTATCGACTTTTGATATTTTTTCTAAAGCTTTAATAGCTTTTTTAAGGTTTTGTTCTTTATTGCCAAGATTAGAGCCTAAACCAAGATAGGCAATATGCCTGGACCTAGTGATAGAAATTCCCAATTCTTTCACCTTTTGCTTAACAAGTACATTCTTTTTTCTGATTGCGATTTTAATTTCTTGGCATTTTGAATATTTAAACAAAAAATAATTAGCTAATTTTTCTGCACATGTTTCTAAAAGATTATATTTTTTTTCCGTAAATTTATCTTCTATCTCCTTACAAAGTTCGGCATAATTAAAAGTATCTGCTAAATCATCTGAAACACCGGCCTTTTGTAGAGATAAGTAAAATTTCACTGAAATCAAGAAGGGCTGACCATTAAGTTTTTCCTCGTCATAAACTCCGTGATATGCAAAAACTTCCAGCTCTTTAATATAAATATTATCCATATGTATCCCTCCTTTTCAGCTTCGACAGATAATATCTGTCATTTTAGCCGCTCTTTTATTTTCTATGACATCATGAACTCTAACGAAATCAAAACCAGCATTAATGGCCAGAACGGTTGTTGCGAGCGTACCTGAAAGTCTTTCTTCTATTGGCAAATCTAAAGAAAGCCCGATTACTGATTTTCTTGAAGCTCCCAACAACAGCGGAAAACCAAGTTCTTTAAAGCGCATAAGGTTCTTCAGCACTAGCAAATTATCTTCATAACTCTTCGCAAAACCAATGCCTGGATCAAGAATAATTTTATCTTTCTTTATTCCGGCGCTTAAAGCAAGACAAACACTTTCTTTTAAATCACTAATGATATCTTCGACTAAATTAGAATACTTCGCAATACTCCGGTTATGCATCAAACAACAGGTAACTCCATATTTGGCAATTACTTCAGCCATTTTTGGATCCTTTTTTAAACCCCAAACATCATTGATAAAATCAGCACCTGCAATAATTGCCTTTTCTGCGACTTCAGCTTTATAAGTATCGACAGAAATAGGCGCATCTACATGCTTTTTTAGTTCAATCAATATTGGTAAAATTCTATTAATTTCCTCTTCAGCCGTTATTGATTCAAATCCGGGGCGCGTTGATTCACCGCCTAAATCGATTATATCAACGCCATGTTCAATCATTTCTTTTGCTTTAGTGAGAGCTTCTTTTTCAGATATCCGACTTTTTGGATAAAATGAGTCGGGTGTAATATTCAGTATTCCCATAATAAAAGTTTTGTTTAATTCAAAAACACGCTTTCCAATCTTCACCTTAACCCTCCGTTTTGCTTTCTGTCATTAAGTATATCGCTTCAAGTCTTTTTGAATTATCCTCTTGCATAATTCCTTTTACGGAAATAGTTTTAACTCTTGTTCCCGGTGTTTTCTCACCACGCATTGTCATACAAAGATGTTCAGCTTCTACTATTACTAAAACTCCTAAACTTTCTGTCTTAGCATAAACAGTATCCGCAATTTCATCTGTTAGTCTTTCTTGAATCTGCAGCTTCTTTGCTAGAGAATTAACTATTCTGGTTATTTGACCTAAGCCCAGTATTTTATTATTTTTTGGCGCAAAAGCAACATTAACTTTGCCAAAAAAAGGCAATAGATGATGTTCGCAAACTGAATATAACGGAATATCATTTATCACAATCAATTCATTACACTTTTCTTCCCGAAAAGCTTTTATATTGTTCAGACTATTTAAGTTTCCGCTAAAAATTTCTGCATAAAGTTCTGCGACTCTTATTGGCGTTCTTTTTAACCCGTCTCGTTTTGGGTCTTCGCCGAGAGCTAAAATAATCTCTTCAACGGCCTTAGTTATTCTATTTTTATCAATCATACTATACCCCCTTTAGGATTTCACGAGCAGGTCCTACAAGATAAAATGAACCAAATATACAAATAATATCGTCTTTTTTGGTTTCAGAAAAAATTAAATTCAGCGCTTCTTTAATATCTTTTGAAACTTTAGCTTTAATTCCATATTCACTTAAAATCATCGATAGCCAAAAAGGATCTAGCGCTCTTTCACTTTCTGGCTTTACTAAATAAAGATTATTTGTTATTGGCACAAAAATTTCAATCATATGACGATATTGCTTATCTTCTAAGACTCCAAAAATAAAGTTTATTTTACGCTCTGGATAATATGCTTTTAAAAAATTAACTAAAGAATAAACTCCATCAACATTATGTGAAACATCAAGAAAGACATTAGGCTTAATTTGCTCTAACCTGCCAGGCCAAAAAACATTATTTAAAGCCTCTTGAATATGTCTAATATCTATTAAATAATTTAAGTCCTTCAAAGCGCATATTGTCTCTAACACCGTCAAGGCATTTTCAATTTGATGGCTTCCTAATAAAGAAAGTTTGATATTTAAAAATTCTTTATAAGAAAAAGTATTATTTGTTAAAATCTTTAGTGCTTCTTTATTTACGCTATAAACTTTATTAGAAGCAATAAATGCTTTGTTTTGAATGATGTTTTCAGCTTCTAAAAAACTTTGACTTCCTATAACTGTTATTTTATTATCTTTGATAATTCCTGATTCAGCTTCAGCAATTTCATTAATGCTAGTGCCTAAATAATCCATATGATCAAAGCTTATTTTTGTAATAATCGAAACTAAAGGTGAAACTGCATTGGTCGCATCTAAACTTCCACCCATACCTGCTTCTAATAAAACAAATTCACAGGACGATTGCTTAAAATAATAAATAGCAGCCGCCGTAATAAATTCAAATTCGGTTAAATTATTTTTCAAATATTCATTCGTGTCAACTAATAAGCTAATTTCTTTGATAAGTATCGCTAAACTTTCATTGTCAATATCTTTATCAATATGAAACATTTCGTTTATTTTTACAAGATACGGAGATGTAAAAAGTCCAGTTTTATAGTCAGCTTTCTGCAATATTGATGTTATCATCCGGCAAGTTGAGCCTTTACCGTTTGTCCCGGAAACATGAATAATTTTCAAACTATTTTGAGGATTACCAAGAATTTCTAGTAACCTTTGAATTCTTTCTAATCCTGGCTTTATGCCATTTTTTCGGAACTTCTTTAAATAAGTCAATATCTTTTCATAATTCATAATAAAATCCAAAGAATATACTTTTGATAAGCCATAATTTGCCTCCAAATAAAACTACTCACGAATTATACAATTAGCGCTATATGTTTTATAATAAATATTGTATCATATCTTATGACTTTCATGAAAGAAAAAAAGTGAAATAAATTTCACTTAAAAACTTTTTGTTTTATCTTTATAAGAAATTACAGGTAAAATCCGCGTTCCTTAGATTCTGAATCACTTCATAATCTTTGGGGTTTACTTTTTCGCCATTATATTTAAACTAGCATTTATATCTAAAGTGGCCTAGTATAAAACAAACGATTATTTCTCTTTAATTGCTACTTCACCCAAACTAATGTTTTCACATTCATCGCATGGTAGTTATAACAAGAAATAAAAAAAATAAATATTTTTATTATAGATAAAATGCTTTATCTAAAGCATTAAAATTAATATTCTTACTGATTTTTTTGCAAATTTTCTTGTGCGCTGGCGCGATTTCTAATACAATTTATCACAAATGCTCGCCAAACATTTGCCTGTTTGGAATTTATCTTGCTAACTGAAAAAGAGATTTCTTTTCAAAAGGCTTAAGTACTGATACATTTAGTAAAACCAAAAATGGCACATAAAACAACCAAATCCATTGATATAAGTTTCCTACAAAAAAGCTATAAAGGATATAAATATCACAAAGAATAAGCAAGATAAAAGCCAATGCGGCTAATAAATATGAGTAATTCTTATGCTTAATAAAGAGCGAAAATGACAATGCCAGATTCATTAATAAAGCCATTGCATAGACGAATCCTAGTCTGAATAATAATTCACTTACTGGTAAAATAAGTATAGCTGCTATAATTATTATGAATGCACAAAAAAAGCGGTCATTTTTATTATAAAGGCGCTGATAAAATAAGTGTGCTAGCAGAAAAAGAAAAATTCCTGCCATAATCTCTGTTTCATTATGATGGAATAATAAGAAATAATCAGCGCTTATAATAAATAATAAACCGATTAAATAATTTTGATAATTTACACTTTGGCGATAAAAAAGCAAAGTCATTATTAATATAATAAAAACTGTACTATATTTTAATACCGCTGTTTCGGCGTTAAACGCAAAATCTTGATACAAGAAATTAAGATAAACTCCAAACAAAACTAATAATAATAACAAATAAAGTTTTCGCACAAAGAATCACCAATATTTATTATAACCAATACAAAGATTTACTATCACTTCTTTAATTCATTTTCTATAATTTTCTTTATTGCTTTTTCAAATCTAATTCTTTTTTCTTGGCAGGAACACTTTCTGCGTTTAAAAATAAACATTATAGCTTTAAGTTTTAAAATAATCAATGCACAGACAATAAATAAATCACTCATATTAAAAACCTGCCAATTTGAAAGATTAATATAGCTAAAAGAAAAGCTAGACTTGTTTGATAAAGACATATCCAAAAAGTCTTAGAAAGACTTTTTAATTCTTTACGCATCGTACTAAGAGCTGATACACAAGGAGAAGCCACTAAAACAAAAACCATAAAGGATAAAGCACTAATGTTAGTAAAACTATTCACTATATCAACATTTAAAATTTCCAATGAAGCAACAATTTGCTCCTTAGCTATTACACCAGAAATTACACTAACCGCAACTTCCCAAGTCTCAACGCCAAAAAGCCGAAAAAAAGGCAATAAGGCGCGTCCTGAATAGGCTAAAATGCTTTCTTCTACTGGCACATAATTTAAACTAAAGCTAAAATGCTGTAAAAGCCAAATGATTCCTGATGCCAGAAAAATAACTGTGCCGGCTCTCACAAAAAAGTTGCGACAATTTTCATAAATTTGATAAAAAATATAATTTAAACTTGGCACTTTATAATTCGGCAATTCCATACAAAAATCACTTCTTTGATTATTAAAAATAAACCTTTGAAACAGCCATCCGGATAAAAAGATTACAAAAATAGCGATAAAATAAAGCGTAGGCGCTATTAAAATATTACCAGGAAAGAAAGCGCCAATCAACAAAGCAAAAACAGGTAATTTAGCACTACAAGGAATAAATGGCACTAGCGAAATAGTTAGTTGACATTCTTCCTCCTTTTCAATAATTCTAGTAGCCATAATGCCAGGAACACTACACCCTGTTCCTAAAATCAATGGAATAATTGTCTTTCCGGATAACCCAATTTTAGAGAACACATTGTCAAGCATAAATGCTACCCGCGACATATAACCACTTGATTCTAAAAGTGAAATAAAGAAAAACATTACGATCAATTGAGGAATAAAACTTAATACAGCCCCAACGCCTCTAATAATTCCATCGTTTATAAAACGAATCAGCCCTTGTGAAGCATTAACATTATTTAAAAAAATTTCTGCATGATGTCTTACTACTCCATCAATAAAATAACTAACAAAAACAGATGAGCCTCGTCCTATTCCCTGAAGCGATAAATAGTAAACTAAAAACATAATTAAACCAAAAATCGGAAATGCTAAATATTTATTTAATAAGATATCATCCAACCTTAACTTGGTTTTTGTTTTAGCCAACCTTTTTTCTTTTGATATCTTTATTTTAGAAATAAAATCATAACGATTTTGAGCAATAATACTTTCTAACTCATCTTGTTTGTTTTTTTCCAGAGATTTAACTTCTTGGTTTAGTGCATATTCGTTGCGACTTTCAATTCTATTTAAGACGGACAATCTCGATTCATTGCTTCCTTTATAGCGCACAACAAGACTTTCTACTTCAGGGATATATTTTTTTTGTGTTCGTGGTTTTTGATGATTTCCTACTCGCAAAAACATCATTACTTCTTCTAGACCTTTTTTAGTTTGCGCAGAAAATAGAATTGTCTTACAATCAAAAACTCTATCAATTTCTTGACAACTAATTTCTATACCTCTTTTTTTAGCTAAATCCCACATGTTTAAAAGAATCAAGATTGGTTTTCCAAGATCTATTAATTGTGTTGTTAAATAAAGACTCCGTTCCAGATTAGTTAAATCAATAATATTAATAATTAAATCATAATCCTCTTTTAAAAGAAAATCCTTTGTTAAATGTTCTTCTTTGGAAATAGTATTCATTGAATAAATGCCAGGCAAATCAACTACATGAAAAAAACGACTACCTTTTATGTAGCCTTCTTTTTTTTCAATTGTAACACCAGGCCAGTTACCTATTTTTTGATTTGTACCGGTCAAACAGTTAAAAACAGAAGTTTTTCCGCAATTTGGATTACCGGCTAAAACAACTTTCATAATAGCTTTACCTCTATTGCTTCACATTCACTTTTACGCAAGCATAATTCGTATCCTCGCAATAACACTACAAAGGGATCGCCTAAAGGCGCAACTTTACGAATTTCAATATAAGTTTTTTTAGTCAGTCCCATATCATAGAGTCTCTGTTTCAGCCTTCTGTCTTTGACGGCAATATTGGTTATTTGTGCTTTTTGTCCTTTTGCTAGTTGATTTAAATACATATTCTTTCTCCCTGAATAAACGTCTACTAATTTTATGTTTAATCAGAAAAAATTATTAAAAATATTCTCTATTTTCCGGAACTGTCATAACTTAAGAGACTTGACATTTTAAGAAAACAAAAAAGAGCAGCTCAGATGAATTTATAATGCCATCAAAATTTGCTCTTTTTCAATTATATATTTATAAGAACTCTGATTTTTTAAATCAAAACTGCCTGCTAAAATTCAAATTCTTATTAAAAGATTTTAGATACCAAACTTCCTTTTACTTTTAGCTTCTACGATAATAAAGAACAAAGCTCCTGAGGCAAGTGTTATTGAAAGACTTAGTATAATTTTATGATAATTAGTTTTTTGATTCTCTTGAGCTGTCCAAAAAGCAGTAAAAGTTATCGTTTCATCAGAAATAATCGTTTCCCACGATAAAACATATCCTGATCTTTGCCAATTTGGCTTAATAGAATCTTCTTCTAAATCAGTAACATTCCTGGTAATTGTGGCGAAACCGCCAGTTTGACTATCTTTAAAGATAACAGTTAAAATATCATTTTGTGTTATCTCGTCCGATAATCGATTCCAAATGGGATTTAAAACAGTAACGTTAGTTAATTCATTAGTACTGACTATTGTCCAGCCGATAATTTCATAACCCTCTCTTGTTGGCAGGGTCACTGTATCAGATAATTCCGGTTGTCCTCCATTACTTAATGCCGGTAAATTTGCGATTACTTCTCCATCATATTCAAAGCTGAATGTTGCGCCAGGAATAATACGTTGCCAGATGGCATTATAAGTTATTAATGCCCCATCCTGAGTAACAGCGCGCTGCCAGCCCATAAAGTTATAGTTTTCCTGAGTCGGAGCCGGAAATACAACATCTTCTAAATCAACGACTACTTGTGTTGTGCCCATCTGGGTTTCTCCATTCATAAAGACCACTGAAATCTCTCTTAGCCAGATTGCCTCAAATACAAATACCCATCTGTCATTTACCTGTGATGAACTCTGTTCCCAACCAATAAATCTATAGCCAATTCTGTTCGGGTCAGCTGGTGTTACTCTTAAAGTAAGATCAGTTAGTACTTGTGTAACACCAATTTGATTTCCTTCACTTCGATATATTACATCAACTGTCTCAACCGGGATTAATCGCCAAACTGGATTTAGAACTGTAACGTTAGTTAATTCATTAGTACTGACTATTGTCCAGCCGATAATTTCATAACCCTCTCTTGTTGGCAGGGTCACTGTATCAGATAATTCCGGTTGTCCTCCAT
>Ga0131853_10025667_pt1 | contig 10615 bp, 9 predicted proteins | sample TergutLab28metaG_FD_92764 | JGI IMG/M metagenome (GOLD analysis project Ga0131853, IMG submission 92764) | Labiotermes labralis P1 segment gut microbial communities from Petit-Saut dam, French Guiana - Lab288 P1 (version 2) (version 2) | ecosystem: Host-associated > Arthropoda: Insects >... | reverse complement strand
GAGTTGTTAATTGTATGATTAGTGTTTCTACGCGCATGTGTGTGTTTCCCAAACTTTTGAAGCCTAATGTCAACTACAGTGGTCGTACCGCACTGCTAACCTCTAAAGTTGCATTTTATATATTTATTCAACAAATATAGGTACTGAATATTTTAAACACGGTATATATTCTCCGTTTCTTTCTATTCAAAATGCATTTTGTTCCATAATTCTAACGTATTTGGTTCCTGTATTATTCGCATTTTATATACAGGGTGTGCAAAATTTAAAAAAAAATAATTCCGGCGCCAAAAGGTTAATAAGATTCTTTTTACAGGGAGGGGTTGTTAGCACCTCGCCCAACCCCCAAGCTGGAGGACAACCCCTAGTCGACTGTCCGCGACTGCTTATTCCATTTATTCGCAGCTACCGTCCTTATCGGAGGCCCTTCCTCTATCCGCAACCTAAGGACGCGCCATGCCGTGGTGACAGGGAATCAGAATGCAGGACGAATTCACAGCTTGAGGATTGATAATAGTACCTTCGAGAGTGTGGAAGATTTTAAATAATTGGGAACAACTTTAACAAATCAAAATTTTATTGCAGAAGAAATGAAGACCAGATTGAGGTCAGGAAATGCTTGCTATCATTCGGTGCAGAAACTTTTGTCTTCCAGGCTGCTATCCAAAAATTTAAAGATCAAGATATATAGAATTTTAATTTTGCCTGTTGTTTTGTATGGGTGTGAAACTTGGTCGTTGACATTGCGGGAGGAACAGAAGCTGAGGTTGTTTGAGATCATGGTGTTGAGGAGAATATTTGAACCTATGAGGTACGAGGTAACGGGGGAATGGAGTATATTGCAAAACGAGGAGCTAAATGATTTGTACTCCTCACCCAATATTGTGCGGGTGATAAAATGGAGAAGAATGAGATGGACTGGGCATGTGGCGTGTGTGGGTGAGGAGAGGGGGGTGTATAGGGTCTTGGTGGGGAAACCGGAGGGGAAGAGACCACTGGGAAGACCTAGGTATGCTTCAATGGTATGGACATGTTCAAAGAATGGAAGAGGGGAGATTACCAAAAGAAGTTATGAAATGGAGCCCACCAGGAAGAAGCAAACAAGGTAGACCTAAACTTACCTTAGTGGAAGGGATTAGAGGACTGATGGGAGAAAAGAGATTAATGGAAGAAGACTGGAATGACAGAGGCACCTGGAGGAAGAAGATAATATAATTGTCAAATGGGCGCAGGAAGATGTAGAAACATTGTACAGCCTGATAAAGAGAATAAATGGGGAATGTCCTCTCTTGTTCTGATGGACCTATGGTATCCTCCACATCAACTTTTTCGTGACATCATCAGTATAAAATTTGAGGAGGGAACATGTAGCAAAGAGGAGTCTATGCCTGTGGCTGTATTATTTCCTGCAAGCAGTTCTGAACAAGAGGGTGTGAGTTACATGTGTCTGCATGTCTGAATTAGAAATATTTCAATATCTACACAATCACCCTTTGTAACTTTGTTGTCCCGACTTGCTCAGTCTGATAGGAGAACCTCTTACTGGGAGTCAGGTGTGGTTCACCGAATCATGTATAGTTCTAGTTATTTTTCTTTTTTTATTTAAAGTTCATTTACTCAATTTATTCTTGATATAATAAAAGGAGTGCTATATCCAGTTAAACAATTAGATCATTTCTAGGAAATTGACACAGTCACTTCTCTGTACTCCCACTTACACCACTCTCGTACAAGACTGCTTTTGCACTGCCCTGCTAACATCAGTTATCTGCTCCCAACCGTTTTGCCATTTAAGTCTCTCTCCCGTACACCCCTCCTACCTATCACCAACGGTTCTGAACATACATTGACAGATTAAACCAAAAACACACGGCTACGAACCGCCCGTAACTGACACCAGCAAACCCAAGAAACAAATATATCGAAAATGTTTGGCTACAACCAATATTAAGAAATGCCTTCTGTCTCCTTCTCCTCCATCTGTCCACATACAGCATCCTCACTATAGTGAATGGAAATTTCATATATACTTCATGGCATTTTTTAAACTGGTATGGGTTCAGTCTGCCAATAAATGCAGCAAAGTGTAAACATATGTTCATGTATAATCTCAAGGGTGCAAGAGACAGTCGCAAAATTAATATAATCAATAACTTAAATAAGCATGTACACTAGAAATGTGTGGGAGTAATGGAAATAAATTGGCATAATCAGGGGGGTGTATAGAGTCTTGGTGGGGAAACTGGAGAGAAAGAGACCACTGGGGAGACCTAGACGTAGATGGGTGGATAATATTAGGATGAATCTCCAGGAGGTAGGATGTGGGTATATGGACTGGATTGGGCTGGCCCAGGATAGTGACAGGTGGCGGACGCTTGTTAGTGCAGTAATGAACCTTCGGGTTCCGTGAAATGCGGGTAATTTCTTGACTAGCTGCAAACCATCTAGCTTCTCAAGAAGGACTCTGCACCATGGAGTAAGTAAGTAATCAGGAAATGAAAGAGCAATAGGTGTTGCATAGGAGGTATGGAATGTCAGCAATTTATTGGATTCTCAGGAAGGACTCTGCTGAATGGACTTACTTGGTAATTATTAATGAGTTTGTTGAAAGTAATTTTAGGCCCAGTGTATGACAGTGAAAAAGAAAATCGGAGGATATTAACCAATAAAGAAATTTATGCATGTGTTAAAAAACCTACTGTAATAGAGACAGTAAGGTTAAATAGATTACGTTGGTTTGGGCATGTACAGAGTGGAAGGAAATGGGATTCCCAAAAGGGTATTATATGTGAATTTTGGAACAACAAGATTGAGAGACAGACCAAGAAATAGATAGCAAGATGAGGTGAGACAGGATCGAAGAATAGTTGGTAGAGAAGAGTGGCAAGAAAAAGTCCATAACAGAGAGGAAAGGAAGAAACACTTAAGAACGGCAAGGAATTGTCCCATTCTGCACATGCCAATGAATGAATAAATGTAATAGAGAAAATCGATGAAAGAGGTACGTTGTGATGATAATATGCCCTGTCACTTGTAATGAAACAGGACGCTCATAATGCTGTGGTGGTTTTTGCAGAGCTGCCCTGTTGCACTGAAAGCACTACCGTGTTTATCTTGTGAGGCATGTGACATCTTCTAAAGATCCGCTTGAAACCGTCACTGTGAAAGTGGAGGATGGCTCAGATATGGATATACTAGAAGAGGGATTTATGAGCTTATGTCAATAGAGGCAGAGAGCATAATGAGCTGAGTTACATGTCTGTGTGTCCATAAACGGTCAAATTACCCCAGTATGACTGTATGCCCTCTTTCTTTGTCATCTCCATCTATCAATCTGTCCACATACAACAAACTGACATTTTGGAATGGGGACATTTTGTGCTTCTTACTGTTTTTCAATGCATAGTAGTTGTGCTGGTCTGCAAGTAAATGCAGAGAACAGTCTGTGTCTCATCACCTGCATGTAGGACAAGATTTCTTCAGAAATGTTGAGCACTTAAATTCTTTTGAATTACATCATTAAGTAATATATACTGAGGAACCATGAAGAACAGACTGAATATGGGTTGTACATGCTACAGTTTGGTTCGATCCCAGCTGCTGTCATTGGAATTTTTTATTGACATAATCCTTCCGATCGCGTTATGGCCCTGGGGTCGACTCAGGCTGTAATAGAAATGAGTACCAGGAGTATTTCCTGGAGGTAAAAACGGCCGGTGCATAAGGCTGACAAACTTAACACCATCCTGTGCCGTTGTTATGTAATCTGGGAATCTTAATTTCCTGGAACCCTCTGGGCCACTCCAGGCCTGTAATGGGACTGCTTTACCTTTACATGCTACAGTTTAGTTTAGAATCTTTTGTCTTGCAGTCCCCAGTGAGAAATCATAGACACTGAATTGTACTGTTATGGCACTTGTCTTCTTATGCGACCATACAGACATAAAGGACGAGCAATGGGGAATTGGGATGTTTGAGAGAAGAGTGTTGAGGAAAATATTAGGATATGAGAGGGAAGACCTGAGAGGGAAGACCTGAGAGGATGATGGAGAAGATATTGTAGTGGACATTTGTGAATTGTTCTCGGTATGTAATAGTATATTTTGGTCACATGAAGGAGAAGGGAATGTGTGTGGAATGTACAATGTATGGTAGTGGTGAGAGTTGCTGAATATAGAGATCTACCAGAGAAAGTTGTGACGTAAATAAAATCATCATCATAAACATCAAGGATTGGACCCTTTGATCCATTCTGTCTCCAGAGTTACAGCTGTTCGCGCCAACCTTTCTTCGGTCTTCCAATTGTTCTCCTTCCTTGTGGTCTGTAGCGGTATGATTTCAAAGGGTTTCGTTTTTGTGGCATTCTTTGCAAGTGTGAAAGCCAGTTCCATCTGTATTCATCTATCTTGTCTAGTATGCCTGCAATCCGTAGTTCACCCCATATGTAGTTGTTTGTTTTGTGGTCATATAGGGTGTAGCCTGCCAGAGATCTCAGTAACTTCATTTCTGCCACTTCAATTCTTCGTCTTTGTAAGGCTGTTAGAGTCCAGTTTTCTGACCCATATAAAAATGCAGGTAAAACTAGTGTGTTGTATATTTTTAAAATAGTTTCTGTTCTCACTTTCTTTTCTTCAAAATAGTTCTCTTAATAGTACATACTAATTGTAAAAATTTTGCTAATTTAAATTCTACACCATTGGAAAATTGGTAAGATATACTGCAAACTTGATAAGTAAATTGGCTAACTTGTTTTAGTGTTTCATCGTATATAGATATATAATATAAGTCATCTAAAAATAAAAAAAGTTAGAGTGACCCTGTTACAGGCCCGGTGTGGCTGTGATGTTATTTTTGTGCATTACATTATACAGTAGACACTATAAGTTTGTAATGATAATTAATATGGTCTCACATTAGCTGGTGTTGTTCAGTAATACATGGAAGTGGCTATAGGTTATGATAGATATTGCTGTAAAACACACCACTACTTGATGGGCAGACCTGCTATCAGTGACCTGTGAGATTACAATACACACATCAGAAATATTGTAACATTACCACACCATTCGTCAGACAGTGGTTCAGCTGATGTCACAAATATATGGGACAGGTGAGCACACTGTCTCTGGCTGGCAGTCTTCATGCATTACCAATTGGGACGACACAGAATTGGACCATATAGATACCATGAAGGAGGTGTAATGTGGGAAGACCAAATACCTGCAGTACCTAGAATGATACAGGCAATACCTTCGTTACAGCAAGTGAAGAATATGAGGGTTTGGTTATAGTAGCTGGCGCTATCGACCGCTTTTGAACAGGCTGTGTGGAGGTAGTGACCTTCATAGTGATGGTGAGGTACCATATCCTGCCACTACCTTCAGTTGGTCGTCCTAATAACCACGATATCGAGCGTGTTGCTGCTGAGGTTGCTGTGAAGACATTTGTACACAGCTGTGACAACCTCAAGGTTGCACCCTGGAAGAACCAGAGTTACTATATATTTATGTTATTTCCATACAGTTCCAAAAGTATAGCTCCATCATTTATGAGACTCTATAATCAGAAATCTGTTTAATTCCTTGCTATCACAGATCACATACAATATATTGTCCTATGACCCGGTGTGACAGTTTCCTAGCTCACAAAAATTCCTCGAAAATAATTTCTTTGGTTAGTGTAATATGTACCAACTAAAATATCTGAGATGCTACTCACAATTCAGGTACAGACTGTACCTACAGAGGATGCCTGAGATGCCTGAAAGATATATAATCTTTCAACCAGGAGTGAAGTTAAATGAAGACGTCTTCGAACACCGATACGTGAGTCTGAATGAATGAATGGTATTTGTGTTTGAGCCCTTCCGGGCCCAATGTACCTATACCTTAAGACAGGCCCTTCATGCCCAGCGATCCGACACTAAGTTAAAGGAGCCCTGTTCCTTTACAAAAGTTCCAGATGGCCCTTATATTTGTTTCCTAATATCCTCAGGGCCCAAAAAAGAAGGAACCCAGATGTACATGTCTGAGTGTAGCCAAGGCCCACACACTCTCACAGGATGTGGACTGAGGTTTCCTCCTTAGTGTCACACTTCCTACATATGGGGTTATTACTCAGCCCCATTGGTGCATGAGTTTGGTTGTGTATTAGTCTAATAAATGCTGAATAACTTTTCACTGCTTGTTCGTTGTGTGGGTAACAGTACAGTGATGAATCAATAGTTTTAAGGTCAGTGCCTTGCACAGTTTTCACTATGATGCACAGTGATTCTGTTACTTTGTGAGCGTCGGGTTAGCACACGACACTGTGACGGCCCGCTAGGCAGCTAGTATTTCAGAGCTGTTGGAATGCAGCTTTAGACACGGTGCATCATGGGAAATGCACAGCAGCTTACAAATTAACCTTGCTAGGGTTAATTGCACATATGAGTGTGCGTGTGGTAGCTTATGAATTAGTGCCATTGTGTACCGGGGTGCTGATAAGTCCTTAGCTTGACCAGGAAGGAAACAAGCTGCACTTGTGAAAAGTGTGATGGGTAGAGGAATGGATTGATTTGGTTAGGGTAGGGACAGGTGGTGGACTCTTGTACTTGTGGTAATGAACCTCCAAGTTCCATAAAGTGTGGGGAATGTAGCTTGTTTCCTTCTTGTTAGGGCTAAGGACTTATAATAATAATAAAAATATTTATTAACTGCAATTGGGTTGTTAGCTGGTGGCAGTGGTTATTTTACATGTATACAAAATATGAAATTGGTTACTACTAAATTTAAGTCTGGAGAGCTACATGAGAAGCATGTAGTGGCAACTTGGAATGTTGGGAACCATCTCAGCATTTGCTTATAGACACAGGGAAACCAAAAAAGAAACCTGTGTCAAGATGGCCGGTTGCAGGACCTTCTGAATACTGACTTCCTGCCAGCAGTCTGGCAATACACACACAGTACAGCAAATACACATGAGATAACAACACACATAATACAACTACAAGAATACACATGGCCAACCAACAACAATTACACACAAGACAACTTAAAACTAGCAACAAAACACACGAGACAAATTACAATACAACATGTACAGAAGGTAAAACACCCAAGCAAGACAGTACTGTGTACAGTTTATTGTAATTGGTTTTTTTCCCAATCATTAATTCACTCACGCTCTCACCCCAGTCCTTCACTTCTCATCACTTACTACCCTATAAACCTTTTCCATAAAAACTCGTCCCCCCCCCGCCGACCCTATACTGCACTTCACTTCAGCTTATTCCACTTCACTTTGCTTCATTCACTTCACTTCACTTTTGACTTTTCACTTCACTATACTTTGCTTCTGTACACTTTTCGATGATTTCCATCACACTTTACCTCTTTTTAATTCAACTTAATTATCACTTTTCTTACCCTCTTTTTAAAAGTGATTGGTTTGTAGGGGAGAATTCCTAACACTTCTGCCGGTAACTGGTTCCAGTGTTGGATGGTCCTATTCACAAAAGGATATTTCCCTATATCCGTCCTTTGCCTCCTACTCCTTATTCTCCTTTCATGATCTACCCTGCTTAGATATTGTGGCCATTGTAATCTGCCACCAATAGGCTTCCACGCACGTTCCCCAGATTAGGCTTTGAAGAGGGCACATATGCGTGATAACTTTCTACACAATGCCAAAGTTTCCCAGTCTGGACTGTTCATATGATGTGCACCCCTGTACATTGGATCCATTGTGAAAATTCATACACGTCTATATGCATATTGTTATTGCTGAGAAAAAAAACATAAAGATGTTGTGTAAGGTAATTTGTACTAATTCTGTTTGTCATATGATATTTGTTCATTCCTTATTTTTACCATGTAATTTCTTTTATTTCAGCTGTGCTGATCCAATTGGCAAGACTTGGTTTCGGATGCATTGCAGATAAATTTGCAGGAGCTGTGTTGAGGACATCACCGTCTGAAAATGGAGAAAGTTATAAAGTTAAGTGTAATCATGGGAATATTTAATAATTTAGTATCTTTTATTGGCTCTTGTGAATGCCCAGAGGATGTGCAGCTGAGTGAGGTCTTTGTTTCAAAGACTGAGTCAGGGTCTGAGTCGTTTGATCGCGTACAGCCAATCAGGGCAGTACATTTGCATAAACTGCTAAGTGCTCCTGCAGGGGGCAGATTGTGCGGGGAGATCTGCTTGCAGGAAACACTTCTTCTGCATCTCTAATGTCACTAACATGTGTGACTGTGCGTATTGCTAGAAACATGGCAAAAAGACAGTGGTGTAGAAGGAAGCCTCACTCATACGGTTAAGCTGTGGTTTCATCGTCATTGTTATACCCACAGAAATCTCTTGTTTGGTGTGATCAGTTAGAAATTGGACACAGTTTATCAAAATTGGAAAGGAAAGATGGTACTTTAGGGGTTGGACCACTCAAACTGTTTGAATTGATGTAGTCGACCTTTTTTTAAGTCCATTTTTTTAGATTTTCATACTAACGTCTTTTCTTCAGTCATATTTTCTTTGTTGTTTGCAACAAACCTCACCTTTCTGTGTTATGTCAGTGGTAATTGCTCAGGAGTAAGTAGCTCTCCTTATGTGCCTCCCCCCTGATACACACACACTCACAAACAATGAAGCTAAACAATCTGGATGAGTCCAGCCGAACCTGTCCTGTATACCAACACTCTTCTCCTTGCTAGAGAAATGGGAGCAGTAACCAGTTACCAGTCATTTGCCAGCCTCAAGACCTAATAACTTACAGCGCTGGGGACAGTACGAACACCTCCAGACAGCTGCTGCATTACAGCGTGCTGGAACGCGAATGGAGTCCATAGCATGAGGGTGAAATTGGATCATTAATACAATACTCAGTTGATATATGCCTCATCAATGAGATGCACCTCAGGCCCTAAGAAGCCTTTGGGTTTGCAAACTTTGTACACAACAGTACAGACTGGATCGCAGAAGGATGCAAAACAGCTATATTGGTCCACTGGCGTATACATCACTATGCTTGCCAGTCCTGGGTCTGAGGTGCCTGGAGGCAAATTCCATACAGGTGATGTTTCCCAGCAGGCCAGTGACAATGCCGGAGGTCTGACTCTTGTCCTCCCAGCTGCCAGTCAACTTCGGCTTCTTTGCTCGCCTTTGCAGCGGTCTTTCCTTCCTGGTGGCGGGTGACCTGAGTGCCAAGCAGGTGGACTGGAATTCTAGGCTGACCACAATAAGAGGCAGACCCCTGCATGATTACTCCAATGAAAATTTCTCTTTTATTTACATACCAGACACAACCACCACCGTTCCATACAACTACTGTGCCACCCCTGATGTCCTAGACACCGTACTCACAAAACACCCAGTCAACCCAGCGTATCTGACGACTTGCTCCACACTAAGGTCGGATCACTTACTTATTCTTTTCTCAACCCACCTCAGTTCTGCTTGAAAAAATGAAAGAAGAACTTCTGTCCATCTCTGGCCTAACGAACGAGGTGGCAATCTTGTAAACAGTGGAATGAACTTACAGATTTAATCAAATGTGGGGAATTTCTTGGCTGGCCAAATGACTCGTAGCAAATCAGGAAGGAATCTTCTGAGTAAAGGTAAGAAATGCTTGTTTTAAAATTATGGCTCACAAATATTTCTGATGCTGTGCAATTATAAAGCTTACACTTTCATTCACCATATGTCGTTATCACACTAATACATACATGAGTGTGAGATTTGAGGTTCTCACATCTACTTCTGAAGATTTGGATTTTCTGGGTGGATGGTTTCACACGATTTGTGTGAAACCATCTACCCTGGCACAAATAAGGATACACCACAAAAGGGACAGGAGCCCAACCCGACACACCGCCACTCCGAGGGACCCTACCACAACCACAAGAAAACTAGAAGAAATAATATAGAGCTGCACCAATGCTCAGTAAACCGAAGATAAGCAGGAAGGCAGAAGAATAGACAGAAAAGAGGAACCCCCCACCTCCCTGCTAAGAAATACGGGTTGGACAAACAATGGCAGTTATAACCACACCCACAGCTGTGTATAGTATACTCTTATCAAAATAAGTAATAAAACCAGGTTTCTACTCACACAATATAATGCATATGGGATCCCTAATGCATAAGTTACATGTATAATACTGTAAAGGGTACAATGTAATAACGGTTCTTAAATAAGCAGCCTGACAATGACTCTCCTAAGTCGAAACGTGTTGCAGTAATACATTAATTTTAATGTTGTTGTGTTGATGGAAGACATATTGTAATATTACAATAAATAAGTTAGATAGATAGATCGTTTGGTCCCAATGCATGTAGGCCTTTGACAGGCCCTTTGTGCCCCTAAGACTGAAGTCCAAGTCAAGGTAGCCCTGTCCTTTGAACAGAGTTCAAGATTTCCTCCCCATCTTAGACTTCCGACATCCTCGGAGTCCAACTACAAGGAACCCAAATAAGCAAGTCTGAGTGTTGTGAAAGCTTCACACTCAAACAAAACATGGGTTGAGGTCTGCTCTTCTGCCCCACACCTCCTACACATTATGTACAGAATATCTATGGGTTGAGGTCTGCTCTTCTGCCCCACACCTCCTACACATTATGTACAGAATATCTATGGGTT
>Ga0131853_10025665_pt1 | contig 10616 bp, 4 predicted proteins | sample TergutLab28metaG_FD_92764 | JGI IMG/M metagenome (GOLD analysis project Ga0131853, IMG submission 92764) | Labiotermes labralis P1 segment gut microbial communities from Petit-Saut dam, French Guiana - Lab288 P1 (version 2) (version 2) | ecosystem: Host-associated > Arthropoda: Insects >... | reverse complement strand
CTCAACAGACACATGGAGCGGCGTCTTTCCACTTTCATCCTGACAGTCAATACTTGCTCCCAGCAGCAAAAGTATTTTTACTGTTTCAGTTTGCTGGCTTCTAGCAGCCACATGAAGTAAGGTGCTGTTGTCCCCTGGAAGAGCCACATTCACAGAAGTTCCCTTGTTTATCAAGTATTTCAGCAGATCATTATGGCCGTACTGAGCTGCAGCGCGAAGAGCACAAGCAATACTGTCCGTACTATCACGGTTGGCACCATTCAGCACTTGTTCCCTGATTTCAGGCCGTTTCTCCATCAACAAACTCAGCATCTCCCAGTCGTCCATTCTAATAGCGTACTCTACAGGAGGCAATCCCAGCAACGTGTCTACAGAACTTACGTCTGCTCCGTGGTCTAGAAGTAGCTTGATGAGTTCTGGACTCCTGCAGCTGACTGCTACATGCAGTGGGGTTCTTCCTCCGCGGTCCTTCTCAGTCAGGGATTCCTTCATTCGCAGCAGCTTTTCGACTTGATTCAAACTGGAGTTTATCAGTGCTTCGTGTAATGGATATTTGTCAGCCAATATCCTGTCCACCATACTCCTGACCACATGGAACCCTGATTCAAATAAATGATCCCTCATGAATGTCTGGCTCTTCTGAAAGTTATCGCATAACCACCTAGCAGCCAAATATTCAGCTAAAGTGCGGTGTTGAAAGACAGCTCGTCCTTCGACGACGTCAATTATAATACCCGTTTTCTCCATTCCTTCAGTAATTTTTTGTAGAAACTCCATTGCTCTTTCCGCTATTGTCTTGTCAGTAAGCTTTTTGAGTTGTTGTGTGGACAAGATTGTCACCAATGCAGCGGCCATGTGATTATGTAAGAAGGTTTTGTGTGTCTCCAATTCATCATTTCTCACCATCACTTTTGTTCGATCAAAACACTTTTTGTCTGATAAATAAATATCCCATTTCTTTTCGACGCAGAGATCATACAGCATGAGAGTATTTATATGCTGAGGTAACTCTACAGTTTTTGACGTAGAATATTCCTTCAGGTGTCCTTTAAACATCTCTGCTAGTAACCAACTCTGCAGAGGTATTCCCATGAATTGTTTGTCTTGTACAGTGAGTTGTTCAGTTGAAAGTTTAACAACTCGGTTAGCTAAAATTTCTAAATCATCATCTTCTATCCCCGGACATGTCTCTTTCCAAAAGTTCACTAGGAAACGTTTCTGATCTTCCTCACTAAAAGGTGCCAATGAATATGTCTGACATTGAAATTCTGTCTCTACCAGACCCTTCACCCAATTTCGAGAAGTTACCCAAATTCTTTTTATCTTCGTTTTCGACAGAATTTTCAGTACCTGTATAACTTCTTCTGTGTAATGCGGACTCACTTCGTCCACTCCATCAATCAGCACAGCCATATCCCCTGTCGAAATGTAAGTGTAATTAAATAGCCGTCCCTCCAACAGTACGCCGTCGGTTTCCTTTAATTGTGCGGCTTCGGTTAAGAGCTTGATAACAGCCTTTTGGTCACAGCCATTTGCTTTCAACTCTTGCAATTCCTTTGTATGGTTGTTGATATTGACTCTTACTATCCATATGTTGGGGTGAATCTTGCGGGTTTCCCTTGCAAGGTGAGTCAGAAGGGTCGATTTTCCCATTCCTGGTTCATCTGTGACCAAAATGACAGGAATGTCACCTTCGAGCAATGTGCTGGGTTTCCAAACTGTGGCGGTTTCACTTCCCAAGTTTTCTTCTCTATCTCGCATTCCCTGCAAAATATCCCCTTTTAATGCAGGTTTTATTTCTTCTTGTGCTGGAAAGCGAGTTTTGGCACGCCTGTAGCGATGGAGTGTTCTATCAACGTAATACTCTATTGTGTCTTCAGTGCGAATGCCTATCGAAGGCTTTCTATTCTCCAACAAGAGCGATATTGAATCACAATCTAATGCATTAAGCATGCGAACATCATCGCTCTTAACTATAGAGCTCAGTTGTACTTCGACACCTTGAAAATAAACTTTCTTATCCAGAAATAGCATCTGTGACTCGGATATTATATCCGTGAATTTACAATCGTCGTACTCTTCTCTGAGATTTGGATGGAACTTAAACCGTATTTCGTGTATTTGCTCCATGTTGCCCACACTGTTCGATATGAAGATGATCTTCTTTTCAGCAGCACTGTTTTCCAGAAAACCGGATATTTCATTAAAAAGATCTGCAGAAACTTCACCAGAACTGTCACTTTCTAGCACTAGTACATTTAAACTACGTTTCCAGGCCAACATAACCTCAGTCCTATAGCGAATCAGCTTTTGTAAATTCAGTACGATGTGTTCTGTAGCACTCAGCATCTGGTGAATCTTAACAGCGGTGAGTGTGTTTGATCGTCCTGTGGCGAACATCAGAACGGCCTTGTGCGGTTCTATCAGCTGCTTCATGTCTGCTATTGTCGACTCTTTATATTTAATACTGAGATCATCAAGTTCGGATTTCCTCTGATCCAGGATGTTTGCTACCAAATTGGTTCTTACTTTGTCTGAAGTCTTCCCCAAGGGGTCAGTCTCTTTGCAGTTGGTTTCTTGCAGAAAGTATTTACAGTTTTGCCACCAGTCCTGTATGATGTCACGGTAATACACGTAGGCTAAATCCAGCTTGGTCTCAGGTACTGTCATACTTTTCTGCAGCTCAGGTTTAATGTGTAATTCCATCTCACTCTCGTCAGCCTGTCCGTAATATATTCTGAGTCGACTCAAGAACTCGCGGTGTTTGGGGAGTCCCTGCAGGTGGTCGTAAATGGCTTTGTGTTCCTCTTCGTTAAACTGCAGCACAGAACCATCGGTCATTATGAATTTTTCTTCACCGACTTCTAAGACTTTGTCAGACTTCAGTTTTTGTTCTACCTCAGCATTTGTGTATATAATGAACAGACTTTCATCAATTCTACCATCTAATTTGACTCCTTCTTTGCTGCAGTTGAACCTCTCTTCGATCTGTATGTAGGATTGGTAGTATTTACGTAAGCTGAAGTCTCCATTTTCAGCCAGCAGTTGTTGCATTGTAATGTGTTTATTTCTTTTGCTCTTAAGTTGCACGAAGTTGTGCAACATTTGACAGTTCTCATCTATATACTCTACAAAAACATCATCAAATGCTCCTAGCCCTTGCATGTTAGAAGCAAGTTTAAATTTGTACCCTTTGTTTTTGGCCCGCAAGTATACCAGGGCACAGAACTTATACTCGAAATTTTGACCATGTATCTGTGCGGATCCATTATCCTTCTTGTAGTTTTTGGACCGCTTCTCTTCTGTACCGGGCGTTCTGTAAATGAAAAGACCAAAATATGTTACTTTTGGAAGGTGTAATTTGAAGCATGGTATTTAGCTTTAGGGATGAGGTTCAACGCTTTTAATGTATCAGCAATTTCTTCAAATATTTTTATCTTAAAAGTACCTCAAATTCTAAAATATTATTTCACTGGGGAAAGTTTGATCGTGGTTTAAAAAGCCTAAAATAAATTTTTACACCTGGAGAGCAGCAAGAGATCGATGTTGACACATTTGTGCTACATACTTGTGAAACGTAGAGTCGGAAAGAGTATAAGGAATGTGCAGAAGCTGCGTGGAGCGGGTGTTTACTGTCACAACAAATTACTGGATGCAACGATCTGCACTTGATTGGAAACTCATAAAGTTCCAAAAGGGGAAAACAAAAATTTGATGTGGACAGTGTATATGTTAAACGACAGAGAGTGAAACATTTTATAGAAAATAAATTGTTGGAACCGGATGTTGAACTGGGCATTTGAAAAATGCAGCTGAATAATATCAATAAACTTGTTTAGATATTTGGACAGAATTGTTTGAGAATGTAGACAGGAGACCAAAAAATACACGGGTTTCACAACAAATGATCAATCAAGAATGAGCAAAGGAAGTCGAAGAATATTATCAAGGAAGAGGGGAGGAAGAACTACAGAAACCTGAGAAAATTTTTGACAAGGAACGCAGAGAAGACCACGTAGAAACATCTTGACATCATAAGACGCGAGATAATATAACTTCAAAGAACAATATATCACGATTGAATGTACGTCAAGACGAAGGAACTAGACTATAAAATCCATAATGGGATTAAAAATATCGATGTTGTCGAATAAGAAGGCAATATAATAGGCGAGGAGTGAAAGGAGGGAAAATTAGGAATTAAAGTACTTCAGACTTCTGCAATCGATCTAATGGATTAGAAAGACAGAAGTCGAGCATAATTATAGCACAGATTTCTGCGGTCGGTCTAACGCTCCAGAAAAACAGGAGTCTTAACATGAATAGGAAGTAGATACGGACGATAAATGCCCTTATATTTTGCAAAGCAAAAATATTAAAATGAAATTGAAATATGTACTGCGTCAAACACAACTATATTGCATTTCATTAATTTAAATATGCAAATATGTTATGCACACTGACTTCGGTTGCTGTGTTGTTGTTGTGTTTGTACTGTACTGTACAGCAACTCGAACTTTCTCAACAGTCGTACACTCAGTGACGCTTCACAGTGTACCAGTATCTGGAAGACGTAAAGAGTGAGAGGCCACAGACTGAAGATAAGAAAGGTCTCAGATTTAGCAGAAAAATGTTATTGTAGGATGTTCGAACATACATATGTAGCGGGGAGCGTAAAAATATTTCAAGAGGCTGAACTGTGTACAATTTGACATCTTACGGGTCGAATTTTTCACATGCATTGATAAAACCATAGAAACAACTAACTGAATACGGGGATACAGGAATTTATTTTGGAGGTGTTGCTGAGAGCGAAGTAAAGTTATAAAGCTCCATAAATGTATCCTCACTTAAAATGTCATATATGGTTTCGTATTGTCAAACTGCTGTCAGACAGAAGTTTTTGGTAACAGTGTGCCGTACTTACCGCTCCGCTGATGGATGCTCCATCTGAAACAAGATGCAAACATTGTGTTACTTTAAGTACCCAGTTGTGGTAATTTTGTGCATTAAGTCAGCTGCAAAACAAATGTTACCTTTATAATGTCTCTCGTGTGCTGACGCTTGATTGAAATATCGACAGTTTGATACGGAGGAAGAACATTTCTCCTTTAAATACAAGCTGTCGTCATGCAATGGGATAATGAACAGTATCGTAATGGATTTTTTTTTAAATCGACAGAGCATAGTTGTTGCTCCCTCCTGCCGCTAGATGCCATTAATTTTGAAAATATTGCCACACAGAAGAGAGCTGGACTGTTGTGGATTTGGTGAAAACGGAGCCGTTAACAGCTGTGCAGCGTGCAGTTGGCAAAGGATTTTAAACTGACCGAAACAGCCGAGATTCCATTTACACAATGTGGAAGGTATTCCGGCATAGATGTGGCATTTTCAAAGCCAAAATTGCGGTCCGTCTCTTCTGTCTAGCGCAAATTTGGAACGTGTTTGTGCTTCCTTCCAGTGCGGACTAAAAATATAAGCACTCTGTTGTGGTTATGTGTATACAGGTGCGGAAAATGCGCATTGCACGGTTGTGCAATGTGTTGAACATACACTTTACCATCTGGTAGCCTTTTTTAAATTAGTGACATCGTGGTGCATCGGTGCGAAATGGGTAAAACACGGGTAAATTGGAAGAAAAGTTTTGAGTTGTAGTTGTCCCGAACGGTCCCGACATTTGCGAAATTGCATGTCCTCCGCCGAGGAAGTGCTTGTAACATGTCGCTGTCGGAATGTGTGAATTTAAACAGCACGACTAATTATATTTATATTCCGATGCAGTATAATTATGTGGTCTCCTAATTATATTTATGTTCCTATCTTTATAATTATGTGGTCTCCAATTATATGTATTTTCTGATTTCTATAATTATGTGTTCAGCTAATTATATTTATGTTCCAATGTAGTACAATTATTCTGGCCACTTCTTCATCCAAAAATATAAAATTCTTATCATTTTGCAGAAATGTCACCTTATCCTCAATAAACAATGCCTCTAAGTTTAATACCTGATACTTAAATTGTATGGTTTTCAAATCGCGTTCCTGTTGCTCCTTTGTAGCCATGTTGAATGGTTGTGTTCGAGACTTTTCCTTGTAATATATATTGTATTTTCTGAAAATAAATCGCTCATATATCTCCAGCAATTCTAGCTTGTGAGGTAACTCAGACTCTGATTTCCCTGACACACAAAATGATCTAAAATCCTTTTCAAAAGCCTCGGCTAGCATGTGGGTTTGTAATGGGTTGCCAGTGAACTCTTTGTCCTTATCGATAATTGACTGTGCCAACTTTATGATTAATGCTTTGGCATAAATATCTAACAGGTGTTCATCCTTGTTTACAAGGTTTGAATTTTGAAGCCAGAATTTCTTTATAAATTCAACTTTTTCCACTTCAGAGAAGGGCTGTAGGGTGTAGGACAGCTGTTGCAGATTATCCTCCAATTCCTCTCTCAGGTGGGGTCGGGTGGTGACCCACACCTGCTCTAACGAAGTCTGCTTCAGAAATTGCAGTACGTCAATGACTGTCTCTTTATACCTTGGACTGATTTCATCAAAACCGTCCACCATTACCACTACTTTGCTAATTTCACTTCCTTCGAAACACTTCTTAAACAACTCCTTCTCTAAATGAGATTCAATCTTCAGCACTTCCTTTGATACAAATTCAAGTACGCACCCTTTATTAATAAGTTTACTTTTCTGAGCTTCTAGCAGTTCCATATAGTCTTTTAAATCAATTCTCACCAACCAGTGGGATGGGTATTTTTGTTTGATTCGTTTAGACAGGTGGGTCAGTACGGTGGTTTTACCAATTCCCGCTTTGTCAACAATCAGCATCACCCTCTGGTTCTTTGTTTGCTGCAACAACTTGTCTATATCGCTAGTAGTATAAAAGTGGGTTTTGGGGGCATCAATATTTTTATGTAATATTTTAAAATTTCCTCGCGTCTGCTGTCAGATGAGTTCCCCTGATTTGTCTTTCTCTAGCCAATGCATATTTCCCTTTGGATTCTATTGACAGAACTGTTTGAATTCCTGTTCTGTACTGGCCAATAAATCAACAGATTTTCTTTGTCTTTTATCGCTTGAAATGTCCTGTCTGATGAAGATGTGATTAAACGTTCTATCGAAAGAGCACTTTTCACTCTAACCACTGCAAGCTGACTGTACCGGTTCTTCACCAATACTAAACTCCTTTTCCTGTAACAATTCAGAATATGGAAATTAATATGTCATTGATTCAGCAGATGTCAGTTTATTTAGGGCTAACATTCTGCCTTGAAAAATCACTGTCTTCTGTAATTTGTGTCTGCGAACTGGCGGTTAAATCACTCCAAGTTAACTCTTCATCTGTTGTAATGAAACCTTCACCGAGTAATTTTCTAGCCTTTGTTGTAGAAAAACGACATTGTCACTGTCAGATTGGAAGGACAGAATAATTTTTATAGTCACTCAATTATCCCACCAACCACTGCACATATATAAAATTTACACATTAAAACATTAAAAACGCTCCGACATTTTTCGGTCCTAGGAAGAGTGCCCTGTTACGGATGTGCGTCCTGTGTTTCGTTGAGTGATACTGAACACAACACAACACAACACAACACGGCATGCTACCACAATACCGAACTGGAATAGTGAATTTAATATGATTTTTAGTAGTGTAACTTTAGCAAGGACGATACAGCTCCCTGATGATGATCCTAGGACCGAAACATGTTGGAGCGTTTTTAATGTTTTAATGTGTAAATTTTATATATGTACAGTGGTTGGTGGGATAATTGTGTGACTTGACAGCATGCACGGTGTAACAACGAAAATTTTCGTAGTCTTCTTCCCTCTCAGAATGCTGAACAATTCCTTGAACATGTCTCTTTGCCCACCATTAACTGGCAGATCGTTTTGTCACGCTATCATCAGTAGATGCGGTGTTTCCATTGTTGCTAGTAATGCATTCAAATTTATCATTTGATTGACAGTCAGCAACCGCTCTAATTCCAGTATTGTATAGTGACCTTCACTGGTGTACCTGGACGTACAGGATGTTTTGAAGAACCCGATAAACCTTGGTTAGCCCTTTCCAAGCATCTTCATCAGTCATTCCTAACTGCCAAACTTGTTGGTCACTATCAAGAAATTCTGATAAACTCAAATCGCGGGGGTAAAATCAAATGCGCTGTTGATAATCTTTGCGACGCTAAGTTGAGTTTCATATTGATAAACCCTACTTCTTATTTGGGATGGTGACAGTTGGTCCTTTAAATTCTCCTTATGTGTGGGGAAATTCTAGCCAACCGCTTCAAATAAGGAATCAAGGCGTACAATATGCTAGCTTCTGGACAGCAAATTCTTTCATTGTCAATCTGGAAGTTCTGTACATTTGTTGAGCTTCTTTGCCGCCTCAACATTACTCATTACAGAAAACTGATCCTCAGGCTTACAGAATTCCGGCACTTGACGCAACCAACGAAAGCGCTCCAGGAACTCCCGCTCATCCTTATTAAAAATGACGAGACTTATTGCGCCTTCATCGTAAGCCTTAGTTTGATCACGAAACAGGTGGTAACCATTTGGCACTTCACAAGGGACAGTTTCCATTACCGCAGTATGGTAATTACTGAGATGCTATACCCATTTAAAGAAATCATTCAATTCTGCTCCACCCGTTAAACCTGCACTAACAGGCCATTCAACCACCTCTAGTATTTTCGGTTCACCTGTATCGTTTTTAAGTACTTGCACCGTTTCAGGGTTAAATGCTTGCACAATTTTCTCCATTTTATGCGTTGCTAAGCTGTACAGTGGGGTATGTCTTCCAAAGAATTCCATATCAGACAAGTCAATAAATATGCAATAGACTGTCCCTAAATGTAAGTTACAGGTATTAATTCGATTTGGAGCAGACAGGTAACTGGTGATGTCTGGTTGTTGCAAATTAATAGAACTCCCATGCAGACGTACGTCAAGTTTGTCGTCCATTTGTGACAACATATTTTTGCAGCCTGGGCTGTCGAAAACTACTGTGTGCGGATGATAACTGTGTGACGTCATGACTGCCTTGCACTGTGCTGCTTGCAAGAGGTTCATGTTCTCCTCTTTACTGTTTCTTACGAAATGTACCTCCTTTCCCTTCAGAGTACTCAGTAGTAAATATAGTAATCTGGGCCAGCCAACCCCCTAAAGATTGATCGGTGAAAAAGAGTTTGAAACTAACTTTTCTGTCACGTTCTGTTGCTTGCAGAACTGCGACCACCTTATTAGCAAATATGCCGGCGGAACTCATTTGATTAACGCAGTTGTTGAAGAAAACACCTTTAACATGAGTTACAAGAGCACCAAAATTCTTAATATCAGTCGCTCGATGAGTAATCACCACTTGCTGATGTTCCGGGTGCCAGTAGGCAGTTCCAAAATAGCCGTTCTTGATCCCAAAATTAGATGCTGTTTTTAGCAACTGCCAGCCGTCAGAAGGCTTAGGTTCTTCATGTGTGCAGTCAAGGTGTGCTACGGAGGCAAAATGGGCCAACACGTGGGGCGAGGGGAAAGGGGACGTTGCTTTTATTTGATCAATGGCGGATAATTGTTTGTTTGCATAAAACTCATTGATTGTTTAAAATCATCTTGGTTCAATTTCAGCTTTTTGTCTCCTCTTAGGTTTCCTAAGAAAGGGGGCAGAACAGTTGACGCTGTTTGTTTGTTAGTCATCGCTACATGTGATTTACTGTGGAATACCGACGCCTGATTGGGATTGGCCGCAACTGGCTAACGTGTGTGTGACGCTAATCTGCCTGTCTCTGAGGCGGAATATTCTACCGGTGAAGTAAGGCTTTTCAACGCGTCAAGTATCTCCTCATGTTTACATTCTTCAGCCAACAATAAATGCTTTTTCCATCGCCATTTTCAAATCGAGTATCTGCTCCTTGAGTAAGCAGAAATTTAACCACCCCCAACTCATTTCTTTCAATCGCCAAGTGCAAAGCAGTGTTCTGATTATCGTTGCCATCTTGTGCATTGCTATCAGGTTGAGTAATTTGTCTGAAAATATTTTGAACTTTCTGTAGTTTTTCTTTTATTCAAATATTCCTTTTGCGCACTGCATTAAACAATCTCACATTAACCACTGACTGCTTACTGTTAGAACACTGATACCGTTTATCCATGTCTTTGCGTTCCATCATATTATTCGTACAGGACAAAAGGTCTATCTTAGTAAGTGAATTTCCAAAGAAACAGGACAAAAATAATTTCATCTTTACCTTATATTGTCTAAAGATAGTCCATTCTTAATGTGAAATTTATTCGACACTCAAAACAAAATTGAAACAAAAAAAAGAATCTAGAAAACTTTTCATGCAAGTTACTTTTGACTGCAACTATTCAAGAAACACATTTCTCTTGTTCTTGAGGAAAGTGGAATTAAATATATTACTGTCTGTAAATGCTTCATGTGATATTCAGATTTAATTACACGAAAGGAACGTGTCTACAGTGCTGCACGGTATTATGATTGCTGTATGTAGCTCTGGTGCAGCAACCTCTAGTATGTAGTTTGGTGCGGCTGATTTATCACAGTTTTAATACACTTTTGAGCCCCCTTTCCAAGTGCT
>Ga0131853_10025664_pt1 | contig 10616 bp, 11 predicted proteins | sample TergutLab28metaG_FD_92764 | JGI IMG/M metagenome (GOLD analysis project Ga0131853, IMG submission 92764) | Labiotermes labralis P1 segment gut microbial communities from Petit-Saut dam, French Guiana - Lab288 P1 (version 2) (version 2) | ecosystem: Host-associated > Arthropoda: Insects >... | reverse complement strand
TGTACACCACTAAGTTAGAGCTCTCAATCTGAGCGCGCTGCCGCTTGCTAGAATTATTTTTGAAATTCAGAACCTGCTTTTGCAGAACCTAAATTCCAAAAATAATTGTATAGGGGGAGTTTCCATCAACCCAATTTCATAACATCACCATTTTTATTCTAGTTTGATTCTAATGAAGCATCTCGGACTAATCGCAAAGAAATCTGCTTTCGAGAAATTCACCAACTCTTGGCTTTAAAAATGCTATAAGTGGGCCTGCCAAGAAAACCGTTGTAGCACTAGCAATGCCGACTGTTGCTCCCAAAATAATAGCAGCGATGGCACATGCACCATCCATACCTAAACGGATCCACTTAAATTTCACTTTGCCGCCAGTCATATCTTCAAAGACAAAGCCGGCAGAATCATAAGGGATCATTCCTAGATCAGCAGTCATGTATATGCTACCACCTGTACAAAGAATAACTAAAGTGACGAGTAATAGGACGATGCGGATCGGAAAAGCGATGGTTAAATCCACTAATCCAATGTTGGTAAATATAAAGTAGAAAAAATCAACAATATAGCCAATGCCAAACATACCCATGATTGTACCTAGACCAATAAGCTTTTTTTGGCGGATGAACACAATAATGAGTAAAGGGGCTTGTACAATGATCAATACTGCACCAAAGCTCAAACCAGTATGATCGCTAATACCAAGGCACATCGCTCCCAGTGGGTCTATACCTAAGTCGACTACCCGCAGAATGCTTACGGAAAATCCAATGATGCTAAAGCCGATTAGAGCTAGTAAAATACGTTTTAAAAATAATTTCATGGGAAAACCTCCTTGGTTCTTTTACCATGATACCACATTTGAGCGATTATAGCGAGTGTTAGAGTTCAGTTGATTAAAAATGTAACGAATTGTAAGCTACACGAGAATATTTAAAATCCGATAGGAGGCACAAAATGACACTACAAGAAAGAATTTCACAGCATGACATGATCATAAACGGACCGCTAACACACCCTTTCGAATCTGTACATATGGGTAATGGGGATATTGGTGCTAGTGTAAATGTATACCCGCACGAGATTAAAATTGTCCTTGCAAAATCTGACGTATGGGATGCGAGAAGCAATGCCGATCCAGAAAAATATGCTTTGAGACATGATGATTTAATTGAGCTGGTCAAAGAAAAAGATCGCAACCTATACAACATCTGGGAAGTTGGCAAAGGTAATGAAGATTACATTATTGATTGCTACACAGAGGATAATCGCCGGATGCCAGAGCCTAAAAGAGCAGGCTGTATTAGACTTTTCCACCCAGGTCTTTCCGATACGATTGTCGATTCGAGGTTGCAATTGATAGATGGGATATTTGTCTGTACGTTCCATTTTGCGAAAGGCAAGTTAGTTGTTCGTGCCTTTGTAGAAAAGGGTGAAAATCGCGTCTGGATGAATGTAACTGCCGAGGGGGAAGCGCCATGGTTTGTTTTTGTTGTCGAAAAAGAGCCGGATGACTGGTTAACAGAAATTCCGCTGCCAGTTGTACAAGATGCTGGTGAAAGGCTTGCTACGATTTCTCAAACGATTCCAAGCGGTTTTGGTTTTGAAGCATTTAACTGGACTGTTGCGGCCAAATTCCCAGAAAAAGGGCAATGGTTGGAGTATAAAGCTTACCGCATCAAACAATTTTGTAAGTTACAACCTGGCGAAAGTGCCGAGCTGTGCGTCGGAATTGCCACCGATCGTGATGGTATCGATACTTATGAACGTGCCAAAGCCATCGCAACATCCCAGCCTAGCTATAGTGATGTTTTAGAAAGCCACTGTGCTAATTGGCTGAAATATTGGCAGCAATCCAACATTCAACTTTCAGACACAGAGCTGGAATCCGTCTGGTATCGCAACCACTTTGGCTATGCCTGTGCTTTGGGTGCAAACCCGCTAGGCAGTGCCGGTAATGTGTTGATACAAGACTCGATCCCTTGGAATGGCGATTGTCACACGAACCATAACTTTCAAAAATGGTATTGTACCGCCTTTACGACCAATCATCCAGAGTGGATGGAGCTTTACGCAAGATTTATTCGCGAAAAACTGCATATATTTGAATATCAAGCACAGCTCGTATTTGGGTTAGAAGGGGCTTATGTTGATATTTCTTACTTCCCATTCATGGTAAAAGAGCATAGTAATATCATTAACCATGTTGGTCGTGCCTTGGCTGTGACAGGCTGGATGACAGCGCCATTGTGGCATCATTATGAGTATTTTAGAGATCTTGATTGGCTCAAAGAAAATGCCTATCCATTTATAAAAGCTGCTGCCACATTTTATGTGAATTATATGGAGAAATACTCTGATGAAACAAATGAAATCTATCCTTCGATCCGCTTGGAAGAACCTGAATGGACAAAAGATTTTATCGGTTGCCGTAATGTTTTAACTGATTTATGTATGTTCAAAAAAACTTTTGAGCGCGCGATAAAAGCTGCTGAGCTTTTGGAGGTTGATTACGACCTTAGACAGATTTGGGAAAAAACGCTAGCTCGCATCCCAGAAATCGAGTTTGGAGAGGATTGGATTGCGCTAGATCGAGACTGGCCAGATGTGGAACCGATCCGCCGTGCAGATGAATCGCGCTATAGTCGCTGGGGTGGGGGAGGCTGGATTGTGTACCCGGGAGAATATGTAGAAGGCGATGGAGATGATGCGCTAACCAAAACGTTACGTACGATGCTATCTAAAACGGATGTTTTAAACCCTTTTGTATCAGAGGTAACTGGCGAAAATATGTATCCAGGTGTGCCGATTATTCATCCAATATCATCTTTAGTTCCAAGTATCCGATTAGGACTTACACAGCAATTTGATCGAATCCGAGAAGTGCTACTTGCTCACAGGTTAACGTACGGTCAGGCGGCTTCTTACATGCTTGCTGGCGGCTCTATTTCCGAAGCGGTAGATTCTAGTCTTGGTTATATGTGGTACGATTGGCGATCTGTGGAGAACAAATATGCAGGCGTGCTAGCGATCAATGAAATGTTGCTGCAAAGTCAAGGTGGGGTGGTGCGACTATTTCCATTTATACCAGAGGGCATTGATGCTGGTTTTGAGAATTTTAGAGCGATTGGTGGGTTTGTTATCACTGCAAGACGAGAAAATGGTCGTGTAACAGCAACTGTTTTAAGTGAAGCTGGAGTGGATTTGCAGTATAAACTTCCTGATGGAGAGATTGCCACGATGCCTACAGAGGCTGGTAAGGAATATACAATTGAGTTAGCATAGAGATGTAAATAAAACAAAGGAGCTGTTATTTATGAATGAAAAAATCAAGAACAACAGAATGTTTATGCAATGTCCATCTTTTGCGGATAGTATGTTTGAAAGTGACCAGAAAAGTGGAGTTGCTCACCCGACATATGATTATTATATCACGAGTGAATTTATTGAACTCCCAACATTTGATGCAGCGATTACTGATTCGTCTTATATGAATTTGCTAGATAAGAGACGAAGTGAGCGTGTTTATACAGATGAGCCGGTCACGCAAGAGCAGTTAGCTTTTATGCTTTGGAGCGTAGGTGGCATTCAACGGGCAAGTGGCGCATCGACGCTTAGACCAGTAGCGAGTGGGGGAGCAAGGCATCCGTTTGAATACTATTTTGCTGTGACAAATGTTGACGGTTTAGAACCAGGATTCTATCATTATGTGCCAACGAAAAATATTGGTGAGAAAAAGGTAACGATTGAACGACTTGGCCCGCTATTTGATGATTATGAGAATAATATGAATGATTTGGTTGTCGGACAAAAATGGGTGACAAAGGCACCGGTTGTCTTATTTGTGAGCTGTATTCCATATCGCGCTGAATGGCGTTATAGTGATGCGGCACAGCGAGTGATGCTGATTGATTTAGGTCATATTGGCCAGAATTTGATGCTTAGCGCCACAGCGATGGGATTGGGAAGTTGTTGTATTGCAGCTTATGATCAAAAGAAGTGTGATGAGACTTTTTCGCTGGATGGTGTTGACGAGTATACAGTTTATGTATTGCCATTTGGTAATTTGAAAGCGAAGTAGGATAAAAAATGTAGCTTAAAAAGTCCGACAGAGAATAGCCATCTTTCTTGCGGGCTTTTTAAGTGTTAGCTGATGAAAGTTTTTATATAAAGCGAAGACATTTTAAACACATAAACAACGAGCTTTGGATGCCTGAATGAATGATTGGACAACGTTTGTTTGGGTCATTTTTTTATTAAGGCGAAACCTTAGCAATTTTGGGATAGCAGACTTGTATGGATTTTTGTATAATAGGGTTATGTGTGAAAGGTAGGCTGAGGTTGTTATGAGTTATGTTGATACGATACAAAAAGTTTTACATTATATAGATGATCATCTAGGAGACGAATTGACCATAGATGAGTTAGCTGAAGTTGCTAATTTTTCGTCGTACCATTTCTGTCGTGTTTTTCAATGGTATGTTGGTTTTCCAATCATGAGGTATGTACGCATACGCCGATTAGAATATGTTGTTAGCGAATTTGCGACTAAGAGAAAACTCATTGATATTGCAATGGATTACGGCTTTGAAACTTATAGTGGCTTTACTAAGGCGTTTAAACGGCATTATGGTGTTTCTCCAGAAAAATATCGTATCAATATTCAACCAACTCAAGTCTTACTCCCCAACCTGATACACATGAACAATTATTCAATTGGAGGTCTTATAATGAAACCAAAATTTATAACACATGATGAAATTAAGTTAGCAGGTTATGAGCTAAGAACAAGCGATGTTGATGGGCAAAATAATGAAGATATTCCTGCTTTTTGGCAAGCCTATTTGTCAGATGGTCGTATGGAAAAATTACATGATGCTGGTTTTGTACAAAATCACTCTGAATATGGCGCTTGTTTTTCTGTCGATCCTGAAACAGGTGAATTTACTTATGTTATTGGAGTAGAAGTAAAAGAAGAAGTTCCAGTCTCAGAAGAATTTTATACCTGTACATTGCCACCTGCGACTTATGCTGTATTTTCGACCCCACCTGCAAGTGATGTTGAGTTTTCAAAGAATATTCAAGGTGCATGGCAGTTTATTATGAATGACTGGTTTCCAACATCTGGATATGAGTATGCACCTAATGGCGTTGATTTCGAGTATTATGATTGTGAAAAGATGGGTAAAGATGACAATGTGTGCGATATTTATATTCCAGTTGTAAAGAAATAAATAACAAAGAAAAGGTGTCTTTGGTTGAGGACACTTTTTTTGAGGTGCATGGTGAAGGGCGGCCAGTAGCAAACGCAACTTCCGATAATATATATTATGTAAACTAATTGCAGTTGAAAAAGATCGGAATTTGACTCCGATCAAAACATAGGTTCTAACATTGGATCATTTCACTTACCAGTTGACAAATTTTTACATCATGTGCAATTCCAACACATAACACTTCCCCTTCTAGCCCAGCATAATATTGATTGTCATGAATTTGCTTTAAAGCTTTATATTTCAAATTCTCAACATCCTCCCCTTGTTTAAACTCAATCACAATATGAGCTCGACTAGCATCTTTTGACTTCATAACAATATCACTTCTACCATAATTTAGTGGAAAATTAAACAGCAGTTTAATATGAAGAATAACTCGAATAACTAGCATAGCTTGAACTTGAATCGTAATATTGGCTATTGTTCGCGTAATTGTCTTGATAAACCTCGTAGTAATTTTGATAAGTGTCATATAGCTCGGGGGAAACTTCTTGGATTTCTAATTCATAAGATTGACTGATTTCTTGCGGTAAATGGCGATGTTCAGCCATTATGATCGACCATAGTAATAACATGTTAATATCGACCTGACCGCAGTCTTGATGTTCTTCTTTAAAAGTATTTAATAACTTGCGTTCTTGTTCAGTTAAATCTTTCTCAGTTAGTTTTCCTGCTTTTGCATCTTCATAGCGTTGGGTGGCAATAACAACAGCTTTTTGGTGAGCTTTTGCACCAAGCCAAATAAGGTAAACAAAACCTACAATCATAATCCCGATGAAAATTGCTATATACATTAGCGATCACTCCTTCTTTCACAATACTATTTGACAACGATTTACTTCTATACCATCCCGATGAAACTACGTGTTTTATTTGGCAGTATCAATAATCCTTTTTGACTATATTCATTAAACAATTCAGTAAGTGCAGTCATATACGCATCATATCCTTTATCCTTTTCCTTTAATGCATAAGACGAAGAACGACTGCGACCTATAAAGCCTTCCTTATCGAAGGTTAAGTCGTTATCAAATTCTTTTGTTTCGAATGTTCCTACAAAAAAATCTGTCAGATTTGACTCATATTCTTTCATTTTCAAACCACTTGCATTCGCTACATAGCTATGACAGTGTTCTCGATGTATCATATCATACTTCTGTATTATTTCCGCCTCCTCATCACGCCAATTCCATACAAGGACAACTTTTCCATTTGCTTTGAGTATTCGTTGACATTCTTTTTTAAAAAGTTCTCGATCAAACCAATGGAATGCTTGGGCTACAGTTACATAATCCATGCTCTGGTTAGGCAACTCTGTATTCTCAGCAGCTGCAGCTATGGACTGAAAGTTTGGCACATATCCCTGCAAATTATTTTCTGCTTGTTTTCGCATATCAGCATTAGGTTCTACTGCGAAAACTTGTTTGCATCCCATATCCAATAACTGTTTCGTTAATATCCCAGTACCAGATCCAATGTCCGCAATAACACTCCCTTCATCCATTTTTACATTAGAAAAAAGATAATCCATAAAAATTTTGGGGTATGAAGGTCTATTTTTAGCGTAAATTTCTCCCAAACCACTAAAGCGTTGTTCATTATTTTGTTCTTTTTTCATTTGCTACACCACCACATCAAAAATCAACTTCCCTTTATATTCAACCCACGCAACTCTCGGCTCTTTATTTTGTCTAAAATCAAATGTTAACAGGTATCCAGTGCTGGCATCTCGTGACTCCAAATATCCATGAAGCTGTTCATAAGCTAACTCATGCTTTTTATTTCCCCGCCAAAGTTTTAGTTCAACGATAAATTCTTCCCCACCATAACTAATAATCAAATCCATTCGTTCTTCATTACGTGTCTGGGGTTCAATATAATAAAATCCTTTTCCGTTCAAAGCTGGAATAAGTAACATCAAGAAAATCAACAGCCCTTCACGTTCAAGAAACTGCGCTTGTTTTTCAGAGTAGATCATTGGATAATATTCCGCAAATCTTTCTAAACAAGCTTTCATATCAAATTTCCCCTCATCAACAAACTCATCACGCACAGAGTTGACAATTGGTAAAGTTTCAGAAATCTGCGCCATGTCAATAAAGTATTCCATCATCATGTTTTCAAATATTTTATTACTAATGACAAGTCCACGTTCAGCATCTTTTGAAAAATAGCCATACATAACGCCTAAATCAATTTCATTAACACCAAGATTGTAAGGCATTGTTCGACCATTTAAAAGTAAACGCTTGATAAGATTAGATAACTGTTCATTGTTGTTTAAATTTTTATATAAATCATCAAAGAGGGTATTCTTTTCCTCTTGAATTAATTTAGCAGCGGTTCTCACATTCTCAATTGTCCAATCTTGATCTAGCTCATTATGAATAAATTGACAAATTCTAGACACTAGAAATGGGTAGCCTGACGTATATTTATGAATTTCATTTGCTATTGCTTTTGTATTCATACCAGTTGCATAATCTTTTTCATATTCATCAATCATCGATTTAATTTCTTCTGGATTAAACGACATATCGATATCAAAATTAACCGCAATATTCCAAGGTGAATTACGAACTGGCGTGCTACTTTCTACTTCACCACTAGATGCTAATTTTATCTTCCATTTCAGATTTCTCACATCATAAACACCTGCAAGTATAACACTGTGAAAAGTGAAATCTTGTCCTGCTGCTCTAGCGAGATATTTCTTTCTTAGCATACTCAAAAAATCTAGATAGATTTGATTGTTACTTGTTTTATCAACTTCATCAATAATAAGAATGATTTTTTTATCTTCACACATATCCGCAATATGCTCACTTAATGTTTCAAAGTCTATGACATTTTCATTTTCCCAAGCATCCCTGTATGCTTTTGACTCATCTGTGAATTTCAATGCTTTTGAAAAAAGTTTGATGAATTTCTGACAAAAAATTTCTTGAGTGGAAAAATTACTATGACCCAATCCTTCAAATGTCAATAACACAACCGTATATTCCGTTTCTAAAGTATACTTTAAAGCTAAAAGAGTCGTAGTTTTTCCATATTGTCTACCACGATTAATGGTAAAATAGTGCCTCCTGTCAACAAGCTCTTTTATCTGTTCGATTTTATTGCTAATGTCCACCATATAATGCTCACTTGGAACACATAAACCTGTTACATTAAATTTTCGTTGCATCACTACACCCTCGCTCTCGCTTTTAAAACTATTCATACAGAATAAGCTGATAATCCTTTAAAACATCATTTTCATATAGATACTTGGCTGAAAATATCCCATTGTGTTCTTCTATCCATTTTAAAAAATATCGATCACCTTCGTGCATGGGCAGTTGATCTAATTCATTTTTATTTACCCACGCCAATTCTCCTTCTTTGGAGGATCTGATTTCGCCACTAAATTCAGTAGCAACAAAAAGAAACACATACCAATCTTCTTCGATAACACCTACATCAGTAGGAAATGTTAAAATACCTCTAAGCGTTGGATTTTGAATTTGCAACCCACTTTCTTCAAAAACTTCACGAGTAACACAATCCTCAGGAGATTCACCTGCTTCAAATTTACCGCCTAGTCCAACCCAGAGGTCTTTATGCATATCATTTTCTTTTTTCGTTCGATGTAGCATTTTCCTTTTCAATATAACAAAGTGTTGCTAGTTTCATAGACATTCTCCTACTACTGTACGCCCCCACTCTACAATTTCATCGCAAAACAAATAATTCTTTCCATCTCCTTAAAGCCAACAGCTGTATGGAAAGCCAAACTATCAACATTATCAAGCAAGCAATCAGAGGCCAATTCGCGACAGCCACGTTCTTTTGACCAATTCTTAGCAAATTCAACAAACGCCCGAGCAATGCCTTGCTGACGAAACGCTTCGGCAACATAGATCCCCTCAATAAATCCAACTGGACTTGACTCAGTACCATTTACATAATCATTACGAATCGATAAACTAACAAACCCAACTAATTCTTCCTCAACAAAATACCCATACTCATCCGGAAATCTCCCCTCTTCAAATTCTAGCAGCATGTCAGCAGCAGTCGCACCTGGGTAAACATCAGCACACATTTCTGACCATACGCGCAAGTCTTTTTTCTCTAACAATTTGATCATATTGTTCACTACTCCTCAATCTTGAGCCAATTCTACAACCAACTTTGGAAACCAATCATGCAAATCATCAAACTCAAACCCAGCTTGCTTCGCTTTACTCGTATCCATATACCACGAATTAGCAATGCCGAATGGTGAGCCATTATCATCTGTTATTGAATTTGTAACCAGTGCTTTCTTACCAATTTTATCCTCTAGAATAGTAACTATCTCACCTAAAGTTAGTTGATTATCCGAGCAAGCATTAATCGGACCATCTACCCCTACTCTACCAACCCAAAACAAAAATCTCGCAGCTTCATCAGAAATAATAAAGCACATCTTAGTATCTAGGTTCGGAATCCCAATCTCTTGCTCATTTTTGACGCGCTCAACATGAAAATGTAATCTTTCCGTAAAATCATCAACGCCTAAAACAATCGGAATCCGCACTGTTGTCACAGGAAAATCAGCTTGTTGATAAAAAACAGCTTCACTAGCACGCTTCCCGTCAGCATAAGAAAAATTCTTGTAATTCTCCATATCAAATTGGTATTGATAAGGATCAAAATCAGCTTCAGCTTTTATGACACCATCCGGTTCATAAGTTGCTAATGTAGAAGTAACAATATATCGCTTAACCTTACCTGAAAAAGCACGACAAGCAATCTCAGCATCATACGGCGTAAAGCACAGATTATCGTAAATAACATCCCAAGCATCACCAGCAGCAAGCTTTTCTAAATCGGCTTCATTTTTTCGATCAATAATAAAACGCCCAACAGCATCACCAAAATCATCACCAGCTTGTCCACGCGTCGCAATCGATACCTCATCCCCATTTTCGATTAACTTTCGAACTAATTTTTTACCAAAAAACTTCGTTCCACCTAAAATCAAAATACGTCTTGCCATACTAACACTCCTCATCAATTTATAACTTATTTTTTACTAATAATTTCATCTTTTCGAACCTCGGTTTAGTTCGCTATACAGTCATTATACCACTTTCCAAATGAAAAAGAAACCACCAAATTTCTTGTGAAAAATGGATGGTTTATTGATAATTTTTAAATTGTATGTAACAGTTCAGAATAATTTTCAATCGACAAAGCATACTCACATTGTTTGCCATGATGATCCCTCACTTTTTAATATTTTAAGTAAGCTGCATACTCATTGCTGTATATTTTGATTCTGTAAAACCCATCTTTTCATATAAATATTTTCCA
>Ga0131853_10025663_pt1 | contig 10616 bp, 6 predicted proteins | sample TergutLab28metaG_FD_92764 | JGI IMG/M metagenome (GOLD analysis project Ga0131853, IMG submission 92764) | Labiotermes labralis P1 segment gut microbial communities from Petit-Saut dam, French Guiana - Lab288 P1 (version 2) (version 2) | ecosystem: Host-associated > Arthropoda: Insects >... | reverse complement strand
CCTGGGCAGAATATTGCAATAGATGAGTCACTAATGCTATGGAGAGGAAGACTTTCTTTCAGACAGTATATTCCCCTACAGTCTTCCAAATTTGGAATCAAGTCATATGAAATATGTGACTCTGGTTCGGGGTACTTGTGGTCCTATATAATTTATACTGGCAAAGACACTGTATTCCAGACAGCATTCATTTCAGGCGACACAAACAAAACAGCAGCAATTGTGTTGTCACTTGTGGAGCCATTGCTGAAAAAGGGCCGCACGTTGTGGATGGACAATTTTTATAACTTGCCAGCTCTGGCAAGTTATAAAACTGACTCTGTTGGAACCCTGTGTCTTAGTAGGAAAGACGTTCCACAAAGAGTGAAAGAGAAGAAGCTAAAGAAAGGAGAACTGGTAGCTCAACATTCAGGACCGGTGTCCGTTCTGAAGTGGAAAGACAAAAAAGAAGTGACAATGATTTCAACTTACCATTGAGAGGAAACAAGAATGAAGCTAACGAAATGTAGACAGGAAAAGCAAAAGCCTGTATAAGTTCTAGTTTACGATGAAAACATGGGTGGAGTTGATCTAAAAGACCAACTTCTTCAACCCTATCTTTTGGAAAGAAAGAGAATTAGTAAATGGTACATAAAACTGTTTAGGAGATTACTCAATATTACAGTTCTAAACCGTATGGTAATATCCCGCGCAAATTCAGGACAGACCAAAATAGACCATTTTAAATTCAGAGTAGAACTGGTACAGGCACTACTCACTGAACATGGAAATGAAAGTGTCAGGAAATTTCAAGGCCATCATTCCACAAACAAAAATGTGCCACGACTTCTTGAAAGACATTTTCCAGAAAGAATACCACCAACAGAAAAAAGGCCAGGCCAACAAAGAGGTGTGTAGTGTGTTACAAAAACAACAGAAGGAAGGAGACAGTGTTTTGGTGCCCCGAAAGTTTCAAGGCATTTCACACCAAGTTAAATTTTTAAGTTAAGATTTGATTGGATATTCGAAAAGCTTAGACATTCCTAAATATTTTGTTCAAGTTTAATCTAAATCCAACCACTATTAACAAAACTACATTATTTTTAATAGACTCCTGCACAATTTAGCTCAAAATTTAAATACCCCATAGAAAAACCTTCCCACATCACAGTATGAACTGGGTTTTAAATGCCCCCACGCTGAAGGGTTAATAGCTGAAGTGAACTGCCCACCAGGACAAAATTCTTATAAAAATGCCATTATCAGACAGAACTATATGAGGAATGCAAGTTGGCATGAGCTTGTTATTATGTAAAACATTAAATAATACAGTCACAATCACATCAATAGCATAAGCAAAACACAAGTAATACCTTGTCGTGTTCGACTGTCCTCCTGCCAGAGACGAATAACCCTCTCCATTAGTTCTGGTTTTTCACAGCATCCTCGATAATCAACTCTGTTCAGTGACAAAAGTTCCTTCAGCTGTTTCACAGTCAGCTTTTCAACATCCTCCAAACTGCTAATGCTGGCTAAAGTTATTCCAGTGCATGCCTATGTAGAACATGCAATACAGAAGCACAATATAATAGCTCTCTACCTACACTGTTGGTACACTGAACACAAATCAAATTGTTCCAACCAAAAAAGTCTCATAGAGGTAGCTTGGAGCCATACACAAACAGGAAACATGATCCCAGGGATTAAATAAAATTTCCTCTCGATTAATATGTACACTTCATTTACAAGGTATTATACACACTCATAAATTGGGTTGAACACACACACACACACAAACACATATTTATACAAACACTCTCCCATTAATATGCATTTACTTCTGTATCTTCTGTAAAGAACACATAACAACACAGGCAGAATATGTAGAAACATAACAATGAGGTGTGTAAGTGTAACCATTGTTGCTGGGAAAAGCAATAAGTATTACATATTCTGAGTGTGTATCTGAAGCTTGCAATGTGGTTGAACTGTTCTATAATGTTATCTGTGGTCTGCCCGACTCCACATTATCTCATAAACAGTACAATTTTCAGAAAAAAGTTACTGAACATAAAATGTTTTAATTTTTTTTAGAACTCCTCTCTGGAACATTTCTCATTCTAAGGTGAATTCAGCAAGAGATTATCATAAATATATGTACGTCTTTGCACAAAGTACCCACTATTCTTGTCAGATTGTAACAAAACTCGAATATTCTTAGCAGAGTTTCAAAAAATACTCAAATATAAAATTTCATTAAAATCCAACAAGTACAAGCTGAGTTGAATCACATGGACAGATGGATGGGCAGGCAGACAGAGAGGACAAAGATAACAACAACTTTTTGCAATTTTGTAAATGTGCCTACAAAGGTGAAAACTGTGCAATTTGAAATAACTTCATGCTTCATGTGACACCACAAAGAGATTAACTGTAGTACACGAAAGATTTTCATAATTTAGAAGTACTAAATTTAACCCATTAGTGCAGTCAATCGGAAATTGTACCAGCTTTCACAACTTTGAAACTTACTCATGAAAAGTGAACCAAACCCTGGGAAAATTAATGGGTAACAAGGGACAATTCTTCTCTTGAAGTGAAACCAACGTTCCGTAAATTCACAAAAATCAGAATCTGAACCCTGAAATTTCACACCAGCCAGATGTTGTTACAATTCACTCTATATTGTACGCCTGAATGTATAAACTTACGCTGTATGGAAATTAATCCTTAACAGAGATCAAACTAAGTGTATTACCTGCTCTTATAAATAGACCTCTTGAATAATTTTCACAAACCTGCATTGTAACAACATGTTCCTCCATAGCAATGTCTGCAGTCTCATCGGAAGGCGCATCCGCAGTAATGTTATGGTCATGATCATCTTCCGCTTCTTCAGTCTCCACAGCCAAAGCTGCAGCTTCTTCTGTCTGCATGACTTCAACTGCTGTTACAGAAACACTGCAACCATCTTCCAGAGATGACCTAACTGCAGCAGTATCTGTTTCTAAATCTTCAAGCACCTCTGTTACAGTTACATGATCTCCCTCACTAAATGTACAGTTGGGTGGTTCATCTTCAGTGATAGTGACCAATGGATCAGGTCCAGTATCCAGATTGCTTACATCACCAGTCCAGTCTGTTACTTCTACAATATCAAAATCAGCCACTGACTGCTTTACACACCATCCATTACTTGATGGTGTGCTGGATGAACTGCTACTATTGGATATATTAAATATATCTTGATGTGAGACAAACATATCTGTTGCACTTTGTGCTTCATTTTGGAAGTGTGAACCTGAACCTGAACAGGAAGCTGAAGCAATCTCACCAGAACTGGTGTTTGCTCTCTCAACCATCCCAGAAGAACCCTTTAAAAGAAGATGTATTATGAGATGGTGAAGTAAAATTTGAAGAGAAAAACTAAGGAAAAAAACTCACTTCAGAAATTCCATAACACCAGGATGAAGTAATAATATTACAATGTTTGCATTCCTTGAACATTACACAGATCTAAATGGGAGTGTGAATATGAACAGTAAATTGGGGAGAATATGGGAATAACAGTAAACCTACATTATAGTCTGATGGAAGACTCACAACCAGGTTGATCACACATTGATAGACAGATGGAATTTGAGTATACTTGATGTACTATCTTCCATGGGAGCTGACTGTGATACTGACCACTATATGCTGGTTGCAAAAGTTGGGGAAAGATTGGGAATAAGTAAATAAGCAGCACAGAAGTTTGATGTGGAAAGATTTAATTTCAGGAAACTAAATGAACTGGAGGTTAGGAAACAGTATCAGATTAAGATCTCAAATAGGCTGGCAGCTTTGGAGAACTTAAATTATAGCGAGGATATAAATGGGGCCTGGGAAAACATTAAAGAGGAAAAAAACTCAGCTAAAGAGAGTCTAAGTCTGTATGAAATGAAGCAGCATAAACCAAGGTTCAATGAAGAATGTTTTGTCTTTTAGATCAAAGGAGGCAGGGTAAAATGCAGTGGTGACAGGATACAAACCACAACAATGCAGATAATTGAAACAATGTACGACTTGAAGCTAGTGGACAATTCAGGGACAAAGAGAAGGAATATCCAAAATGGACTCCCACAGTATTTTGTCTAGGTGGAGGAACAATTTCTTTCAGCACTGAATGTACCTGGGGTTAATGATGTCAGAAAGACAGAAATACATACTGCAGAACCATCAGTGCCTGAGCCAAGTGCCTCTGATGTTGAGATGACTATTAAAGAGGTAAAAAGAAACCAATCACCAGGTACTGATCAAATCCCAGCAGGAATGATTAAAGCAGGAAGTAGAACAATTCGCTCTGAGATCCATGAACTTATTAATTCTATTTGGAATAAGGAGGAATTGCCTGAGGAGTGGAAGGAGTTGATCATTGTACCTCTGTATATGAAGGGTAATAAAACAGACTGCAGTAATTATAGAGGCATATCATTTTTGTCAGATATGCACAACATTCTCCAAATGCAGAGGAAATTATTGGGGATCATCAATGTGAATTTCAACACAACAGGTCAGTTACTAATCATATCTTTTGCATTTGTCAAATACTTGAGAAAAAAATGGGAAAACAACGAAGCAGTGCATCAGCTATTTCTAGACTTCAAGCAAGTTTATGATTCAGTTATGAGGGAGGTCTTGTATAATATTCTCAATGAGTCTGGTATCCCCATGAAACTGGTAAGGCTAATAAAAATGTATCTGAATTAAATGTACAGCAGAGTCCAGGTAGGCAAGCATTTGTCTGTTTCCTATTAAGAATGGCGTGAAACAAGTTGGAGCTTTATTGTCACTGCTTTCCAACTTTGCTGAGAATGTGCCATTAGAGGGTTTAGTTAAATCAGGATGGCTTGAAATTAAATGGTACATATCAGCTTATGATTTATACTGATAATGTTAATATATTTGGTGGAAGCATACACTACTTGCTTGCTTACTTACTTACTCCTTGGAGCAGAGTCCTTCTTGAAAAGCTAACTGGTGTTCAGCTAGTCAAGAAATTCCGTCAATTTTATGGGACACCCATGATCATTACCATATTCATAAGTGCCCACCACCTGTCCCTATCCTGAGCCAGCTCGATCCAGTCCATAACCCACATTCCACTTCCTGAATATCCATCTAACTATTAACCTCCCATCAATGCCTGGGTCTCCCAAGTTGTTTCTTCCCCTCAGGTTTCCCACCAAAACCCTGTATATGCCTCTCCTCTCCCTCATACATGGTACCCATCTCATTTTTCTTGATTTTATCACCCGAACAATATGGGTGAGGAGTATAGATCATTAAGCTCCTCATTATGTAGTTTTCTCCACTTCCCTGTTACCTCGTCCCTCTTAGGCCCAAATATTCTCTTCTACACCCTATTCTCAAACACCCTCAGCCTATGTTCCTCCTTCAATGTGAGCGACCAATTTTCACACCCATACAGGAAGTGTGAATAGTAAAAAACAAAAACACAGAAGCTTTAGTGATTGCTACTTAGGATATAAGTCTAGAAGTAAATGCTGATAATACTAAATACACGGTCATGTATCAAGATCAGAATGCAGGATGCAGTCACAATGTAAAGATGGGTAATAGTTCCTTTGAAAGGGTGGAAGAGTTCACATATTTGGGAATAACCATTACAAATCAAAATTCTATTCAGGAAGAAATTAAGAGCAGACTGAATTAAGGGAATTCTTGCTATCATTTGGTGCAGGATCTTTTGTCTCCCAGTTTGCTATCCAAAAACACAAAGATTAAGATATACAGAACTATAATTTTGCCTGTCGCTTTCTATTGGTGTGAAACTTGCTCACTCACATTGAGTACGGAATGTAGGTTGAGGGTGTTTGAAAACGGGATGCTACATGGAGTATGAAGTATGGAGTACTGAACTCCTCCATGAGACACATCATGAATATGCCTGAAATTCTCCTATATTACAGTTCTAACCATTCACCAACAGGGAATGATAAAGGAAAACAATGACCTAAGCCAGGACATAAGTGTCCATGCAAAAAGAGAAACTCAGCATCTGAATACAAAGCAAGAAGGAGAAATAATGTCTTTAGATGACATGCATCAGAATGAAAATCTGAAATCAGTGATTTTGTTATGGCTTTGTCTCTTCTTCTAGGCTTTCCTTGACTTTACCTCAGGTGGAATAAAACAGACTCCTTCTACAGTCTGGCACTTGGAAACTAGTGACTGACTGAGTTGTTTATAGCCTCAGCAAGTGTTACATCTGTCCACTCAAAAATTGAACTGCAGAGTCATAAAATTATATTACACAAAACTCACACACATGCATTCAGAAATAAAAAAAAAAAAGTAATGAAGAGACTCAAGGCAAACATTTTAAACTATTCCTTATTCTAAATGTTCATGACAATGCACAAGCTGCAGAAATAAACAGTATTGTTTGTGGTTCTGTTAGAATAGGAAAATTTAGAAACTTCTAAACTGGGGCATTCAATGTCACACCAGCAAGTGGGTCTGCAAGATGGTTTTATATGGTAATGGTTCAACTAAAAGTTACGAAGGGCAATAAGCACCAAAAGAAGTGTTCGTGTATCTCTCGGTACACTGATAAGTTCTTCATTTCCTGCAAAAAATGGCTTGGTTTTGACTTGGCACAGGAATTTTGTGATGAATTAACAATTCCTACAACATGTAACCTTTCCTACCAACTCTGCTCCCTCCCTCTTGCACACACGCGTGTGCGTGCAGCCACAGCCACACACACACACATATATAAATGTATGCTACACTAACCTATCTATACAGAAAGGAGCAGTTAGAGAAAAGTAATAGTCGCTTCTTCCAGAATATCTTGTATTATTATATAAAATACTTACCAAATCATCATTTTTATGAAGTGTCTGTGCAGTAGATGGAAAACGCTGGGCTGATAAGCATGCAGCTCTGAAAACACTTTGTTCCTGTAAACACCGCTCAGATGATAGGTCCCTACTTTGCGTATCAGCCTGACTGCCAGGAAAACTAGAGAAGTCACTTCGTTGGGTGCTGTTTGAAGAGTTTCCAGCATGTCGCATCAGCAAATTCACTAGATCTTCCTTTTCTGCAACAGTTAATAAAACTGCTCGTACAAACATACCAAAAATTCATGTTTTTTATTCAGTCCTGCTCAGGTAATGAAACAGAGGAATACATGATCACCACACCCCTATAATATGTGTCTGTCACACTCTCCGTTCTCACAGCAGTGAACTTTATGATTACAAATTTCTGGCATGTCACATTCCAAAATAATGTAATCTTAACTCACAGCAGGAAGAAATTCAGAGATTATACTTGAAGTATTGAAGCAAACACATTCAAGTCTGGCAGAAATGGATAAAATTTAAGACATTAGAAAATGTATGTACAGTATATTTGTTGCACATTCATCCTGTTGATTGCCTCAAGATTAAAAATTCACAAATGCAGCCTTTTAAAACAGTGTACAACAGGCAGCACAGCTGACAGGATACAGAAGCATATCTATTATTATCTCTTTATCTGTGGGAAAAAAGTCCTGGCATATATTGGCTCATAGACTCTGACTAAATAAGGCCAAGTCCAAGGCAGACAAGGCTAATGATGTAGGCATAGATGCCTTTCAGTATCAGTATTAGAATTAAATCAATCTGAGCACATACACCGGAAACTACTCTGCCTCTTACATCAGTGATGACTGACACCTCCCCAAAATGTTTTTTGCCATGAAATGGCCAATAAGAGTGTAAAAGATAACGGAAATATTAGTTGGGTCTGCTGGAGCTACTGGTACTGCTAAATGGAACACATACATTTCATTGGACAGCAAAAACCTGTAGATACTGAAGGTTAAATGGAGAGAAACAGAGAAGACTTTTGTTGACTGTGAATATCTACACTGCCCTCTCAACTAGAAACAGAGGACAGAACTTGTCATTAGAGAGGACAGTACTGTAGCAAGCTGAAACAGTGAGAAAGTTGGGATATGGTGACTTCCATTTGACAGTCTTACCGTACATCAAAACACTGAGATACAGGAATAAAATTTTTTGGTATGTTCACATCTTAGGCATGGAAACACTGCACTGAAGGTGGAATGTATGGCCATATGGTTATCCCTTCTTAATCAAAATTTATGGTATCAGGCGAATAATGAATTTAAAATATCACAAACACACTTCAAAGAGGGTAGAGTAAATATCTTCTTGGTCATCCCACTCAGTGAGTTGGAGCTTACAACTCCCTGTCGGGAGTTTACAGACACACGTTGTTCAACTAGGAGAGTGTAAGACTGAATGAGTTTGACTTCTAGGAATCTCTGCTTGCCTCTTACTCTGCACCTTCATCAAGAGTTCAAGACGCTATCGTCACCCTGCCAGCAATCACATCCAAAGCATTCTGTATCTAAAACAGACTGATGTATTTACTGTCTTTCATTATTCTTCCATTTAAAAGTTATAAAGCATGGTACCAATATTTTAATCATGACAGATTTACAAAATACATAAGACATCTTACACAAATTATATTGTGGTGACATGGATTTTTGGTGTGAAAGAGAAATGAAAATTCTCCCTTCTGGCTCTGTTGATGTGTCAGTCAGCCACTGAGGGATGTAGAGAAAAAGAGACAGATCACTTGGTCTGCACTAGCAAGAGGATCCACTCTCAGAAAATACTACACAGCAGCTACTATTTTACTAATCACAATCAGAAATATAACAGTAGTTCTATATAACTGGCAAATTATGGCTTTAGGGCCTTACAGCAGGAATAAATGTGCCAGATGATACTTAGCCTACATTATACAAAGAGTGGCACTCAGTATATTACGTAGAAGACATGTTACTATCCTTCTCTTTACAGATCTTACATAAACCTTTCAGTGAATGTAAACATCTCTGCAGGTGACACTGTTCTGCACGTTTCACTGCTAGGTCTGAGTCCTTACATACTAGTGGCCTACTCACCATCGTAGACTATTGCATTCACACTTCCATCTTTACAGGCATCACAACAATCACTTCTCTGCACACACTTTACATTTTTTAAATACCTGTATCTCTTCACTGTGTAAGAACACATTCATGCATTGTATCACACACAATACGTTGTAATTAACACCTAAATGTAAGGGGTCAATTTATCTAATGTAACATACTGCATAATGTTCATAATCATTTAATAAACTTATATTTTAACTTCCAAAGATATGAAATTAAATATTTAAATGTTTAAATAATCGAAAACCTTCGAACATCCTCTAAATCTATATGAGTATTCAATCATCAACCTTCAGGATCCATGAGAATGTCACATTAGAGTCCATGGTTCTACAATGTTATATTGATGCCTGTGGTTGTGGAGTATTGAGCAATATATAGTATTATAATTATAAAATATGGCATGGCATGTTTTAAGATATCTTTCTGTATTCACTTACAAAAATAAAGACAACAAAACCAAGAACATTTTAGGTTAAACATATATGTAAAATTCTGGAGAAAGGATTTTTCTCTGTCTTTAGCTAGAACAGGGAGAATGAGAAGCTACTCTGGTGGGTCCTTTAGAAACAGCTGGTCTCTGTCACAGGATACATGTCCAGTGATAGGACATGTATCCTGTGACAGATCTGTTCTGCAAAATGTTGCCGGTTCTTTTAGCCTCAGACAGTGGACATGACCAAAATATCAATCACACCTATTACAATACAATGTTGTTACCATCCTTTAAAGCTGAACAAACTTCAGTCATGATGGGTGGCATTGAAACTACGCACACTCTGAATGTAAGCCAAACAATACAATTCGGTCAACCTACCCACTTCAACTCCTCTTTTATTTGCCAGTTCAATGGATCAGTTTCCTACCAACATCAATGTTTCAGAGACCTGCAATCTTGCACCACTTTACTAAGACTACAATTACTCACCAACACAACCTTTTGTAGATACTTTCTGGGATGTAAGGTACAGCTGCAAATCCTTAACCCTAAGCTGCTGAAGTTGTGAACGACAAAGTGGCCGTGCTGAGAGTACCTTACATTTGTTACATTTCAGCTTCTTGTCTGTGAAACGGGCCAACACAAAAGCAGAGCCACCACTGTTTCCAAGTGGCAAACAATGAGAGCAGTAATAATGTTGACAAACTGAACACTGCCGCTTAAAAAACAAAAAGATATTATATATTTAGAGTATTCATGAGAAATCCTAGTAAAATAAACTCTGATTTCACTACAACTGTATTCCATGCCAAAAGCCTTTATTATGAATCCTGTCATACAGCTTAACATAAATATTATAAACTTTCACACACTTAGTTGCCCAGCTTGTTTCAAATTCATTTGTTCATTATCAGGGGTGTGCCTTCAAAAGTAACACCTGGATTGCACCTGTTATAAAAGTATCACATATTATAAAATATCTTTATGATAAAAAAACTTCTTTATTTGTTTCAATTCTTATCCTTTTTGAATCTTGTTTGCAACTTACGAAAAGTTAAAATCTGTTTCAAATGAAAGGTTTCCTGTGTATAGCACACTAAACTATTCAGAAAATACACAGCTCTTATTTGCTAACAGATTATCAGGCATGGGCATGCAATTCAATGGACT
>Ga0131853_10025662_pt1 | contig 10616 bp, 7 predicted proteins | sample TergutLab28metaG_FD_92764 | JGI IMG/M metagenome (GOLD analysis project Ga0131853, IMG submission 92764) | Labiotermes labralis P1 segment gut microbial communities from Petit-Saut dam, French Guiana - Lab288 P1 (version 2) (version 2) | ecosystem: Host-associated > Arthropoda: Insects >... | reverse complement strand
TGTATGTGTGGGTTTTGTAATGTGTGGTTGTGTGTAGGTGTGAGTTTTGTAATGTGTGGGTGTGTGGGTGTGTGGATGTGTGAATGTGTGGGTGTGTGTAGGTGTGAGTTTTGTAACGAGTGGGTGTGTGGGTTTTGTAACGTGTGGGTGTGTGTAGGTGTGGTTTTTGTAATGTGTGTATGTGTGGGTGTGTGTAGGTGTGGGTTTTGTAACGGGTGGGTGTGTGTAGGTGTGGTTTTTGTAATGTGTGGGTGTGTGGGTGTGTGTATGTGTGGGTGTGTGTAGGTGTGGGTTTTGTAACGGGTGGGTGTGTGTAGGTGTGAGTTTTGTAATGTGTGGGTGTGTGGGTGTGTGTAGGTGTGGGTTTTGTAATGTGTATGTGTTTTGGTAATATATGTTTTTGTATTTATTGTGTTTTGTATCGTTTGTACTGTGTGTACTAGTGTAAGGACTATTGCCACCGAGTGACAACTCAAATGTAGGTAATAATAATAATAATAAAGACCAACACTTATGGTTTTTAGGGAAGTAATCGGTGTTTATACAGCGAATTACATGACAAACAAATATATTTTATTAGACAGAAATGAGCTTTTAGATGTCAAAGCTCGCGGCAAATGCAACAACCGATACGTATAAAGCGGCCAAATATGTTTGAATAACAACGCTGCAAATAGTTTGTTAACTGCAATTAATCGCTGTTTTAATAATTAAAGACCTACATTAGAGCTTTTGGTCAGAAAATAGATAGTCCTTTTCCACGTACAAGGAACCACATTTACCACAGAGACCTCCGCCATGGACGGTCACGACATGCAAATCACATCTTCGTTCCGTTCCTCAATATTGACAATGTACGTTTCTAAAGACCTTCATCTACTACTATAACCTCTGCGGAGTGACCTACGCAGTCTGCTGTATAGGCAAACAGACAGTTTCTAAATCACGTATATTTCTCTTCAGATATGATCAGACTATAAACATTCTAGGTCAACGCTTGCTGCGTAATTCCTCCACCAACATCAAACGAGTATTTTTCTCTTTTAAGGTATTGTGGATTCGGCGTCCTAATCTCTTCACTTTCAAAGTATAAATATTAAAGAATCTGATGTTGCTCTGTCGACCGGTTATCGGGCCATGTTCAGACAGCAACATGTTTGATAGAACAAGTTACGAAATGTTCAAACAGCAAAATAAAATTGGCAGTTTCGCAGGTTAATATTTTGCTGCCTGTGCTTTATAATAAGTTTATTATATACCTCTACATGTTTCGAGCTCTATGTGCTCATCATCAGGAGGTCAAATTTGTATTATACAGTATCTGGTATCATCACACCTGTAAGTGGCCGTCCAGTGCACAGGTTGAGAGAGGACTGTGCACGGGACGGCCACCTACAAGTGCGATGATACCAGATGCTGTATAATACAATTTTGACCTCCTGATGATGTGCACATAGTGCTCGAAACATGTAGAGGCATATAATAAACTTATTATAAAACAAGAATTTGTGCATTAAGTTGGTTAATTACTAAGACTTTCGCAGATGTATCATGTATACGTAAAGTTATTTATGCGGAAATTATCTTAATTATCACTTGCACCACATACATGAACAGGCATAGATTTATCTCCTATAAATGAATATTTAAACTCTTGTGTAAAATCAATTGTTGTATTGCGCCAATCCTTATAAATTTCAGATCATAAGTTGTTAGTGCAAAAACCCTTCAATGTACAATTCCACTGATAGTTGGCAATATATCTCAGGGGTTACGACAAGAAATAGCAAGACATTCTGTTTTATTGAATTATCGGTATCTCGGAAAACACTTAAGTCTTAAGGTGTGGAAAGCTGTGCTGGATACGAGTTCAGTGCTGCACTATTCTCCAGACCGTTAGTTGGAAAAATTCTTTTTCTCTGTAAATATTTACAGCTTTAAGCTCGAGGTGCGCACAAAAATGTGTGTACGCTTTCATGTACAGTGTCCAATACTGTCATCAGATTTTGATGAAAACAAGAAGTTTGTCATAAATTCGGTAATACTTCGTGAAATAAAAGTCACGAAATTCCAGTCATCTGTCCTGGACGGACGGACTGACTGCCTGATTAAAAAAACTATCTGAACTAATTCCATGTAATGGAATATCTCTTAAGACGCTAACAGTTAAGAAGTTACCGGAATTTTATGGAATCCGAAGATATCGTTAACGTATTCAAAAGGTCCCACCAAATGTCTCTATCCCGAGGCAGACGAATACAGTCCAGTCTTTGCATCCCTCTTATTTGAGATAAACTTTAATATTATCATCCCATCTACGTCTAGGTCTTCAAAGTCTTCCTTCACGTTTCCTCACCAACACCCATAACAACCATATGAGCTCAACTCATTCTCTTCATCATACAACAAATAAACAAATAGAAAACAAATCACTACATAAATACATTGCTGCTCGCCGCTAATGTTTCCATGTCCCTCAAGCACGCCAGAAACCTGTCCATCTTGCGCACTTTACAGGCAGCACAACCTTCGCAGCGACCAAGGCTGTTATGATTTCTCATTTCTGGCATGCTTTGTATACATAAACATAGTGAGACAGAGATCATTATGAGATTACTACAGAGTGGATTAGTAGTTAAATACAGGTGGAGTATGTTTCAAGGTTGAGGCCATTTCGCAGAGTGTGGGCTTAATAAGAAAACAAAGAGAAGCTTCAGGTAACTGTGTGAGCCTGGGTGCTGGTGTGTGTGTATGTGTGTGTGTGTGTGTGTCAGTCTGCTGGCAAGTCTGCCTTGGACAGGACAGGACAGGACGCTGCGTGTGCGGTGCTGTATGCAGTAGGAATGAGACTGGACAGAATGGTGAGTGGACATGGGCGTTTGTTGGATATAGCTCACAGTATGTAGATGCATGGTAGAATTAGTTGTGAATATTGAACTGGAAGGATCTGGAAGCAAGCGGGAGAGGAATAGAGCAGGCAATATGCTGGTATTAGCGTGGGAAAACAGAGGAATATCACGAAAATTCTCCATCAGTATATACGCTGTTGCGGATGGTATTCGAATCTGTGGCCTTCCGAAAACAAGTCTAAACTTACCATAACATAGAAACCTTATATTTAATGGTATTTAGGCTTAAAATCTAATTAATGTAATATCCATGTTTAACGTTTGTTTCAAATACGAATTGGACAGCTACAGAGAATGGGTAGCTAAACACGTGTTTTTAATAAAGAATCGTTTTCACGTACAGTGGAGGATACTTACCAATAGAAATGTTAAGGTTTGAAAGAAGTGGTAAGTATTTAAACCGACGACCTAAACATCTAACGGCACTTTAATTGAGGCGTCGTGTGTTTCTGTGGAAGGAATTGAATGTTTTAATTAATTTGTAAATAAGCTTCATGTTTCAAAGGCATGTTTTATATACTACCTCCTATACAACATTGACGCTGATCCCGGTGGCCGGGCGGTTTAGGCGTAGGTCTGCGGCCGCTCGATTGCTGGGATCGCGGATTCGAATCCCGCTGAGGTCGTGTAGTATGTTCGTCTCTTGTGAGTGTTGTATGTTTTGTACGTAGCGGCCTCTACGACGAGCTGATCACTCGTTAGGGGAGTTCTAACGTTTGTGTATGTCTAACTGTGTGTGATCTGGAAACATATAGAATTTCCTGCCTTTTACAAACCCCGAAGGGTCATTATTGTGTTCACAACAGCCCGAAATTGGACCCTATCCTCAGCCAGATGAATCCAATCCACAGCATCTTACTATATTTCAATGTCCTGTTTATTATTATTATGGGCCGGGATAGCTCAATCGATATAGCGACTCGCTACGGGCTGGATGGTCCGGGGATCGAATCCCGGTGGGGCAGGTTTTTCCGCACTCGCCCAGTCCGGCCCTGGGGCAGCCCCCAAACAGTGGGTACCGAATTTTTCCCGGGGGTAGGGCGGCCGGGCCGTGGCGTTAACCACCCCATCTAGCGCCGAGGTTAAGGAAAGAGTATAGCTATACCACTACTCCCTCTTTGGGCCTTCGTGGCCTCTTCTAGGGTGAAATTTAGTTTATTATTATTATTATTATTCAGTCGAGGCTTTGGTCTCCAAGAATCTACTTTATCTTTAGTTTTTCGAAATAAAATTATGTAGGTATTTCTAATCCTTCATATGTGTGCTACATGCATCGAACCTCACTCTCCTTGACTCTTCCTAATAAGATTTGGAGAAGCTTATAATTATGAAGCTCCTGATTTCGCAATTTTTCCCCATCTTCCTGTAACTTCTCACCGAGGTCCAGATATTATTTTAAACCACGGATGATGTCAGAATTTTTTCGCTTCAATGGCGCTGGAGTTTTAAATTACTGCTGTAGTGACTACGACTTGGCAGTTTAAAGTTTAAAGTCTCTTTAATGCATTCTCGATCGCACGATACACCGAACCGGTTGCAAGTAAGGTATTAAAAAGGCCCATACAATGCACCGAGGCCGGCGTTGAAAAGTTACATCCCGACTACTGTCTAGAAAAGAGGGGATTTATATTTACATGACCTCTAATTGCATTCACGTGTTTACAGTCCACCGAGACCGACCTCGCACTGTGCCGCAGTTGGTTGAGACACTGCGCTACAAGCCGGAAGGTCGCGGGTTCGATTCCAGATTGTATCATTAGAATTTTTTATTGACATAATCCTTCTGGCCGCACTATGACCCTGGGATCGGCTCAGCCTTTAACAGAAATGAGTACCAGGAATATTTCCTGGCGTTAAAGGTTGCCGGTGCGTAGGGCTGACAACCGTATCACCTTCGTGTGCCGATTGTCTTGAAATCTGGGAGCCTCAGCCTCCTGGAACCGTCAGGACCTGTCCAGACCTGTCCAGGGATTGTTTTATTGTTACATTGCACCAAGACCAGCATTGAAGTGGAAAAGTTCTAAAAAATAACCCAAAATACGTAATACTAGGCAGCACAGTAGGCAATTGTCGTGAAACAACTTGCAGCCTTTCCACTGAAAATGTGTCATTCACCTGTCTGCAACACAGTGTTATTTGGCTAAGAAATCAGGCCTGCATTACCCCCTAAAGTGTCCTTTTCTTCATTCACCTGACGTCTTTCTTTCCTTACTATGTAACTGCGCCGCTGAAAGCGTCGTAAAATGAAATACAGGGTCCTCCAGCGAATCGGGCGATTTTTAAATGTTAAAAAAATTAAAAGTATTGGATATCATGTTACTGTTACATTTATAAGGAAGTACATACTTTAGAATTTGCAGAAATAAGTGAATCAGTGGTCTTGGAACATAACACAGAACATCAAAAAACACAATACATCATTCTAAAAAGCACACACCGATAAGTCGGGTGATCTTGCTGGCCATTCGATGGTCAGGAAAAAGTGGGCGCAAAATGTTCATTGCAATTTTTGCAGTGTGACTTGTAGGCCCATCTTTTTGAAAGTAAGTGGTATTGGAGACGAAGAATGAAGAAGTCCTGTAACATGTGTGCGTAACGCTCAGAGGTCACAGTGTAAGCATTTCCACGTTTGTCCTCAAAGAAGTAAGGGCCGATAATGGCGAAGGCTGCAACAGCACACCACTCGGTTACTTTAGAAATGTGCAGTGGTTTTTGTACGAGTTAAATTTTTTTAACACTTAAAAATGGCCCGATTCGCTGGCGGAACTTTATTCGCCATGAATCCCATATGGGCTATCCCGAGATCCAAACTGGAAGATGTTATTAAAATGTATTACAAAGAAACAAATCGGGAGGGCGGGGAATGGATTCAGCTGGCTCATAACAGGCTGAAAACGGCGCGCTCTTAAGAGCACGGTAATGAACTTTCGAGTTTCGCAAAATGCGTGGAATGTTTTACGTGGCAGAGTAAATAATGCTCTTTGAAATTTGTTAGCTATCTTGGGAATGAAACCCGACTCCTCACCTAAAAGGTGTGGAGCACAGGAATAAACCTCAGCCCACATTTTGTGTGAGTGTGAAGTTTTGGTTTCACTCAGACATGCATATTTGGGTTTTCTTGGATCCAGAGGATGTTAAGAGTCTGAGTATAGGGGCAATCTGGAACTTTAGTTAAGGAACAAGTCTTCCATGAACTGACGTCAGATTATGGGGTCCAAAGGGCCAGTCTAAGGGCCTAGGTGCATCGAAACCAAAAGGGCTCGAACCAAATCACTAATCGACTCTAATCCTAACCTGACAGCCACAACAGGGACAAAGCCTTAGGGTGGCATGCGTTATGCCTTATGTGAAGAAATGGTTGGCGAAAAAGCTTCCTGTATACCGGTAATTACGACCCACAACACATTCTTTGCAGCAAATGATTTGTCTTACAAAAGTTCCTGCCAGAAGTTTGCTTTCCCACGTACAAAAAAATGTGGGACAATATTGAACCAAGACGTAAAGAAATCGCTACATCTAACAACTTCGAGGCACACAGACGGGGGCGCAAAATCAACAATAAGCTGCATAAGAAATATTTGTTCGGTGCTCAATTATCTACAAACGCTACTCACGCAGAACACGGGGAGGAGGCAGGGGGGGGGGGTTAGACTTGTATCGGGGTCACATCACTCTCACACGTCACTTGCGCCGTTCGCAATGAGCCGTGAAGTTTCCGCGTCTCTAGTTTTCGGCACGGTCTTGGTCCATACAAGAGTATCTGTCATAAAATCTAGCGGTTTTGCTGTCCTTTATTTTCTATCATACTGCCAACTAATAACTTTCACCATTCACTTCATATCTGAAAGACATTATAGGCTATTCTAAATTTTTATATTCACTGCATTTCAGTCTTACGGATCACCCAAATTTTCGTTACAAGTTTATGGATACATATTTAGCCTAAATCAAAACGTGTTCATAACACATATATAAAAGTCTACATAAATATAAAATATACTTCCTATTAACATAAAACATACTTCTTAAAATATTGACCGTAGCAAATTATCACGAAAGAATTAAGTCTAGACACTTTGCTTTTGTAACTTGCAAAATATGTATTTTGTTCAGACACTAATCAACATCCAATTCTAGTGTAATTCTCAAGTCTGGTTAAGAATGTGTCTGTAGTTTGTTCCTGTATTACGTAATACAGTGGTACAATAATTTATCTCACGTTCTCATGTTGTATTATTGATTTTGTGTTTTCCCTCCTTTCTGAGTATGCTCTGTTATTTGTTACATTGCTCTGTGCCCTACTTGGTTAATGTTATTTTGTATACCTGACGCACACTGAACTAATCATACCGTTGCCTCACTACATAGTTTTCCGACCAAAACAGAAAGACATTAGTCGATGCAACAGACCTACGTTAAAGACCTCCGACTTGTTTTCGTCTGCTATTTCGCTCCATGATGCTGCATTACTCTTGCGATCCCGACAGTTGCCCTCCCGAATACGAAAACGCGCGCCGTTTTTATATAACAAGAAATGTCATAACAGTTTTCACAAAAAGCCCTTTGTCTTATTTTATCCCCAATACACTCCAATTAGATTCAAACACTAATACTCTATTTATTTTAGATCTGCTTTAATATTATCCTGCCATTTAATCCGATGTCTCCCTTGTCCTCTCTTCTGCTCAGGTGTCCTAAAAGTATTTCTAACCCATACACGCATTGCACTGTTGGTCATACGAGTTGTTATCTAACGTTTCGGAGAAATTTACTGTCTCAATCTTTGTCAGAAAATAAAACACACTGATAGAAAATATTTGGAGTGTTCATAGCGTCTTGAATTCAGGTATAGGCCTTATAGGTTGTGGAGCATCGTAAGGTAAGAAAAAAACGGTAAAGTTCACCCTAGAACAGGCCACGAAGGCCCAGAGGGGGGTAGAGGTATAACTCTACTATTTCCTTAACCTCGGCGCTAGAGGGGGTGGGTGGTCAACACCACGCCTCGGCCGCTTTAACCCCGGGAAAGACTCGGTACCCACTGTATAGGAGGCTGGTGGGCCTCAGGGCCGTTCTGGAAGGGTGCGGAAAATCTCGCCCCCACCGGGATTCGATACCAGGACCGTCCAGCCCGTAGCGAGTCGCTATACCGACTGAGCTTCTAAATTGATTTAATAATGTTTCAGTGGAATTTGCTGTCTCCTTCTTCATTCAGGCTTGAATTACTGCATGTTACATGCCCCACACACTTCATGATCCGTATATCATTATTAAATTAATACTTGGCGAACAGAACACATGAAAACTTGTTGGTTGTTTGGCCGTGCATCTTCCTCATGAAATAAAGTGAAATGCCAACATGTTGCAACTAGGTAATTTTATTGATGTATTCTTAGCTCGACATGTTTCAGGTACATACGCCCATCACCACGAGTATTAGATGTTGAGCTGCAGCATATGGTTTTCTGAACCGAGTTTTTGGATGGGTGGTGGTCTTGAGAGCCGCTGCGTAGGTCGTGTGTACGGTACGGATGGTGCCGTGCACACCTAGTTGATCTGTGCACGGCACCATCCACACCGTACACACGACCTACTCAGCGGCTTTCAAGACCACCACCACCCATCCAAAAACTCGGTGCAGAAAACCATATGCTGCAGCTCAACATCTAATGCTCCTGATGATGTACCGGAAACATGTTAAGCTAAGAATGCATCAATAAAATTACCTAGTTGCATGAAGTTAGCATTTCACGTTATTTCAAGAACACATGAAGCTTATCAGTACAAATTTTCCTCTGTTTCTGTCACTTCCTTTCTCCAAGGTCATTTGCTTTTCTCACTTGTTTCCAGACTTCCTCAATGCATGTGGCATTTGAGAATCTTACGACAGTAACCATGCATATTGCTATATTCTAGTATGTGATGCCTTTCAGTCTGGTATAAACACACCGAAATAGGAAGGACAGTCTTCTAAAGCGTCGATGTATTTTTACTAGACTACACGACGTTACATACCACGGACAAAAATCTTCATCGTCTAAGCATATTTTTCTTTTGTTTGAAAGACTAATTCTCACGTATACACAAAGCTAATTTCCTTACCTTGACGTGTTTAAGGCAAACAACGTTGAACTCCATGGTAACAGGTATTATCTAAGATCAATTTCATCTGAAACTCTTTGTGAGCGCCATTCTCGTATTCCAGTCGTTCACACACATAACGATCTTTGTCACTTAATTAAAACTTCACATAGTTTACGCCAAATTACCTTCACAGATTTATATGCATGTGCCATTTTGGCAGAAGAAAATAAACCCGAAGAAGCAAAATTCAGCTGCAACCGATGCTCGCCACTACATACAGTACAGAATTATTATTATTATTATTATTATTATTATTATCCTTCTTCTCCTCCTCCTCCTCCTTCTTCTTCTCCTCTTCCTCCTCCTCCTCATTCTCCTCCTCCTACTTCTTCTTCTCCTCCTTCTCCCTCTTCTCCTCCTCCTTCTCCCTCTTCTCCTCCTTCTCCTTCTCCCTCTCCTCCTCCCCCTTCTCCTCCTCTTTCTCCTCCTCCTTCTCTTTCTTCTCCTGTTCCTCCTCCGTCTTCTCCTCCTCATTTTTCTTCTCCTTTTTCTTCATCATCATCATCATCATCATCATCTTCTTCTTCTTCTTCTCCTTCTTCTCCTCCTCCTCCTTCTTCTTTTCTATATCCAACGCCAGTAAAAGGGATATCTCCCATTCTGTCTCTTGCAATCTAATACAGCTGTGACAGTCTCCGCTGTCTATCCAGGTTGTTGACACTGTCCACGGCACCTTTCAGACGTTGACATATTTGGATGTGGTCAAGGTCCATTTCTTCAACCTCGCCACAGATTCGTTTAAATTCACTCCTGTTCAGATGTCGCTGTAGGTAACGTTTGGTGGGGCGAGAACTGGCCACGAGGTGACTCGCCTCAGCGCCGTGCCCCCTCTATAGCTGGCCAAGGTAGGAAGTCGAACTAGAGTCACAAAACCGCCATGCTTCCCATCTGCTACGAAGTACCGCTTATTCTGGCGGAAGGCAATGAGTAGTGCTATGACTTCCCAACAGATGGCAGAGAAGTGAGGTAAATGGTCATTAAATAATCAAGGCACAGGAGCAAACATGGAAGCGGGAACTTGGCACCGTCTGAACGAAGTTCCCGCGAAACAAAAGAAAACGGATCCCCTTCCTGAATACAAGTCCCTACATGTAGCTACCTTAGGGTTACAAACCTTAAGTTATATGCTTCATTTCGCACTGTTTGCTGTCCGTATACGCGGTGTGGTTATTGCGTTACTGTGGATGCAGCAGCTCCGAGTCTGAAACACTTTCACACCGAAAAAAACATACGCGCAATTTACAGTTCATAGTTTAAAAGTCACATGATACGCACAGATATGAAGCCGGGGCAGCCCAGTCACTATAGTGACTATGCTATGGGCTGAAGGACCGAGGAATTTTGGTTCTATCCGAGCAGGGTCAAGAGATTCTTTTTTCAGCAGGTAGGGGGGGGGGCTATTTTGGAGGAAGAGGGGGTGTAAAGCAACCGGGTCTTGAAGCTAACCACCCACCTATAGTGCTGAAGTTAAGAATGTGTGGATCTGTATCTCCGCCCCTTCATATGCCATCATGGTGTGGTGCCTAGTTCGGAACAGGTTCCACTTTACCTACTTTATACGGACAC
>Ga0131853_10025661_pt1 | contig 10617 bp, 4 predicted proteins | sample TergutLab28metaG_FD_92764 | JGI IMG/M metagenome (GOLD analysis project Ga0131853, IMG submission 92764) | Labiotermes labralis P1 segment gut microbial communities from Petit-Saut dam, French Guiana - Lab288 P1 (version 2) (version 2) | ecosystem: Host-associated > Arthropoda: Insects >... | reverse complement strand
GTTCAAAAAACGAATTACAGACCGTATTTCACAGTCGGCGGCCCCTTCAATTGTCTTAAACATGTTTAACGTACAGGAACAAACATAAACATAATACGAATTTCACGAAATGACGTCTGTGGTTTCTTAATTGATAGAGGAAGTCACTGCACATGCACAAAGTGACGGTCTCGAGGATGCGCGAGAGATATGCGCAGACGGTACTTACTTTCTGAGTAACTTACGTATATAGATATATTATCTTGTGAATTACAACACAAAGCATTTCAAATAAGAACCGGGTGTTGTAAATACATTTATATTTTAAATTATGTGTTGATAAACTTAAGGTGTGTCATCCCCGTTGTGTTAAGTCAATAATACAAAGCTGTAGTGTGTATACATCTATATATACATACAGTCATGAACACAACAATATTACAATTTGTAGCGATACATAATATACAACTACACGTTTCGGCCCTGTATATAGACCATCATCAGTTTGTCCAAAGAACTTATTAAGTGACTACACAGTATGTGTGGTAATTTTGGAAGGGGGACGAGGTCTCGTCTTACATCATAAATCGTGGGATTAGTAAAAGTTGAAATAAACATGTTAAGGGGTTACATCAATTGTGAACATCTTACAATTCTGACATGCAAATTAGGTAGTAAATTGGCAATTGATGAAACATCTCAGTACGATGGTTTTACTGCCTAATTTGCATGTTAGAATTACAAGATGTTCACAATTGATGTAACCCCTTAACATGTTTTTTTCAACTTTTACTATTCCCACGATTTATATTGAAAGACGAAACAATCTTCCCCCTTCCAAAATTACCACACATACTGTGTAGTCACTTAATAAGTTCTTTGGAGAACGTGATGATGGCCTACATACAGGGCCGAAACATGTAGTTTTATATTATATATCGTTATTAATTGTGATATTTTTGTATTCATGACTGTATGTATATATAGATATATACACACTAGAGCTTTGTACTGTGTGTTGATATTTATTATGCTATAGGAGAATTATTCGAATAGATATTTGAACTTAGTTCATAAAAAAGGCAGTGTCTGTAGGCGTGTTGAATCAATCAAGACTGCAGGGAATATCTAAGAGAAACATTTCGGTGCTGAATAGACACCGTAAATATAATTTGTTATAACTCAAGCACCGGTGGGCCGCAATAGCTCAGTCGGTATAGCGACTGACGACGGGCTGGATGGTCCGGGATCAAATCCCGGTAGGGACGAGTTTTTCCTCCTGTCCAGATCGGCCCTGAGGCCCACCCAGCCTCCTGTAGAATGGGTACCGGGGCTTTCACGGGGGTAGAGGCGGTCGGGGCGTGCTGCTGACCACTCACACCCTTCTAGTGCCGAAGGTCCTAGAAAAGATCTCTGCTCACCCTAAGGGCCTGCGTGGCCTATAAAAAGAGTGAAAACCTACCAACTGAAGCATCGTTCAATAAAGAAAAACTTATACGTCATTACACGTTAATATTTGATTGCTGCTGTTTTGTTTACCACACAATTGGTCGAGCAAATCTTTGTGTTTCGTCGCATATAACACTCCGTTTTTTAAAATAAAATATTACATACGGCAACTCAGAACAAATAATTACAAACGACGAGGCTCATATGTGCGAGTTCCCACACACTTTGTCCCGTATTAGTCACGATATTCGTAATGTGATCACAATTTGTAACTGCGGGCTAGACTGCGCCAATGGAAACGCGAAAATGGAGTGAGCGGTTCATTCTCAGAAATATTTTCTTGCAAATTCTGTTAACAAATATTTGACAGGTTTATTCATAGAGAAATAAGACATGACGTGATAACCTGTCGCAGAATGGAGACCAGTATCGGGCTTAAGCGGAAAAACTTGTGAAAGTTCAGTTTCCATTAAATTCTGCGAGTGTTTTCATCAGAAAAGAGAACATTCCTTTCTGATGTAGGACTGCTGTCTATGAACGTAATTAATGTATAAAGGTAAAGCAGTCCCGTTACAGGCCTGGAGTGGCCCAGAGGGTTACAGGAAGTTAAGTTTCCCAGATTTCATGACAACGGCACAGGATGATGGTAGGTTGTCAGCCTTACGCACCGGCCGCCTTTACCCCCAGGAAATACTCCTGGTACTCATTTCTGTTGGAGTCTGAGTCGACCCCAGGGCCATAGTGCGATCGGTAGGATTTTATGTCAATGAAAAATTCCAAAGACACCAGCTGGAATCGAACCAGCCACCATCCGATTTTTAGCACAGCACCTTAACCACTGTGCTACCGCGGTCCCCACTTAATTAATATAGAGTTTATAAAAAGTATTCGAGCTTTTTTACGGAGTCTTACTGTAGTAGGGTACATCAGAATAGTTGATGTTGTCCCTTTAGAAGCCATGAAGGCGTACCGGGGGGAATAAAATAAAGAACTCCACTCGCTGCCAATTTTTGTTTTCAGGGTGGACTCAACTTTCAGGACACCGTGTATTCTTTGTCATCTACTGTATATTTCGAGCGTTTTAACCATCATGAATTAGATACCAAAAATGAAAACAAAACGAACTACATGAATTGTAAAAGGAAAGAAACCCAACTAAATAAACTAATTGTGGACAACAAGCATATTGATCAGGTTAGATCATTCAGCTACTTTGGTGCTATTGTGAGTCGGAATAACACTCTGGAAGAATAAATTACAGAAAGAACTACTAAACCGCTTTTTAAATGTAATTTGTTTTCCAGGAAATCCAAATTAAATTTATATTGGTCAGTAATTAGACCAATCGCAGTTTATGGCTGTGAAACATGGGCCCTCAAAGAAAGTATTATACAAAAACTCTCTGTGTTTGAGAGGAAAAATTTGAGGAAAATATTTGGGCCAACTAAGGAAGCCAAAGGTAATTGGAGAATTAAAACAAACAAGGAGTTGGATGAATTAATTAAACACCGGAACATAATAAATTATGTTAAAGCCCAACGATAGAGTTGGTTTGGACACATAAATAGAATGCCTGAAATTGGCATAGTAAAAAGAATACACAAATGGAAACCATTCACAGGAAGACCAGCTGGAAGGCCAAAGTCTCGATGGGAAGACGATGTCGGGAATGATCTGAAGAAGATGAGGCTTATGAAGTGGGCAGAACAAGTACAGGACCGCTCTAAATGGAAGAATATTGTCGAGAAGGCCAAGACTGTATCAGAGTTGTAGCGCCATAGAAGAAGGAGAAGAAGAAAAAGAAGAAGAAGAAGAAAACGAAAAAGAAGAAGAATTAGATAACAAGACACATACATATACAAAACTGCCAAGACAGAGTTTTCCACTCCACAATTAATACATCGAAATCCAAAAATTTTGGATTTTATTGCTCATAATGGAATAATATAATACATAATATAATTTTTTTAGGTTCGACATTCCCGTTGTGTATAAAATCACAGCGTACAAAGTAATTTTTATTGACATAAAATCCTTCCGATCGCACTATGGCCCTGGGGTCGACTCAGCCTCAAACAGAAAGGATTACCAGGAGCTTTTCCTGGTAGTAAAGGCGGCCGGTGCGTAAGGCTGACAACCTACCACCATCCTGTGCCGTTGTCATGTAATCCGGGAACCGTAACTTTCTGGAACCCTCTGGGCCACTCCAGGCCTGTAACGAGACTGATTTACCTTTTTTTACAAAGTGAGTGTTAAGCACTCTAAACGCAACTATAATGGGCACCAGCCTACTGCAAGTCAACTTGCTCGCCTGACTCTGAACTCCACACCTCCAAAAATACTCATAGCATTATTATTACTAGCCATAACCAAAAATCTGTAAGATTAATGAATGTTAAAGTGCTCGAGATCTGGACATCAAGCTGATTGAAATTGCGTATTGTATTAGTTTATCTGCTTTGGTACATACAACCTGATGATGGCCACCATGATGGTCGAAATGTGTAGTTGCTGATAGCTACCCACTATCGCTAGCTATAGATACCGAATATAGTTGTTTATCTCAGTAATTAACCAACTTGATGCACGAATTTTTTGTTTTACAATAAGTTTATTTCATGCCTCTACATGTTTCGAGCACATGTGCTTATCATCAGTGGGTCAAAATTGTATTACACAGCATCTGATATCATCACACTTATAGGTGTGATGATATCAGAGGCTGTGTAATGCAATTTTGACCTCCTGATGATGAGCACATGTGCTCGAAACATGTAGAGGCATGAAATAAACTTATTGTAAAACGAAACATTTGTGCATCAAATTGGTTAATTACTGAGATACATATATATATATATATATATGTATATATATATACTGAGATGCACGGTCAGCAAAACGTCAAAAAATACTGTTTTTTTTAGACTGCTTCACACTCACTTTGTACAGTGTGACGTAATATAGTGGTTAAAACTTGGAAGTGTAGTATGACCTTAAGTTCTCTGGAAGACAACCTGAAAATGGCCAATAGGGACCGAAACATGTAGTTGTCTAGTATAGTCATTAAAACATCTTAATTGACGTGGTTGTGTTTGACTTCATACCCTTTCCAATAGTGGTTAAAATTGGCTAAAAGATTAAAAGTTCAAACATTATTGAATGGTTAGACGATTATTTTGTTTTCTTTGTTTCTATTCGTGGGGTTTATTTGGTGACGCTTGTCGCCACTTCATTCACTTTTAACTTTAGAAATAGATGAAGATAAGTAAAGAGATTCACTCCGAGGCTGCTTTATGTCCATAAAAATACTAACGTTCAACATTTTATAGGAGGCTGTTGGGTCTGGCAGAATAAGTTACACTTTCACCCCGAATGAAAAGAGAGCAAATTCACTACGAAATGACGTTGTTTGCTAAACTAGAAGCACAGTTTAGAACATTCCGCAGTGCCGTAATATCAGCGTGTAGCATTATTCTGGCGAGATTTGAAAACGAGGCAACCTAAACCAAGGGCGGCAGGGGCCAGCAGGCCAGTCGAGGCCATCACCCGCGTTGGCCAAGTCGACTAAACGAATCGCGTTCGGCGCTAATCATTCGACCGCCCTTCGGTTACCCTGACTAAGGTTTTTCCGTGATTTTCCCTCAGTTGTAAGGCAAATGCCAGAGTATACGATGTAAAGTCGGGACACGGCCCGCACTCCCCTCCCCCAGGCGCGGCGGCTTCACCTAAGCGCCTGAGAAACGTCGCATACATCCAGTTTGCGATAGAGGCAGTCTGGGCCCGGAATCCAAACAGCCAACCAACCAAAGCTTATCCCTCAAATACTTAGTCCAGCGCAACTTAGGCCCTAGTCTTTGGCACAATCAGTCAAGGCCCTCAGCCTGACTTCAAATCGTTAGCGTTAGCATATTCCTCTGTTAGAGTTTAGGTGTCTCTTACTGAGCCCAGCTATGCGTTCAGACGCAGGAATGGCTAACAGACAGCAGGAAGTTGGCTTGCCCTTCGTGCAAGTCACCGCCTCCAGGTAACATTTGGCTTGGCTTGGCTTGGCAATGAGATAAAAATAAGCGACAGAAGAGTTAATTTAACACACCTTGTTATAGATCTACACTTGTCTACATAACACCAAATTTAAAATTTCTTGGCTCCTAATTGCGCATTTCTTCTATGTCTCAATGTCATGGCGCTTATGTAATGGGGTGTTCTTGGCTTTTAAATACACGTTCCGTGACTTTGTCTTTATATTGCCGCACGGTATCAAAACTTTGATCAACTTTATGTTCTGCCTAGCAACGTGTATACATCATCACGTTACATTTTCAATTTCTTCATTTCGTCTTGAAAGAGGATTGCGTGACTGTAGTGTTCCAGAAATCACACACGTACAAGTTTCTTCCGTCGCGTGTCATTGCAATTTGTTTATAAATGTGGCAAGATGTAGCAGTTTCTTTCAATTTATGGTGCTACAAGGGTTTATTTGTACCACGGAGAAACAGCGCCAGTGGGCCAAGGTCTCCTCAGTAAGGTGGATTCACGATCACAATCAGTTAGACAAACCACACAATTTAGGACCCCTCTGGACGAGTGATCAGCCCGACGCAGAGACCGCTATGTGACAAAACACAACACTCACAACAGACAAAAATCCAGACCCCGGTGGAATTCGAACCAGCAATCCCAGCAAACGAAAGGACGCAGACCCACGCCTTAGACCGCGCGACTACAAGAGTATGAGAAATAATTATTGGTACTTGTGCTAGGGACCTGTTGATACTAAACTGACATGAAATGATTGACTTTCTTCAGCAAGGCAGTGAGAAATGGACGTATAAATTGATCTGACTGCCTGACTGACCGACTAACTAAATAACTAACCAACTAACCAACCAACCAACCAACTAACCAACAAACAAACAAACCAACTAACTTACTGACTGACTGCCTGAATGACTAACTAACTAACCAACCAATCAAATAAACAACCAATCAACCAGTCAACCAACCAACTAACTAACTAACTAACTAGCTAACTGATTGCCTAACTGATTGACTGAATGACTGAATGACTGACTAACTAACTAACTAACTATCTAACCAACTGACTAACTGACTGACTTACTAACTAACAAACAAACTAACTCAACGAAGCAAGTCCACCTTCAGAAGCTGATGTTTTTTCAGACAGTCAAGCAAGTGTCAGTAACTTTGTGCTACCAGCGCGTGTCTTTAATTTGTTTTTGTTTTGCTTTTTGGGCGTTGTACAGAATTACTTCTGTGTGGTTAGATTTGCGTGCGTGTAATGTTTAATGTGAGATCAAATTTATACACATCAGACTACATAAAGTACCGTTGGTTATTCTTAAGTATTTAGAAATACGATCTTAAGTAATATATCATCAACATTAGAGCGCTATCAATAGGGTATTACGAGAGGGTGTTGATAATTCCTTAGCCCGACCAGGAAGGAAAAAAGCTGTAGTGACCAAACTCGGGATTTATTCAACATACTCCCCACGAAGGTCAATAAACTTCTTAGACCGTTGTTCTAACTTTTGCAAGCCACTTAAAAAAAGATTCAGAAGGTTGTCCGAACAACCACGTCTCCGCGGTAGCAATGACCTAAGCGTCGGAAGAAAAATGGCGACCTTTCAATTGTTTTTTCAGTTCAGGGAACAGGTGGTAGTGCGACGGGGCCAGACCCGGAGAATAGGGTGGGTGATCAAAACATTGGAAGCCCAGGTAGTCCAGTTTCTTCTGGGTTGCAAGTGCCCGGTGAGCCGGGGCATTGTCGTGCAAGAACAAGATCCCTTGGTGAACTTCCCGCGGCGTTTTTCCTTCATAATACCCTTCAGTTGCACCAGCAGAGATCAGTAATACTCCGCGTCGATATTTTGGCCCTTTGGAAGATAATAAATGAGGAGGATGCTATCTTGATCGCAAAAAATCGAACAGCAACTTTCCAGCGGATTTTTACACTCGAAATGTTTGGGGCTGGGTGAACCGCTATGCCGCCAATCCATTGATTGTTGCTTTGTCTCCGGGTCATAGTGATATAACCAGGTTTCGTCCATGGTCACCAATCGCGACAGGAAATTATTTGGATCGCGCCGAAAAAATTCCAAAATTTGCTCAGACGACTGGCACCGTTGACTTTTTGATCAGCATTCAGACATTTCGGAACCCAGTTCGAGGAGAGCTTCCGCATATCCAAATCTTCATGAATGATGGATCCAACCCACTCACATGAGATGACCAGTTGTTCAGCTATTGATTTAGCCGAAATCCGGTGGTCTTCCAAGATTAGCTCGTGAATTTGAACAATAATCTGCGGGGTGGTAACTGTTTTGGGTCATCCAGGACGAGGAGGAAAAATCACCACGTTTAAACTGGGCCACCCAGTTTTTGACGGTGGCAAAAGATGGTGCATATTCCCCTAATGTTTCTGCCAGAATGGCGTGAATTTCCTTCGGCGCCTTGCCTTGCAGGGGAAAAAAAACTTGATTACAGCTCGCGTCTCCATGTTGTTGAAATAGCGCGCGTCATCTGACATGCTTCCTTTCAGCCTCTGTAACAAGAAAAGACCTGCAATTCGGCAAATGAACAGACCTCTCTATCGAAAGATATAATCGATTCGGTCCTACAACTTTGGAAAGTAGGTGGGGCTAAGGACTTATCTTCAATCCCTCGTAATTATCTGAATTCCTCAGGTATAATAAATGTGAAACTGTAATGTTATTGAGATAAAGAAATATGTAACATAATTATGCAATAGTTTTAACTTTACTATTTCGTTTTTGGAAAAATAGTTTTACAATTCAGAACACTGTAAAGACAGGCCTCTCTCCCTGTATATTGCTTTTAGCGTAACCAACATCTACAAGTTAATGACTGATCTGCCTGCCGAAAAAATTTGCAGTGTCTAATAAAAGACTATTCTTGTATATATATATATATATAGTTGTTTTTGGTAGATAATTAACACTTTATTGAGACATAAACACCGTGACAATGTCACCCAACAGACAGGTATCATTACCTCATTCACAACAACCAGCCACTTGTCCATATCCTGAGCCAGATAAACCCATTCAAAGCCTTCCAAACCGATTTCATGAAGATCCGTTTAATATTGTTTCCTTCTACGCCTAGATGTTCCAATTACTCTCATTCCCTCAGTGTTCTTCATTGAAACCTTGCCTGAAACTCTCATCTTTCCCTTTTGAGCCACATGCCCCGCCCATCTCATTTTTCTGTATTGTATTACCAGAATAGTATTTGGTGACGTGAGCAAATCGTGAAGGTAAAGACTATATTTATACAACACTTTATTGTACTAACATAGGTTAAAGAATATTCAGATGTGAGAGCACAAAATTAATCAAACTGAAACATCTTAAACTTAAGGAAATCATACAGTGCAATAAAATTCTTTGCACATTTTTTTTTGGTTAACGTTGTAACATTTGTGAATTTATTCCAGAAGCGCCCTATTCTAATCACGGCCGGGATACCCTATATTCACACGGACGTGTAGTGTGGGTTTCCACATTTACGCCATACACACACACACATATATATATATTGGAACTGTGTCTTAAATTAAACCTCAAATCCGATCTTACAATCATTTCAAATTCCTTACTCAATGCCATCCACTCATTCTTCTTTCTATATGTAGTTTACGTACATAAATAAATTCATATAATAAAACCAACTAGATGCACTAATTTCTCAAATTTATTTTTGGAATAAAACTCTACATGTTTCGGACAGTTCCTCTGTCCACCATCAGTAGTTTTTCACTGTACACACAGCAATGGTATATTTCATACAGCTTGCGAGCAGGATGAGGACGGAACTGCAGTTCCGTCCTGATGGTGGACAGAGGAACTGTCCGAAACATGTAGAATTTTATTCCAAAAATAAATTTGAGAAATTAGTGCATCTAGTTGGTTTTATTATAAGAATTTAATCAAGATGCACGGTCACCTGAACGTCAAATTCGTACATAAAATAACTACAAATTAATAAGTATATAATATACTTGATACGGATCAAATATTTTTCAGTGCGATATTAACTCAGGATGCGATGACCTGCTGGTAACTATGAATAAAGTTGTCTGGTGACAATTATCTTATGTGAACATGCCACACGTTCAGAAACCGTAGGAAAGTCACAGAATTCGCCAAGAATTGCAGGAACCAATATTTAATAACCTGCACAAACCATAAGGAGAATTTACATTTTGCATACCCCACTCAGTACCTGCTTCGACATTTCGTACTAACTGGGTAAAGGTTTTATACACACAGAATTCCACTGGAAAATATCTGATACTTTTGGTATTCGTTAAGGCATTTATCGTTTGGCGAGTAATGTGCCGGTCTATCTCATATTTCTCTTTGCCTTAGCCCTCCTGTTAGGGTGCAGTGGAATGCTTCTAGTTGCCGTGGTACACCGCCTTTCCCCCAAAAAGTGGTCCAGTGACCCCCTTCCCCCCAGGCAATTTCGTAGCGTCTGGATTCAAGAGGAAGATGGCTTGAAGTTCCAGGCACAGCTATAAGGGTAGCAAGGACTATGACTTTTACAAACAGCCTGTGTCCATCGAAAACGGTAACTGTCTCTACTAATGGTTTAAAGAAACAACGTCCTTTACAAATTGTATTTAAATATTGAGTACTCATAATTATTCGTACTCTTTGACTGTTCCGCAAAACAATACGTTTTTACGGTGAGAAGATATTAGCACCTCGCTCAACTCCCAAGCTGGAGGACCACACCTTGTCGGCTGTTCACGACTGCTTATTCAATTTATTCTCAGCTCCCCTCCATAAAGGAGGCCTTTCATCTATCCGCAACCTGAGGACGCGCCATGCCGTGGTGACAGGGACCCACTTGTGAGTGCGGTAATGAACCTTCGGGTTCCATAAATTGCGGGGAATTTCTTGACTAGCTGCAAACCAGTTAGCTTCTCAAGGAGGACTCTGCACCATGGAGTAAGTAAGTAAGTAAGTAAGTAAGAACTTTTTTTTTTCAAGCTCACGGTTCCGTGCATCCCAATTAAATGTTAATAAAAATCCAACCAGATGCAACAGTATGCAGATATTTATTTACTGCAAAGTCACTCTACATGTTTCGGGTGTCACAGCACCCATCATCAAGAGTACTAAAAACTGTAACCGCAGC
>Ga0131853_10025660_pt1 | contig 10617 bp, 4 predicted proteins | sample TergutLab28metaG_FD_92764 | JGI IMG/M metagenome (GOLD analysis project Ga0131853, IMG submission 92764) | Labiotermes labralis P1 segment gut microbial communities from Petit-Saut dam, French Guiana - Lab288 P1 (version 2) (version 2) | ecosystem: Host-associated > Arthropoda: Insects >... | reverse complement strand
GGCGGACGCTTGTGAGTACGGTAATGAACCTTCGGGTTCCATGAAATGCGGGGAATTTCTTGACTAGCTGCAAACCAGTTAGCTTCTCAAGAAGGACTCGGCACCATGGAGTGAGTAAGTAAGTAAGTATTATTATCCTTCAAGTTACATTCAAGCCAAACAAATTCTAGGTTAGCGGAGAGAACAGGTTCTCTAGGACTATAGCTATTTAGTTAGTTAGTTATTCAGTTAGTTAGTTGGTTGGTTTGGTTACTTATTTAGTTGCTCAGTTGGATGGCTGGCTGGATGGTTAGTGGGTTGCTTGGCAGTTTGGTTGGTTGTTTAATTAGTTAGTCAGTAGTTAATTAGGTTACTTATTTAGTTGCTCATTTGGATGGCTGGCTGGTTGGTTAGTTGGTTGCTTGGATGTTTGGTTGGTTGTTTAGTTAGTTAGTTGGTTACTTAATTAGTTGGTTAGTTAGTTAGTTAATCAGTCAGTTAGTCAGCCAGTCAGTTGGTGTCTGTTCAATTTTGATAACGTCAGCTTGCGGTTCTACTATTAACTGCCAAAGTCAAAGTTTCCTAATCCTGTTTGACACACACAAACTGTCCACACAGGAAGTCAAGCTTAGCACTAGGTGCATTTCTAAAGCCATTTGATTACTGCAGACCAGCAGTTGCACGTCTCACAAGGAACGTCATTACGTCATCACGTCGGATTCAGCAAATTGCGAAATTTCACAGTGCACACTTACAATTTGTATTAACACAGTTCCTTATGTGATACGGTAAAAGCGGCTTATTTAAATCAATGAAGAGTCCCTACCGTGCACGACGTAATAACTTATCGATAAATAACTTTACTGCGTTCCTTGAGCTGAGAATACAGCGCCTTACTACATAACAAAACACGTCTTAGTCTCAGCTTAAGTTTATAAAAAGCCTTTCCGTAAGCTACAAAACTTGCTTGCAATGCCATGATATTTCAGACATGTGTAAGATCAGATGCAGAACATTTCACTGTGAGAGCACACAAATAAACACCGCACTTTACCCTACCAGATCAGTCTGTGAAATCTGTAAATATAGGTGAGTCATGCGAAAAGTGTAAACCTTTAAAAGAACACCACTACATAATTTGATATAGATAGTTTCGGTACAACTCTGTCATTTTTTTCAACACAGCTCCAAATCTGCCACGCACAACAAATGCTTCTGACCCACTGCTGCTGTTTTGCTGCGTCTGCAGCTGAACGCAGTAGGGCTTCGACTTCTTCGCGCTTTCAAACTTATAATTTTACTTACTTTCACACAAAAGTAAAAAAATACTTATTAGGATACAAAGTAACTTTTGCGTTCTTATTCACTCGTCACATGCCAGACATTAAAAATTATTTCTGTACAAACAGCGATGTACTTAGTCCATGATAATGGCAACTAACATACCCCTACCACAACATATAAACTTTTTTTACATGTTTCTGAGGTGTGTCATCCCCGTTCTGCGTAGAAAAGACTAATAGTGAGGTAAATATCAGTCATGAAACCACAACTATGGTAGTATGGATTTATGGTGGTATTTAATAGCAAAAAAAAACTACATGTTTCGGCCAATAGCGGCCATCTTCAGGTTATAACAATTTTTCTCAAATATATGCCTATATTGCGAGGTGATGCTGAGATCTCATCATACACCAAATGCGCCAAGCTACGCAGACACACACACACACACACAAAATGGATACCTGAGGCCAAAAAAAAAAGCCACCGAGAAAAACAACACCGAAGAGAACCCAGAAGACGTCAAACATACTAGGAAAGGTATGCAGTCAAACACAACTTAATCACTGAGGTGTATTTTATGACTATGTGATGGAAACAACTACATGCTTCGGCCTGTATTGGCCATCATCAGGTTGTCTAGGAAACGTAAGGGCTAGCTATATGCATGCGCGCGCGCGTGGTGTAGAGATCTCTACATACGCATAGCTTGATAAACCGAATCAAAACAGGACTCAGATAAAACACTATGAAACAGAACAGATACAGATAGTAATACAAAATACATGAATATAAACCAGACAATAACGCTATTTGTGTGTGTGGGGGGGGGGGGGGTTCTCGGCCCCCCCGTGATTAAGTTGTGTTTGACTGCATACCTTTTCCTAGTTTCACACACACAACGGGGATGACACACTTCCTAGGTCAAACATACTAACCCACTAACCACGCACCCCCAACCCAATTGAATACCATAGACAACACAACCTATTTTCACGGCCCCCAAATAACCCCCCTCCCCTAATACCTACCCATAAACTTACATCCTACCAGTCATTGCTCATTAGACTTCCCACTAAATAAACTGATAGTAAGGCGTAACGATGATGAGATCTCAGCATCACCTCGCAATATAGGCATATATATGATACTCTTTTAGCAAAATTGTAACAACCTGAAGATGGCCGCTAATGGCCGAAACATGTAGTTATTTTTTGCTATTAAATACCATCATAAATCCATACTACCATAGTTGTGGCTTCATGACTGATATTTACCTCACTATTAGTATTTTGTTACATTTGCACATTTCTATTCCAGTTTCAGACCTACAGACAGGCGTGTCCTGTAGACAAACTGTAACAGGAATAAGTGTCAATTTAGAAACAAATTACACCCCGTACTTGAACGGCAGAATAAAAAATCCTGCAAACACTATATTAACCATTTAAAGCCTAGCGGTTTCTTTACTTACCACCAGGTTTAACATTCAAAAATTCTTCATGGTGCTCGCTTTGCGTTGAGTGTTTTGTACGGATCTCAGAACAGCCAGCGGCCTTTGCTGTATACGTCATTAACTGAGTGGTTTTTATAACCGTGGTGGAAAGTGTTTACAGCGCGGTACGGACTGATTCCTTACATAAAGCAGATTACGTTTGGTCTTTTAAAGGTAAGCCATAACAGAATACACATATGTATAATATCTGCGATTATAACAACAGCATCACACAAATGTTCTAGGATTTAAGCAAAGATCCGAGAAGTAACTCGTCTCCCCTTCACAAGAAATTAGGCCTAACACCACGGAGCTTCGAGAAGTCAACACCGCTGCTTTCAAAACGTACTAAAATATACCCACAAAGAACACAGTCCGATGCTAACTCTCTTATGAACAACGATATTCTATTTCAACATTACATTAAAGTTTCTACATTTATTCGTCGAGAACACACAAGTCATTGTACTTAAACCTATAAATGCGTCCCCCAATTGCCACTTCATAAGTGACAATTGGTTTTAGGTGTTTTACTGTTCGTATTTTTTCATTCATTGCTAAGTTTCTTCCAACACTGTGTATATTATAGTAGATAGTATGTATGTGACTATGTATATATCCGCAGGATTGTATCCTAATTTGGATTTATAGAATGCAAATAAATTACATTACATTACAATGAATTATGAAAAGTCGCAAATTATTACTAATAATTCAAACACAGCCTCAGAATAAACCAACCACCAGGCAATATTCATCCTAAAGTAACGGTCTGTAACTCGCCGGACTTATTTCCATATTCTGTTCAATACGGTGGACCTATTCTGGTAAGTAATGTTCTTGTATTCGTAATATTTTGAAAATAATTGAAAGCAACACAGTTCTCCATCATCTAAAGTTACATTTTTAGGACAAATTACAGACTGCTCACCGCTGACACAAAACGGCACAAATATTACCGTCACATTAGACAATGACAGCCGTAGTACCAACAGCGAACAATTAATATAAATGCAGAACTGCATGTGAAATTCCAAGTTTCGTTTTTATTCGTCACAAGGGCATATTCCCTAAGCTACAAAATCACGTACTAAGACTACGAATTCCTGCAGTCGGCTGCCTTGTTTGGAAAACACGTAGACAAAGTCGCAATGTGAAGTATACAGGCCCTCTCAGCCACATCCCATATATTTAATCTTTCACTTCAAGCAAATATGTAATGCAAAAGGTAAATAAGATTTTCAGACGACACTTATGTACGTCTGCTTAACTATATTTCGCTAGTAAGAAAACTGATAACTCCTACGTCATTACAGAAACTAACAACCACAAATGTAAGTTCCTAAACGTTACAAAGCCCAAAATGTTCAGACAAACTGCTCAAAAATTGAGAAATAATATCAGTGCAGTAATGAAACCACGGCGCAAGACGCAAATATCCAACTTCTGATCGTCAGAGTTCGTAAACTTGTAAGGGTTTTATGGAAAACTGAAATGGCGTGGAAGAAGATAATTAGGCCTACAGGCAGATCAGTACATAACTACACAATATTGATTACAGAGGGTAACACAGAATGTATTTCGGTGATAAATCAATAGCGACAGTTACACTTCTGCTAAAATTACGTTACACGTACACCAACTATGGACAGATGGCGTTGCTTGCACCCCGCCACCTTTAATGCGAATGTGTAAGGTCTCGGCTAACCGACATTTTGCGTCGCACTGATTCAGAGGTCAATGTCAAGGTGACATTGGCGATGTTGGCGATTTCGTACAACATACAACGCTGCGTACACTTTTTTAAACCAAATAAAAACAACCCCGCACTCAAAAATTGAGTTTTATGTGCATATTTCACAAATGACGGGAACGTGAACCATAAACAGAAACGAATATCTCCACACCAGTCACCAAACCATATACTGACACTGGATACTGAATTACATGAATATCTGAAACGTAATTAGCCACAGTCAAAACGTTGGAAGATCGTTACAGTGACCGCAAACGATGTTATTCTCATGGATATGATTAACCGCAAACGTGAGATTAATAATTCTGAGGTGTGTCATCCCCGTTGTGCGTTTAAACTATATTGTGAGGTGAATTCCATCAAAAAACACAACAGTAAATAATGGCTAAATGATGGTGTTTATTAGCAAGGAAGAACTACATGTTTCGGCCATCTTCAGGTTCTGAAATTTTTCTGCTAAAGGAGTTTATATAGTATGCTTAAATCGCGTGGTGTTGTTGAGATCTTATCATCATCATCATCATCATGCGATCTCAACAACACCACGCGATCATCATGATGATGATGAGATCTCAACAACACCACGCGATTTAAGCATATTATATAAACTCTTTTAGCAGAAAATTGTCAAAACCTGAAGATTGCCGCTATAGGCCGAAACATGTAGTTCTTCCTTGCTAATAAACACCATGATTTTTCCATAATTTATAGTTGTGTTTTTTGACGGAATTCACCTCACCATATAGTGAGATTAATAAAGCGGTTAAAACAGTCGTGAAATTGGCACGTATCTGATTCACAGTGGCAAATATCACACGGTCGTCAAAGCTTACACTTTTCTTTAATTATTTATGTCTTTGCAACTACACGTTTCGGCTTATAAGGCAGCAACTGTAAGGTTAGCAGTTTTAGGTGCAACAAAGTAAGGAACTTTCTGGATCCCAAGATTCACACATATTTATAGAACTCTTAAAATTACGTGAAATAATTACAATAATTAAGAAAAAAGTACGTTGTGAAGTGCATGATGTCATTCGATTAGCCTTACTGTAGATCTAAACTATACCTTTATGTGTACATTTTGTGTATCACAATATTGGCATTCAAAAATTCAATACAGAGTGCATCTTCTCTGACATTCACGTGACCGTGCATCGCGATAAATTCTTATAACAAAACCAACTAGATGCACTAATTTCTCAAATTCATTTTTGGAATAAAACTCTACGTGTTTCGGACAGTTCCTCTGTTCATCATCAGGAGTTTTTCACTGTACACACAGCAATGGTATATGTCATAAAAATTTGCTGACAGCTTGCTCGCAAGCTGCCAGCAACAAATACAGTTTTATTCCAAAAATAAATTTGAGAAATTAGTGCATCTGGTTCGTTTTATTATAAGAATTTATCGCGATGCACGTTCACCTGAACGCCAAATGCATCTTCTCGTTTGCATGTGTCTGGTTTCAGAGACATAATATGACCGTAATTACTTTAAATATTTCATTTTTCAACGATTTATAAATACACGTAGGTGTTGTAATCTCTAGTAATAGCAAGACCACTAGCAGTGTAAGTTCAATGCTTCCTTACACAAGGAATTGCTAGCCTGATTATGGCGTTAAACGCCCAAACACGTAGCTAGAAACACATAACGAACAACAGAGCCACATGCAGAGCCGACTGTGTCATATCTACTAACGTGAATTCTACATTAACTCAAATAGCACACCTAAAGATTTTCTCAAATATAATTTCAGAAAATTTATGGTAATTTCTATGTACTCCTAATAACATATGCAAATCCGGAAGACACCTATAAGCGGATGCACGGCCATGATCAAGAAATGTATTACAGTGCCATCTGTCGGCATCACTTCGAACTTTTACCAGCAGCGCCGACGGACAATCGCTCAATTACAAACACGTATTAAAAAATAGCAACTCTTGACAGACGGCCCGTCACTTACTTTGACCGTTTTACACCGTCAATTGTCTACAGAAGTCACTAGACTATAAACGCTGTGTTAGTCTTGTACTATCTACAAATTAACCTGGTAGTGTGGTGACTATAATGGTGATACCATACGGAAAACTTCACACATGATCATCATTCTGACGCAGTGTATGGATTCCACAACTTCAAATTCCAAGAAGTTCGGGTCCACTAATTCCCGTCACGCCTGCTAGCTCATTCATTCCATTCTAACACATTCCCTTTTCGCTGGCGTGACAGTACGAAGCAGATTCAATCACCTCGATGTCGCGTCACCAAAACATTAAAGGCTGCCAGTCGAATAACCTAATATGTACTTCAACTAACTGCATGAAGCAGAGACCTTGGGGAACTAACAGTTGCCCAGTTGGTCAAGAAATCCCCTCAACCCTTTTTAAGGAACCCGAGGGTTCATTATCGTGTTCATAAGCCCCGCTACTGGGCCCTGTACATCAGCCAATGGAAGCCACTCCATGTGCCCAGAAACTGTATACAGGGTTATTCAAAATGAATGTCGGGGTTGTACCAACTTGTCATACACAATACACCTGGTTCTCCAGATGCAACCCCATGTGATTTCTTTCTATGGGGTTACGTCAAGGATCCGGTTTGTTAATAAAAATCCAACCAGATGCAACAGTGTGCAGATATTTATTGACTGCAAAGTCACTCTACGTGTTTCGGGTGTCACAGCACCCATCATCAGGAGTACTAAAAATTGTAATCGGTACAGGTCATAATACTGGTATAGCTACTTCCCTCCAACGTGACCTGATCAGGCCACGTTGGAGGGAAGTAGCTGTACCAGCATTATGATCTGTACCGGAGGTTGCGGTTACAGTTTTTAATACTCCTGATGATGGGTGCTGTGACACCCCGAAACATGTAGAGTGACTTTGCAGTAAATAAATATCTGCATACTGTTGCATCTGGTTGGAGTTTTATTAACATTGAAATATAATGCAAGGAACCATGAGCTTAAAAGATCAGGTTAAGGTTCCTCCTCTTCCCGCAAGTATCCCGGAAATGAAAGTTGTTTCATGCTACAAACAGTTTGGAATTAACTCGATTATCGTGTTGATGTTTGTAGAATCACAAAGGGTGCGCATATAGAGCACCTGTAAGGTATGTAACAAAAACTTGGAGTGTTATTCTATTACATTAAAAAAAACATACTGCTATCTCAAGTGTATTGTGTATGACAAGTTGTTTAAACCCCGACAATCATTTCGAAAAACCCTGTATTACCATACGATAAGATTCATGTGTTCAGAGTTCCCAATTAAAATTTTCTACACATTTTCGACTCCACCGCTCACACTACGGCCCCACCTACACTTAGTTTCACCAAATAATAAGTGATGTGCTGCGCAATGCAAATTGCAACAAATGTCACTGCGTTACTTCCCACATTTTCTTTCTCGAATCTCCCGATGTTCCCCTTAGCACTCTACTCTCCGTCACCCCCAAGTCCAATACAAGTTCTTAACTCAGACATTCGTCACAGTCACACACAAATGAGATACAGCTACCCCTTCGAAGTCCAGTGGTCACTATATGTACCAACAGGTTTCACATTCAAAAATTCTACATTCTGCCCACATAGTGTATTTTCTTTTTGTTGTGTTTTCTGTGGATCTCAGAACAAAGAGCGATTGGTTTTACAACAGAGACGGAGTGTGATTACTGCGCGGTACGAGCTGAATCATTATATAGACGTAATTTTGCGAACACACACACACACAGTTGCACACGCAATTTATCGAACCGCAGTTTCAAACCCATCCAGCTCTTGTCTGATTCAGACAAAGCAGCTGACTGATAAAGTTGATCTGCAATTTGTTTTCTCTGGTTTCGATTCTCACTCATTTCAGTTCAGTTTTCGTTGTCCGTTCTTGCAACCGACCGTTCAGGTCCGCCACTAGCGTAGGCATAAAACCAGTCTAATCGAGTTGGTACAGTGCTGAAGAATGAAAATGAATATATTTGTAATTTAATTCGGTGACTAACATGAGGTGGCACATAACAGGTTACCAAACAAAATATCACTCCATAAGTATAGGACTACTAATCTGGAATGTATGAAGTTAAATAAACGTAGTCTAACAGAATATAGAAATATCTGAACATAATGGCTAATCATACCGACTTGACAGACTTAACTTAAAGGATGCATGGTTTAAATTGTAAATTTCTGTGCTTGGCTGAACGGCGATCCTTTGATAAATTGTTATTGGACAGACAAGTCGAGTTCAAAAATCAGCTTGATCTACAAAAAAACTACAGCCAAAAGACGTAACTGAATCACTTACACAGCCACAATGATAACAGTAGTGAACGAAATGTAATGCCCTATTGCTGACGAAGTTTACTGTCAGGTAACTTTCCGCGTGGTTCAAAATACAAGTTACCTAAAGGTTACTTTCAAGTTAACTTCCCAAGGGTAAAGCGGCCGGGGCGTGACGTTGACCACCCACCTCCATCTAGCGCCGATGCTATAGAAAGAGCAGAGCTGTACCTCTACTCCCCGTTTGGGTCCTCACGGTCTTTTCTATGGCAAACTTAACGTTTACTCTCTATGTCCAATCACCATTACTCTAACACACGTAGCAAATGCAAGTTGTGTGACAATTGGCATTTCAGTTTTTCACCAAAGACACTTAGAATATGACGTTTGTGTGACCGTGCATCATTGATACAATAATACAAACAGCCAACTAGATGCAACAATAATAATTTCAATCAGCTCAACATATTTCGGGCGATAATTTCGTCCATGCTGCCTGCTGGTGATATCGTCGGTGCTTTATGCCACAAGCTGTAAACACATTCTAGTGCTCCTGAGGATTGACGAAATTATCGCCCGAAATATGTTAAGCTGATTGAAATTATTAATAAAATTATTACTGTTGCGTCTAGTTGGCTGTTTATATTACACTTAGAATATGTAAGTATTTTAAAAATACACACACATATATATATATATATATACTTTTATATATTATATAATTTTATCTATATGTTAAACATATAATACGCAATCTACTCATTTCGAGGTACTTACGTTCGCCAGAACAATAAGTAATTGAAAGAATTCGCGTTTGTGTTTACTTCTAATGGCGTTGCCATTAATTCTTCACTGATGGCTCTCTAGTAACATTACTTGGAATCCCACAGAAGAACTAATGTCACAGCAGTCAAATGGAAGAGCCCACAGAGCATCAAACTAAAGACCACGAGTACCACATCCAATACCGCCGATCTGTGCGCTTAGCCACCAGTCTGTAGATGACCAACACAAAACTTCCTCGTCCTGGTGACAACTGAACCAAGCCTTACAAGATCAAGAAGGAAAACCCTTCAAGAAACCAGACAATGATTATTTTTACGACAAGAAAGCAAGGAAGGAGCCAAGCCGGATCCACTTTATAGCACAGATCCGGGAATGTTAAGAGTTCATTGGAGATTTGAAGGTCTGCAAGCTTAGCTACTTAACTCTCGAGCTCTGGGGAAGGCCGCTCGCAAACAGCATGCGGTGTCTAGTTACCTCCAAGCGTTTCATCTTATAAAGGGCATTCCTTTTCAGAACATTTTCTCATCTGCCCAGTCGAGGTAAAATACCTAGGTATCCATATTGACCGAAGACTCACCTGGCGCAAACACATAACCACTAAACGAAAGCAACTGGACCTCAAACTACGGAGCCTATACTGGATAATCGGTCGCAAATCTCAGTTATCACTTGAAAACAAACTCTTAGTCTACAAAGTAATCCTAAAAACGGTCTGGACCTACGGAATCCAACTATGGGGAACTGCATTGAACTCAAATCTAGAGATACTAGAGCGATTCCAGTAAAAAGTGCTACGCATAATAACAGATGCTCCTTGGTATGTTCCTAATACTATAATCAAACGTGATCTGCAAATACCAACAGTAAAAAAAGAAGCACACGGTCAAACAAGAAGCACGAAAATTCAGTGCAAACTACCGAAAACGACTCGACACTCACCCCAACAACCTAGCAAATACGTTATTTAAAGAGCAATTCGGAACTCGCAGACTTAAGAGACTGTATCCTACTGACCTCGTCACTAATCGTTAACTAACT
>Ga0131853_10025659_pt1 | contig 10617 bp, 7 predicted proteins | sample TergutLab28metaG_FD_92764 | JGI IMG/M metagenome (GOLD analysis project Ga0131853, IMG submission 92764) | Labiotermes labralis P1 segment gut microbial communities from Petit-Saut dam, French Guiana - Lab288 P1 (version 2) (version 2) | ecosystem: Host-associated > Arthropoda: Insects >... | reverse complement strand
CGTAACCGTCCAAAATCGGACACATGTTTATATGAACTTTTTTGATCACAAAGACCTAGGAAATCACCTCCTGCAGTTATGCCCTAAAGTCGTGAAACACCCTGTATATATATATATAATTAAGTAATACCTAGTCTTACAAATGGTGCATTAAGCTAGATTGTAATATATAAGTAGTATGCCCTATATCAGGCGAAAAATATGTATAATCCAACCGACAACGAGATGTCATTGAAAGTTTAGAGTATGCACCTATACTATGATCATACTCTGTATAGTTCTACTCAAACAAAGTCAGTAACCCTTTAAGGCAGAATTAAAACCCCCTGAGCAAAGGCAGCCTGCTGGGGAACTAGGGATTTTAATTTTTAATCCTTACTCTTAGAAAATAAGGCGTATCTCATAGGCTTTTCCTTCAAATTTAAGGAAATAAAATTTTGCACTCTGTTTATGAATTGGTTAATTCAGGAAAAAATGTTCACCTATTTTTGTAACAAAATTTAGGCCTGTGAATTGAATGCCTTATATAAAATGTGGTTTAAATAGATCATTACTCACATAATTCTGGTTGCTGCAGAAGGTCTGTGGCACCTTGGATCACTGTTTTGTCATGACACAGACTATTCACAATGCGGTGATTAACAAATTACTCTGGTGTGACATTCTGCGAAACAAGGCACCACGCACAGGCCCACGTCACATCTGGCGCACTTTATACACTGTGCCCTTTCTCTGGCCGTGAGATAACACAGACAGCAGTGGAGTTTGGTGGATGATTTCGCTGGTCAGTGCTGGTTATGGCGGCTCATGCATCACGCACTTGTTGTGGCCACACTTGGTTTCCAACCAGTCTGGGGGTGGGGAGATCTTGGCTTTTCCAGCTTCTTCAATCAGATTCCTCACCAAAAGGGGCCTGAAATCCCAGTGGGTATATTTAGCCCCAGGTGAAGATATTAAGAATGCAACTGTTGAGTTCTGTTAGATCCAGAAGGTGGAAAAACAATTTCGTGGTCCACTCGAAGGTATGTCGACCCATCGAATAGCTGCTGGCCATACAATCAGAACTGCTGAATCACCCCACATGGCGGTTGTACCGTTACATGATATGAGGTTTCACAGGGCAGTTGCTGCCATCACAAAAATCTCCTGCTGGTGGTGGCTCCACGTTAGTCAGCATGTAAGCTTCTCGTCTGTCATTCCAAACCAATGCAGTCAAACCTCGCATGGTCCTCATCCTTAGGTCACCCCTTTTCAATTTCAGATGTTGCAGTCCAAAGTCAGGAGGCATGTCTTTTCTTTTGGGCCCTACTGTCCCGCATGAATTTATTTTACGTCTGTCCAAGTCATCAAAAAGTCATGGGGATGAAAAGAAATTGTCCATAAATATTTTGTGTTCTAAACCGTCAACTCTGCAAGTCAAATGTCTAACAGTTGTGTGTGTTGCACTCATGTCTTAGGTGGCGGAGTGTGAGTCTTTACTCAAGTACACTCTCATGTCAAATGTATACCCTGATTAATCACACAGTTTGTAAATTTTTATGTTGAAATATTTTCTCTTCTTTGGAATGTACTGCTTAAAGACGGTGATCATGTAGTGTGTCTTTAAATTTGTGTCCTGTCTGTAGAGCTACGACAACAAAAGTCATCATGTCCAACAACGTAATGTCAGGCAGTCGGCGGACAGGTCCAGCCGTCTGTGTTGATGTGTGGAGCTTCACTTTTTTGTACACCTTTTGCTGAACCAATGAAAGGAAGAATATTGGTGTTCCTTCCATGAGGCAGGCCCCTGGTTAATAATCCTCCGCCACTTGTTGCAGACTGTGGTTCGTCTTCTGCTGAGGCTTGATGCTGCTGCTGCTGTTTTTGTTGTTGTTGTTCCTCATCTTCTTCTTCCTCAAATTTGTCTTCAACATCAATAGCCTCAGCACCTTATTCTCAGTTAGTGTCAGCAACCAGAATTTCACTTATGACTTTCTCCTCAAATCCGATTTTTTTTTTTTTGCGGTCATTTCTGAACGCCTACAATGGTCTACCTTAATTTGACTCCTCTGTGTGCTGGACACAGTTGCAGAAACCTAATGCCACAAAGATATGAGCTTCTTCTACAGTGAGAGCAAAACAGATCTAAACCAAAACAGATCTAAAGCTGTAGAAAATACCAGCTATTTGAGGTTGCCCAAGATGTTTTTAGTAGACTGGCACATGTCAAACTTTGTTAGGCGGCAGAAGCTCCCAATACACATTTGGGCCTTAAAATATGTTTTCAAAACTATTTTCTCAATCTGTATTCAAATCATACTATATACTTGGTGCGTTTTTGCCAAAACACTCCAAATGTTTGGTTTTTTGGGCTTCCTACTTCACATCTATAGGTTCGGCTATGGTGTGGCCAATAGGTGTAGTTATTTTGGGTCTGCTTTCTAGTTTGTAAGCAACGAAGCAGACCACAGGCAACTGTTTTTTTCAGTTTTTCTGACCCAACGACCATCCCCCCACCTCTCCCCACTTATATTGGATAACCCAGGGTTCACTTCATGCATTTCAAAAACCAAACTCACGGTAAAATAACCAGTACTATAGTCTACAGGAAAACACAGCTTATTTTATGTCAAGTTAATTTAAGTTTCATTTACTGGTGTGGAGTTTAATTATTACTCCGTTGACAGTTGTGAATAAACAGAGCATACAGTTTGATTACATATATATTAATTAATTAAAAAATCAAATGTTCAACTGAAAATTTCTACATAATACAGGGTGGAGCGGAGGAAACGCATGTTTTTCATATAAGAATAACTTTGCTTATTTTCAACATAAAAAAGTTTCAATTACACAAAAAAAGAAGGCATTTTAATGGATTTTTAAACGTCGTACCAAATTACGTACGGAAAATAAGGTCAGTCAGAGTCCTTCTTGCCGGACACACATTTGGAGCCTCTCCTCAAAGTCCTGCATCGCACGCTCCAACATTTTTTGCAGCACAGCTGCGATTTCTTGACGAATGGAAAGTTTCAGCCCTTCGATCGTGAGTGGTCTGTTTGAGTACACTCTACACTTGAGGTATCCCCACAAAAAAAAGTCGCAAATCGATAGATCAGGGGAACCTGGGGGCCAATAAACATCGCCGAAACGGGCTATCACATGTTGGAGGAACTGCTCGATGGCAAACACACAATGCTGTACGTTCCAATGCACCATGGCTACTGAAACTGCATTGTCTGAGCTGTCTGCCGGCTCAAGCCCAACATCATCAACCCCACCCTTGTCGAGTACTAGCCATTCGAAAAACATGTGTTTCCTCTCCTCCACCCCGTAGAATTTGGCCCTACCATATGTGTAAGTACTATGAGTCTGACTAGGAACTTTTACCTTATACAGACGATAGAGTTCAGAGCCACAAGAACCTGCTAGTTGTGCCAACTCCTTCATTGCTGCATCTTCACGCTGATGTTTCTCTGCTGGATCCACTCCACAAAGTGGAGTAATATCACCCACAATGCATTCAGCAAGGTCATGTACCAAAGCAAGCTTCAAACACCTTGAACAAGATGCAATTAATTAGAATTCAGTGTGCATGTACTGTGGCCATAATGCTGCATGCTCCACTAAAGCAAAGAATGCATCTTTAATGAACAGCATGTGCCATGACAGAGGACACAACCTACAGCAGTACAACTGCAGAGTTTTGGGCCACAAATGGGCCAAAAACATAAGATTTTGAGTTTCAACAATGGTGAAGATTCATACTGCAGTTAAGGTTGGCCTGAATGGATGCAACATGTGACTTAGCACAGGGTGAAATTATGAATTCAAAATACTTTTGATCATTCACCCACTACAAACTAAGTTGTGGCAAAATAATCTATCGATTTACCAACTTCAGTCATTATACATAGATAAATTCCAGATGATAATAGTGTTATAAGTAACTTATCAAACAAAAAAAAAATATCAACTCTCTTGACAGTGTCAATAGAACCAAATGCAAATCTGACCAAAATGCATTCATTATGAGTAGGCCTAAGACAAAAAGAATGAAGATAAAATTCACTGTGCCTATTTCAAGATGTGCCTAAAACATTTATTTTGTGATCAGGTACAAAATGAAGTTCATTCACTATTAATAAATTCATGCAAATACACCACCAAAAGTTTCAAGTCTGAAATCATTAATAAATGAAGTGATATTTATTACCATCTAAAAACCCAATATATATAATCAATAATATGACAAAACTTTGTAGTTAACTTCTGGGCAACATGTTTTGGCTGTCAAACAGCCATCATCAGGCCAAAGTAGAACACAGTCTAGGTACATGGAAAGTGTGCACTCTATGGGAGTACACACTTTCCAATGTACCTTGACTGTGTTCTACTTTGGCCAGGTGATGGCTATTTAACAGCCCGAAACATGTCACCTAGAAGTTAACTAAAAGTGCTGTCATATTATTGATTATATATGTTGTGTTTTTAGATGGTAATAAATATCACTTTATTGTTACAACGCAACGGGATGGCTCATACTAAATGAATAAATAAATTATTAACATTTTTAAATTTGTTATGCAGAATCTTAAACTCAAGGAGAAAGCAACAATCTGTACTCTTGACAAAATATTGGGGTGATCAAAGCAACAAAGATGAGATAGGTTGGGCATGCCTACAAAATTTTTGTTGGAAACTACTAAGATCACTTGGCATAATATTAAAATAAATCATCAACATGTAGGTTTTGACACTGTTTAGTAACAAAGATAAAGAAAGAAGCTGTCGATCACAACTAGGGTATGTTTATTATTAAAAAAACAAACGAAACTCACCCTAACACCTCACAATAGCAATTCTCTGGCACTAAACTACAAAGCTCTCCCAGAATCCTCAATCTAACACAGATTTCTCAGTTACTCAGGATCTTTACTTGAAAACCTATGGCATATCCAACCAACTGTGCACACATAACCCCAACTTCCCCATATATATATAATTGTCATCCAATGTGCAGTTCTTCTGAATACTACACTTTTTTTTTCTGAAAACTGCTTATTATACAGGGCGTTTCATAATGCTCTTTGTGATTACAAACATTTATAACAAGAAAACCAAAGGACATACCTTAATGGAATTGTTCACAGCCACAGAAAAACTGAAAAAGTTTTTTTTGACAACTAGAGATGTTCAATGAGTGCACCACAGATGACACGGCACACATCGATATGATATTCAAGTTCTTGCCACACGCACGTCAACATGGGTGCATTGATATTCTTTACTGCTGCAATGATCTGTGCCTTTGGGTCAGCGAGGTCACATGGCAATGGTACTTTGCACGAAATGCACGTTGCACAGTAACCACAGACTTGCTTGTTTGATATTCCGACACACAAAACGACTTCTCCCCCAGAGCGGCCATTTTCTCACTACATACACTCACATTACCTAGAGGCAGAAATGTGAACTACAATGAAAAACAAATTACTGGGAAAAAATTTTTTAGTTGTTCCTTCTATCTGTACAGGTTTCATAAATATGTGTCCTACGGTTTTCCTATAATGTTTGTAATCCTGGAGTACATTATGAAACGCCCTGTATAGAATCCTAAACTTAGCTCTGTTTCAAGACAAAACCTCAGCCTCCTCTAACACACACTTCACCTACCAATAGTTACCTCAATTACAATGGTTAAAATCAACAGATTGCACAGAATAAAAAAGAAAAAAATATTCTCCCATCCACTTGCCACAAAGTCTACAAGAGAAAACGACATCTATACACACCCCAATTACCATTCAACATGAAACAGTTACTTGTACAAATGTGATGTCACTTACGTATAAGTCACTCATAACACAGTTATCCCTTCTTAGTAATTATGGATATATGTATTACCTGAAGATGGTCCCTGTGGCATGAAACATGTAAAATTCTCCCATATATTAACAGTAAAAAACCCCTAGTTGTGACTGATGGCTTCTTTCTTTATCTTTATTATAATCATAACGGTATGAACCGGTTTAAGACTGCTGAAGATGTTGATTTGACTTAGAATGGGGTCTACTGTCAGACTCTGATGGACAGAGCTGCAAATTCCATGAAAGTGAGGGAATTTCTTATTCACTGGGTGACTACTAGTTTCTCAAGAATTCTGCTTCGCCCAGTTTGTTACAGACACAAAGGTATTGTTTTCTTCTTCACTTTCACATAGCACTAGTGGAAGGAATTAGAAACCAGGATTCATTTACATGTGGTCATATGTAGAAGGCTTATGAAAGCTACTAATTAGTAATACACAATATAATTATGTATCTTTGTGTTCAGTTTTAACTTGTATTGATTTCTGGTACTTACATGTCAGGTAAAACTTTAAAAATTCATAAAGTAACCAAATTTGGTATTTAAAAAAATACATCATTCAGAATTTTTTAGGATGTTTGAGTTAATAAAAAACAGAAGGCACACATTCCTTACAGTCTTCAGGTAATTTTGTAAATAATATAAGTATTAACTTAATAAAAGTTGCAATATTTTTATTATTATTATTACCACAAAATTTAAAACATTTTCATTAAAACAAAAAATTAAAAAGTAGAAATATATTGGAAGCAGGAATCATGTAGTCAGTACAGTGACTAAGCTACAGACTGAACGTTCTGCACTTCAAATCCCAGCAAAGACAGTAATCTCTTCTCTAAAATGTCCAGTCTGGCTCTGGGGCCCACCCATCTTCCTGCTCAATGAGTACCATGAAATCTTTCCCTGGTGTCAAGAGGCCAGGAAATGAGGCGGAACACTTGCCTCCATCTTGTGCCAAGGTTATGAAATAATGGATTTATAGCTCCACCCATCCTGTATTTCTTCACAGGAAAACTTCGCCTTTACAATTATACCCTGTCGCAGGAAAGAATAATTCTCATATCAGCTCTGCCAACAGATTCAATTCTTGGTGAGGACTGGACACAAAAACACATAGGTCAATTGGCACACGGTATTCATCACATATTACTGGCGAACTAATTACTTCGGCGAGAAGACAGAATTCGCATTCTAACCTACTTTTTAGGAATCTCCGATTATGAAGGTAGACTTATTCAGAATGCAACAAGAGGAAGTTTTACCTGGTTTTGTCCAAACTGTCCTTATCATCTAGAAGAAAGGTCAGAATTGCCATTCTGTACATATGTCCTGCAACAGATTCGGGGCTCTCGACTTGACGCAGAACCCAGCCAGTTCGTTTCATGTTCTGAAAATATCAGGCTAATGAAGAGGTTCGCTTACACAAAACATAGATTAATCTCCTACGGTTACATACAACTCTTAAAATCCGTTTCAGGTTAAGCTAAGGAACGTAAACTACTCGCGTCTTAACCAGAACTAACGATTCTTATACCTGATTACCTTTAATTTTCCAACCAGCTGCAAGAAATTTATAAGATCCGACCCACTTACATCGGCCATGATTTCAAATATCATATGTAGCGGACGATACCATTATGGCCAACTTCTCGCCAGTAAGTCGCTAACAAGATTGACGAAAAAGTCTCTGCTCGTACAGTAGGGTATTGTCTACAAGCCACACAGATCAGGCTAACATAATCTGCAAGCAGCAAAAATAATGAAACTAAAAGCCCGTGGTCTAAAATTATTCTTCAAAGGCTGTAGCTTACTTTCATATTTTTTATTATTCTTGCTTCCTATGGCCCATGTACTTTTGAGTTACTTCAACGAGGGGTAGGGGCTTGGAGTCCCGGTCTGAGTCCGGGGTGCACCTCTGCTGACCAGCACCCTTTGTATTCGACGCCGACAGGCACTTACGGACCGCTGACACCTATTGCCACTCCCTTCTCAATATATATTTTCACTACTTGTTTTTGTTAACAAGAATAGAGGATTATTTCTAACTCTGAGGTACATGACATGAACACACGGTATAATAAAAATTTACATTTGCCCTCTACAAATTTAACATTGGTACAAAAAGGAGTTCTGTACTCTGGAAGCAAAATTTTTAATCGTTTACCATTGAGTATTAAAGCTCATTCAAATGATGCTAAACGTTTCAAAACTACACTTAAGAGTTACCTAATTGAGCACTCTTTTTATAGTTTAGATGAATATTATCAATAGCAATAATTATGGTTCTTAGTAAATTTATTCGTTTTGTTTATTATCTCTTACATTTTCTTACTTCTAATATAATTTAGTAACTATAAGATATTATGGAACATGTAGCATAAATTGCTCCTACTTTTGTATTTTGATTAACTTGTAAGTTGCTGTTGTGACAAATGCTTTGCTTACGCACAGTAATGTATTACTATGACTACCTCCATATCTGTAAAGATTTAACGGAAGGCAAATAAATTGATTGATTGATTGATATGCAAAACCATTGCAAGAAGACCCGACCTCATTCCGTCGTTCACCGAAGTTGTGAATACTACTGTGCTGAGAAGTTTGGAAATCTGTAACACAGGTGCGTCCTGAAAACAGACATATTATATTTTAGCATTAAGATACTTAAAATAATTTTGAAAACTCTCCAAAAAGTCACATATCGTAAATATAACTTTTTGTTGCCAAAGCTGATTGAAATTTCCTAAATTTAGAGCTTTGTTCTCCACATTGGCCTCACTGTATTCGGAGGCAACTGGGATCAGAGGTGGAGTGGCGAATACACCCTGCCTGTATGTATGAGCTGTGTCCTGCATCCACAGATTACCTCCTGCATCTATGGACTAACTAAGCTATCTGAACCTTGAAACTAAGGTTCATACAACGAGCGATCTTGCAACACACAAGTTTCCGTCCGAGCGGGGTTTTTAAATTTGTTTATGAAGCCTGGATTATGTTACTTCTTAAAGCTTTTGCATATTTTAATAATACTAAACATTCAATAAATACTTCTACTACTTTTTAAAGGAATATATTATTATAACATTACCTTATCACTTTTCCAGTTAACAAATATGCGCCTGTGAATTCAGCGGTTAACCTTCGACATGTCTCGGAAAACTTCGGAGCAGAAATTCTGAATGACTTTCAGACACTAAAAAGCACGCGTAGAGAGCAGCTCACTCAACATTTCGTCCCCGTGAAATTTAACAAACTACCAGCAGTGAATTCATTCATTCATTATGCATTCTGTCAATCCATTTACAAGGTCAAACAACCTATAGGATATAGAGTTTGTCATATTGCTAGTGTGATATGTACATAAGGTAATTACATAATAAGGCATGTCTTAGAGTAAATTCTAAAAGCCCAAGAAATAAAAACACAAGATATTTAGATTCTAAAAACACAAGAAGTAAAGACACAGAACCTTAAGGTCCCTGTTCCAGTGCCCTCATATGAGTATAGTATATCATCTGTTTGACTGCAAGCACAAAAGATATGATACCCTTAAATCTTCTCTGGACAATACAGATGTCGCAATTTAATAGTAATGTATTCTGTTAGAGTTTGCTTATTATCCATCAGAACAGCTCAATTCATTGATCTGCCTTAGGGGACCATTGTTGATAGTAAAACTATGTACAACACATGCTACGTATGTGACTTGTATGTATAAGCATAAGTGTTTTGAGTTATACAATAATTTAGCAGCAGTGCAATGGTGTATGGGATTGCCAGGATGTAATGGTAGGAAAACAAGACCTCTATTACCATCTACAGTACTCCTCCAATGTATAAAAAGAGTTTGTATAGAGAAATCTTTTCAGGGCCACTTTAAATTTAGAAATATCAGATGATAGTTGTTTAATGGTAGAAGGAAGATGGTTATAGATTTTGATGCCAGAAGCCCACACTCCGTTTTGGAATACTGCCACGTTTACTGCAGGAATATGTAAATCATAATGAGACCTTTTATTAAAACTATGAACATCAGAGTTGGTTTTGAATATGCCTTTATTCTTAACAACAAACATGAGTAGAGAAAATGTGTATTGGGACTGGAAAGGGAGAATATTTAATTTTTTAAATAAGTCACGGCAAGAATCCTTATTACCTGAGTTTTTAATAATTCTTTTTTGGATTTTAAATGTGATTTTACTATGGGTTGATACACCCCAGAATATGATACCATATGATATAATAGAATGGACTATTGAGAAATAGACCATTTTTAATGTCTCAAAAGACAACAATAGTTTCAGGGATCTGATTACATAAGATTTTTGTTTAGTTTTGGTATCATTTGATCAATATGGCAATGCCATGATAACTTATTATCAATTACCAATCCCAAAAATTTTGTGCTATGTATACTGGAGATCTGTTTATTATCGTATGATATGTGTAGGTCAGTTGCATTTGTATTTTTAGTTAAGAATTGAAGGAAGTAAGTTTTTTCCAGATTTAATAGTAATAGATTACTCTTAAACCATCTGTTTAATTGTAATATAGCAGTATTTATGTCTTTTTCAAACATTTGTCTAACGGCATTTGTAATTATCGAGCTAGTGTCATCTGCATACAACACTGGATTACCTGGATCAGATATTACATTTGGTAAGTCATTAATATATAAAAGAAAAAGCAGGGGACCGAGTATGGATCCTTGTGGAACTCCATCTGTAACAGATTCCCATTTGGAGTGATATTTTCTTGAATTAAGGT
>Ga0131853_10025658_pt1 | contig 10617 bp, 10 predicted proteins | sample TergutLab28metaG_FD_92764 | JGI IMG/M metagenome (GOLD analysis project Ga0131853, IMG submission 92764) | Labiotermes labralis P1 segment gut microbial communities from Petit-Saut dam, French Guiana - Lab288 P1 (version 2) (version 2) | ecosystem: Host-associated > Arthropoda: Insects >... | reverse complement strand
TCAAACCCAGCCATGAACGGCACAGAAATCAGCTACATCCAAGAAGCCTTTGACACCAACTGGATAGCCCCCATAGGCCCACATGTTGACGCCTTTGAAAAAGAACTTGCCGCATATATAGGCATTAGCCATGTCGCCGCCCTCTCGTCGGGCACAGCAGCCATTCACCTAGCCCTAAAAGCGCTTGGTGTCGGCAAAGGAGATGTGGTCTTTTGCTCTGATATGACCTTTGCCGCAACATGCAATCCTATAAAATACGAACAAGCACTCCCCGTTTTCATTGACAGCGAACCCGACAGCTGGAACATGTGCCCAAAATCCCTTGAGCTTGCTTTTAAGAAATATCCAAACGCAAAAGCCGTAATAGTGGTTAACCTCTACGGCACTCCCGCAAAGTTTGACGAAATCACAGCCATCTGTGATAAATATAATACCCCTATAATCGAAGATGCCGCTGAATCCTTGGGCAGTACATATAATTGCATACAAACCGGGCGCTTTGGAAAAATCGGTATACTCTCTTTTAATGGCAACAAAATAATCACAACCTCCGGCGGCGGTGCTCTTTTATGCGAAGACGAAGAAATTGTAAAAAAAGTGCGATTTTGGTCGACACAATCTCGTGACCCCGCCCGTCATTATCAGCACAGCGAACTTGGATATAATTACAGACTCTCCAACATTTGCGCCGCAATCGGACGCGGACAACTTACCACACTTGATTTAAGAATCCGTCAAAAAACCGAACTCTACACAAAATATGCGCAAGCCTTTTCTTCAAGCGAATATATACGCCTAAACCCCATACCCCTGAGTTGCAAAGCAAATCATTGGCTGACCTGCATAACCCTAAGCAAAAACGCACCGACAACTGTACTTAAAATTATGGAAAACCTTGAAGAAAACCAAATTGAATCCCGTCCGCTATGGAAACCCATGAGCCTACAACCCTATTATAGTGACTGTGACTTTATCTTCGCAAAAAAGCCCGCAGTTTGCCATGAATTATTCTCACAAGGACTATGCTTACCATCAGACGTAAGCATGACCGCAGATGAGCAGGAGCTGGTCTCCTCTTTAGTGCGGCGTATCACTGATGACTTGTAGGTGTCGCAGCCCTCTCTGCGACCCGCAAGATACGCAGGGCGCATCCCCTACGAGGTTGAATCAACATCGTAAGTCCAGAACGTGAGTTGTCAAGGGGAAAAATGATTTATCTTTCCCCACGCCCCAATAATTTTTGATATACCACATAAAAATTTTGATAAAGCAAATTTGTGCTTGAACTTAATTGAATTTTATTGTATGATAAATGAGATGGATAAATGGAAAGTCTTATTGAGGTGCTATTATGACTAAAGCAATAAGTTATAACAAATTATGGAAAATGCTGATTGACAAAGGCATGAACAAAAAAGACTTAAAAGCAGCAACGGGAATTAGCACAACCGCCATTGCCAAACTGGGCAAAGGCGAAAATGTTACAACAGATACACTTTTGAAAATTTGTGAAGTTCTTGATTGTGATGTAGCAGATATTTGTGAGGTAGTAAAAAATGGGGAATGAGAAGGCGGTGGTCAAAATGAAAAAGTTGACTTCGATAGATTTGTTTGCAGGAATTGGCGGCATTAGACTTGGGTTTGACCAAGCCTTTGGCGATACCATTGAAACTGCTTTCATTAGCGAATGGGACGAAAAAGCACAGCAAACATACCGTGAAAATTTCCCCGACTCTGTGGAAATATCCGGCGATATAACTCAAATTGATGAAGCAGATGTCCCGGCATTTGATATTTGTTTGGCAGGGTTTCCATGCCAAGCCTTTAGCCTTGCTGGGCAAAGGAAAGGGTTTACTGATGATTACAAGGGGATGTCCAGAGGAACTCTCTTTTTTGACGTTGCCCGCATATGCACTCATCACAAACCAAAAGTAATTTTTTGTGAAAATGTAAAGGGCTTGACCATTCACGATAAAGGGCGAACTTTTGATATTATCAAAGGCACACTTGAAGAAATAGGCTACACCGTTCATGAAAGTGTGTTAAACAGCAAAGATTACGGAGTTCCGCAAAATCGTGAACGAATCTATATTGTTGCTTTCCGTAATGACATAAACAGCTCAGAGTTTGAGTTCCCAAAAGCCACCGATTCAAGTAAACGAATTAAAGACATCATCGAAGAAAAGCCTGTGTCTGTAAAATACTATCTTAGCGAAGTTTATGTTGAAACGCTAAGACGGCACAGGGCAAGACACGAATCAAAAGGCAATGGATTTGGCTATGAAATAAGAGATTGGAACGACATTGCCGGAGCTATTGTTTGCGGTGGCATGGGCAGAGAGCGTAACTTGCTGATTGATAAAAGGCAAACAGACTTAACGCCTGTCACTAAAATTAAAGGAAACGTCAACACAGAGGGTATTCGTAAGATGACACCGAGGGAATGGGCAAGGCTGCAAGGCTACCCCGATACCTTTGCTTTGAAGGTGGCAGACGTTCACCTGTATAAGCAATTCGGTAATTCTGTTTCTGTTCCTGTAATAAAAGCAATTGCAGACAAGGTTAAAATTATTCTTGATAAACACGAAGGAGTGACGAAGTAATGGGCATAACCGGAAATAAAGGCGAATGGTCTGAGGCATATGCTTTCTTACGCTTACTTGCAGATGGAAAATTGTTTGCTGCCGATGAGGAGCTAAATCGTATTGGAAATATGTTTTTCCCCATTATCAAAATCATTCGTGAAGAAACGAAAGGCACTCCATATGAGTACCATCCAAATACAGAAACTGCCGAAGTGAAAGTTTTCCTCAACGATGAGGAAATTTTGAGCTTGCCTGCATCCACTTTTGATGAGGAAGCGAAACATCTTCTTGAAGAAATACCAACAGGACAAGGTTCTTTTGAAGTGCCGGGAGCAGAGGCATTTATCAGGCAAATTCATTTGACAAAGTTAAAAGCACCATCCGCAGATAAGTCCGACATCAGCATTCAAATTCATGACATAAACACAGGCTACGAAAATGTTGTAGGATTCAGCATAAAAAGCGAACTTGGAAGCCCTCCAACTCTACTTAACGCAGGAAGAACCACCAACTTTATTTATGAAGTTAGCGAACTGGATTCAAGTAAAATATCTGAAATTAACGCAATCGAAACAAGGACTAAAATCATTGACCGAATGAGTGCAATTGCCGAAAATAGCGGTCGCTTGACATTTCTTGAAATGGAAAATGAAACATTTAAGCGCAACCTAACTATGATTGACAGCCAAATGCCTGCAATCGTAGCCGAAGTTTTGCTTGGCTACTACACAAAGAACATTGCTGATTGTGTAGAATTGGCAGACCATGTAAGCCAAGTAAATCCGCTGTCATGTAGCGGCGAATTTTATAAGCATAAAATCAAAGATATGCTTTGTGCTATTGCACTTGGAATGAAGCCGGCTACAAATTGGGACGGAACAGACGAAGCTTCGGGCGGATATATTATCGTTAAAACGGATGGTGATGTTCTTGCTTACCACATCTATAACCGTGATGCTTTCCGTGGGTATCTTCTTAGAAACACAAAACTTGAAAGAGGTTCTACAACAAGGCACGATTTTTGCAGTTTGTACGAGGAGAACGGTAAAATTAAAATCAAGCTGAACTTACAAATTCGCTTTAGCTAATGGACAAGCATTCACCGGAACAACGCCGCCGAAATATGCAGGCGGTTAAAAATAAGGATTCTCAAATTGAGGTAGCATTGCGCAAAGCTCTTTTCGCAAAAGGCTACCGATACAGAAAAAATTACACAAAAGTTTTTGGCAAACCGGATATTGTGTTTACAAAAGAAAAGATAGCCGTCTTTTGCGATTCCGAATTTTGGCATGGCTATGATTGGGAAAGGCGTAAGTTAGACTTTAAGAGCCGTCAAGATTTTTGGATTCCGAAAATAGAACGGAACATGGAGCGTGATCGTGAGGTGAATTTGCACCTTGAAACAGAGAGTTATATTGTTCTTCGCTATTGGGGTAAGCAGATTAAAAAGAACTTAGACGTGGTTGTTGCTGAAATTGAACAGGCAATTATCAGCCGCAGAGAAGCTTGAATCAGGGAGGTAGCGGCTTGCGTATCGGAAGTATGTTTGCAGGAGTCGGCGGCATTTGTCTTGCGTTCAAGCAAGCCGGAGCAGAAGTAGTTTGGGCGAATGAAGTTGACAAATATGCTTGCTCAACTTACCGCCATAACTTAGGTAGCAACTTCCTTGTAGAAGGTGACATACGAAAGATAGACTTAGATACAATCCCGAAGTTTGATATTTTAACAGCAGGCTTTCCGTGCCAGCCATTTTCTGTAATGGGAAAACAACAAGGCTTTGCCGACCCAAGAGGCACAATGTACTATGAAATTCTTCGTGTTGTAGATAAAGTAAAACCCGACATTGTGTTTCTCGAGAATGTAAAAAACCTTATTCAGCATGACGGTGGTCGAACATTTATCACAGTTTACAATACGCTTGCTGAAAGAGGTTATGGGATAAAATACTCCATACAAGGCGCACATACCCATGCAAATATTCCGCAGTTTCGTGACCGAATTTTTATTGTAGCGTTTCTTGACTATGAAAAACTCGATAGATTTTCGTTTCCGGACGAAGTTCCTCTTACGAAGAAAATAAACAATTTGGTTGACCGTAGTATTCCGGCAGATGAAAGTTTATACTATCTTCCTTCAAATCGCTATTATGAAAAGCTGCGTAGTAGGATGCTAGACAACACTGCTATTTATAGAATTGATGATAGTGGCGTTGCTAACAAGGCTTGGCGAATATGTCCTACTTTGAAAGCAAATATGGGAACATATCATGACCGTGTTCCGCTATTGCGAGATGTTCACGGAATAAGAAAGCTAACACCGGCAGAGTGTTTGGCGTTACAGGGATTCCCGAAAAGTTATAGCTTTCCGGATATTCCGATAAATGAAATTTACAAGCAACTTGGGAATACCGTTTGTGTTCCGGTGGTTATGCGAATTGCAAGAAGGGTATTGTCAACGTTTTAGACTAAGTTTTGATATTTTAGGGAGGGAGTATGAGTAAATTTTTCAGATGGAATATGCTTGTAACATCGTTTATTCCCCTATGGATTTCGATAATTTTTGTATTATTGTGGGATATAAATTCAAGATGTTATTCAAATATTTGTTCTTTATTAAAAGGCAACAGTGTGCAGATTGGATTTCTAATCTTTATTGTTATCATACTCGTCATCAGTACAGTTGCAGTGATACGGTTTTTATCTCATAAACGTAAGCAGAATGAAGTAAGTGGATATGGTAAAATCATATCTGCACAAAAATCAGCTACACTTGTTACTGACTTCCTGTTGACATATATTATGCCATTGATTGCCTTTGACTTCACAGATTTGCGTGACATAATTTTGTTTCTTTTATACTTTTTATTAATTGTTTTTCTGAACATACGAAATGGCAATGTATACACAAATATCTTGTTTGAATTTATGGGCTACCGAGTTTATATCTGTAACATTGAGCGAAACATTACCGGGAAAACATATTTGTTTTCGGATTGCTCAATCATCAGCAAGGAAAATTTAACGGGGAAGATAGGGCAAGACTTTCCGCACTTTGATTTTGATAACAGCACGTACCTTAACCTTAACCCCCCGAAAGGAAACTAATGATGGATAAAACATATTTAGAAAAACACTTGGACATAGCAAAAAGCGATTATATTTGGACGTTGTACTTTTTCAATTCTCGGAAGCAAAGAAATGCGGGATATATTTATGAAAGCCATAAGGTTAGATTTACTAATAATCAGAATTTGTATCTATATGCGGGACAAGTTATTCACACTGTAACAGAATTTCAACTTGCACCAGTTAATCAAGTTGAAGTCTACAACGGATTTAATACGAAATGCTCATGCGATAGATTAGATATAAATATAGATATAATCGCTACTAATTTTTCAGTTTTCCAAAATAGTCTTGCAAATGCTATTGAGGCAGATGTGAACGATTCTTACAAAGGATATATCCTTGAGGGGCAGCCGCAGCACAATATAAATGGCGAAGTCATTACATTTATGAAATTCGCAAATCCAACAGCTAAACTAAAAACAAAAAAGAGTATCCTTTATAAGAAATCTGAAGACAACTCTCTTGATGAAGTTACAGAGCAGTTTTTCAGAATGTATCTTACCGTTGACGCCATATTGATAGATGGAAATTTGTATGCGTTTAATCATTCATTTGAGAAAATATTTGATGTTAAGCAGACTCTTCATAAAGTCAAAGAAAAGGCTATTGAAGAAATAGTTAATGCAGGGTTCATTTCTGATCCTGACGTATTCAAAACACACGCACAAAGTACGAATTCAAGGACGTTCATTACCCTAAAGGATGAGCGAATTCAAAGGGCTACAGCTTCGGAAAACCGTATTGAGATTAGCAACACTTTACAAATCCCACTTGATGGAAATGGCTTGTTTGACACAGCAACTCAGGAGCAGTCCAACCTATTAATCAAATACCTTTGCTATAAAGTTTTTAAGGAGTCGGAAACGAGTGAGCTTCTTGAGGCAAGTAATGTTTCCAAATTAAACGTAGGCGATACAACAAGCTAGATAAGCAAAAAGCGTACCATAAACAATGAGTGGTTTGTATATGGTATGCTTTTTTACCGCTCCACCCTTTTCGCTCTCTGTTGCGTCTGCGACCTCTGCTCTTCGCGCATAATATCCCCAACACTCCGTTGAATTTTATAAACCTTGTCAACTTCACTTTTGAGAGAAACGTACTCATGATTTAGCCGTTTTTTATCGGTAGTTAGTTTTTCATGCTCCGCTTTCCACGCCTTTGTGGGTAGCGTTGTTTTACCATTCATCACGCCTTTCAAATAATTATCTGCCGCTTGGAATAACGTAAGTTCCATGCGGTTATTTTCAAAAAACTGCTCCTTGCTTTTCGGTTTTTGCTCTTTGTAACGTCTGTTTACACCCTTGTATTTCAGATAAATATCTGCTTGCTTGATATGCTCGTCAAGGGTTTTTATTCTACGCTCGACAGGCTTTAATTCGTCACGAATATCAAACTGCCGCCCATACATAGCTTTAACTTTTTGCTCCAAGTCTGCCATGTCGGTAATTTTATTTTCCGTAAGAAAGTTTAACACTTTTGCTGCTGCTTTTAGATTGTTGATAGAATTGTAATGCCGTGATTGTCCTTCGTTTTCTCTCCGTGACAAGATATTAGAAATAACGTCTGCAAGAGTGGGCGGTTCTTCGTTTTTGCTTTCTTCCTCTATCCAAGTTTGCAGTTTAGAAATTCGGGCTTTAAGTTGGCGTAATTTCTGATTGGTGACTTCGATTTCACGGTTTATATTTCCTCGTTCCGTGCGGATTCCTCTTTGCTCCATCTGATGGGCGGCTACGCCTAAATGAATAGTTGGAATTTGGTCTGTTATACCTTGTCGCTCAAAACTTTGGTGATTTACTCGCTCGTCGTATCCTGCTTGCTCTAAATAATTATTGAGAATATCAGCCCAAGCTCCACGCCATTCTTCGGCTTTATCCCTGTTATCCCAATCAACAGTATTCACTTTTGTATATTTGTAAGTTCGCTTTTCGGGGTTGTAAATTTTGTTGCCTTCATCGTCAAGATGTATAACTTTTTTGAACTTCACTCCCCAAGTCCTGTCCTCGTTAAATGGTCGCATGGTTAGCATGATATGGGCGTGTGGGTTGCCGTCTTTGTTGTCGTGAATGGTAATGTCGGCACACATACCATTGTCGGTAAAGTTCTTTTTTACATACTCACGAACAAGATTTACGTTTTGCATATGGGATAATTCTACAGGCAGGGCTAGTTGTATTTCTCTTGCTAACTGTGAATTTTTAGCCTTTTCAATTTTCTCAACTGCGTTCCACAAAACGGCTCTGTCTTGATACTCGGCAGGGGCATTATCAGACAGTATAATTTCTGAATGAGCAACTCCACCCTTGCGTGTGTAGTCATGGGTCTGTCCGTCAAAATCATTTTTAATCTTTTCCCCTGCACGGTAAGCCGCCGCCGCTACTGCAGATTTACCTCTGCCACGACTGATGATTTTGATACTGCAATGATAGATTGCCAATGCTCCGCCCCTTCCTTTAAGGTTTGCAAATAGACACGGCACAAGCGATTAGCCCGAATGGGATAAGCGTTTGTGCCGTGTACGCAAAGGGTTAAGGGAATGCAGTTCCCTTATTTTGTGCCGACAGGCACAAAACGCCCTCGGCAGAGCGCACCGAACCACAAAAGGCGTAGCCTTGTGGTTCATAAGTGCGCCCTTCGGGTTTTAGGGCAAGGGCGTTAGTTACTTTGCCCTGTGCCGTTGCCGTTCGGCTTATGGTGTGGATTGTGATGATTATGCTTATTGTTACGGGGTTTTTGCGTAGATGAATTAGTGTCTTGAGATGATGCTGTTGAAGTGGGTAGCTCTGCTTTGCCATCTGCATTATCCTGTGCGGTTTGCTCCTTGTCGTAGGTGGCAATATCCTTCGCCATTGCAGTCATATCATCAAGCAATTGTTGGAAAAACTCGTTATCTACCGCTTTTTCAATTAAGGATTTGAACTGCTCATCGGTGATGCCTGCAATTTCGGGCAACATGCTTTCTAATATCGCATGGCGTTTACATAGTCGGTGATTTCGTGCTTTCCGTTCTTCCTCGTTGTACTTTTGGCGTTCCAATTTCTGCTTGTTTTTGATTTGGGCGATTTCTTCGTCCCAGTCTGCGATTTTTTCTAATCTTGATTTTGGCATTGTGTTATGCTCCCTTCGATTTTTGAAATTTTGAGTTGAAGTCAATTGTTGTGCCGTTGGCACAATAATTGCATAGAAAAAGCGGCTCACAATAATCTGTAAGCCGCTAATTCTCTGTGGTAATTTGAAATATTACTACACTACTGCTGTCGCTGTTTTTAATTTCGCCCCCTTTGCTCTCAAGACTTTCTCCTGCTCCTTCTTCCTCGCAACATATCGCCGTTGAGCTTCACGGCAACGCTCTCTTTTCTTCCGTGCGGTTTCAGCATCAACAATCTGCTGTGGTGTTAGTTCAGGTTCAGGCACTTCAACTTTGCCGATGAAGTTTAGGAAAATGTCAACCTTTTGTGTTCGCTCTCCTGTGGATTTATCAGGCTCATGAACAACGATTTTATCTATAAACTCTGCAATTATAGCAGGGGTCAATTCAGACAAATCGGTGTATTTATTCACGATATTGATAAATCGCTCTGTTCGGTCTGTGTCAGCGGAAAAAGCATCAAGCTCCGTTTGCAATTTCGCTATCGTCTGCTCCAAATCGCTCTGCTCGGCTTCATATTCTTCCGAAAGTGCAGCAAAGCGTTTTTCCGATAGCTTGTTCGCAACATGGTCTTCATATATGCGTTTTATGAGTGAGTCGAGTTCCTTGATGCGCCGTTCTCCTTGTGCAATTCTCTGTTTATGAGCTTTTGCAGATTCTTCTTGACGGATAGCGGATTCTTCACGGAGCTTAGCTATAAATTCAGTCTCGTTAATTTTAACTGCATCACTTGCTGTTTTAATTGCTTCGAGAACCGCCGCTTGTATAACCGCTGTTCTGATATAATGAGATGTACATTTGCGGTCAAACTTTCTGCCGGTAAGATTGTACGTTGAACACTCATAAATATCTTTGCCATAGCGATTGACGGTATAACCTCTTTTGTCGGTATACTGTTTTGGATAAGGCTGGCGATGGTTGTAGAGCTTCGCTCCGCAATCGGCGCAGAATACTAAGCCTGTGAGTGGATTTGCTTCGCCGTAACTGTTCGTTTTTCGTACAGTTTTACGACAACGCTGTGCGGTTTCCCATGTTTCAGAATCTACAATAGCAGGGTGCGTGTTTTCAAAAACCGCCCATTCCTCTTTGGGATTTTCTTTAGAGGTTTTATCCTTGTAAGATTCTTTGGTGGTACGGAAATTTACAGTATGCCCCATATATTCGGGCTTGGTAATCATTCGGGCAATGCTGTTACCGCTCCATGCGTACGGTGTGGTTAAATCGTGACTGTTCTCATAATTGACAATGCCCCTTGTGTGTTGATAATAGGTAGGACGTTCAATTTTGTTCTCGGCAAAGATTCTTGCAATATCGCAAGGACCTTTGCCTTCGATGGTAAGCTGAAATATTCGCTGTACTACCTCGGAAGATTCGGGGTCGATTATCCATTTGGATTTATCGTTTGGGTCAAGGATATAACCGTAAATTGGGTTAAAGGTTAGACGTTTCCCACTCATGCCCCTTGCTCTGTGACTGGCTTTCACCTTACGGCTTGCATCACGCAGATACCACTCCGACATGATGTTCAAAAACGGCGCGAACTCACTACTTGATTGGTCTTTGCTGTCGATATTATTTGCGATTGCAATAAACCTAACGCCTTTTTCTCTAAAGAAAACCTCGGTATAAAATCCTGTCTGCAAATAATCTCTGCCGACACGACTGAGGTCCCCATACGATATAATAAGACTAAATCCAAATTCCCCAGCAAATACAAGGGTTGTGCGGTTTTTGGACAGTCATTTTCCACAATTATATC
>Ga0131853_10025656_pt1 | contig 10617 bp, 4 predicted proteins | sample TergutLab28metaG_FD_92764 | JGI IMG/M metagenome (GOLD analysis project Ga0131853, IMG submission 92764) | Labiotermes labralis P1 segment gut microbial communities from Petit-Saut dam, French Guiana - Lab288 P1 (version 2) (version 2) | ecosystem: Host-associated > Arthropoda: Insects >... | reverse complement strand
GTTGTCAGCCTTACGCACCGGCCGCCTTTACCCCCAGGAAATGCTCCTGGTACTCATTTCTGTTAGAGGCTGAGTCGACCCCAGGGCCATAGTGCGATCGGAAGGATTATGTCAATAAAAAATCCACTGACACCAGCTGGGATCGAACCAGCGACCTTCCGATTTGTAGCACAGCACCTTACACAACTGTGCTACCGCTGTCCCCGATCCCAGCTGGTATCATTGGAATTTTTCATTGATATAAAATCCTTCCGATCGCACTGTGGCCCTGAGGTCGACTCAGCCTCTAACAGAAATGAGTACCAGAAGTATTTCTTGGGGGGGGAAAGGCGGCCGGTGCGTAAGGCTGACAACCTACCAACATCCTGTCCCGTTGCCATGAAATCTAGGAACCTTAACTTCCTGGAACCCTCTGGGCCACTACAGGCCTGTAACGGGACTACAATCCAAGAAGAACGCCTTAAAGCTAGCGTGATCTCAGACTTCCACCGTGAGGTAAATCGAGATTTGCCCTCTTTTTTGCGATTTTTCGGAGCATAGAATCGTGGTTACATGCCGACGTTTCGGGACGTCCCCAAACGTGGGCACGGAAAGAAAAATCTGCACTGCGTAAACTTTTAAAACAGCCCAGATCTCACTCTATAGCTTCAAACTCGCACTGTGGAAGTCTGTATGTCTAATTCTGATGCAGATAATACAGCTGCTATACTATCCATTTCCCCAGCGGAATTTAGTGTCGGGCTAACCTCTCATAATGATTGCAGTATTATCCACATACAATATAGATTTATAGCTGCAAGCAAACAAAGGGGTTATTGACGTAATCTGATGTTGCTCGCACGTAAATTCTCTATCAATCTGATGGTCAAATCCTCCGTTGGTTTGACGGAGACTAAATTATTATTGACGTACCTGACTTGTAAACGGCACAAATACAAGTTGTTTTAGACATGCCGATATTATGACGTGGTCTGAGCATCGTAACAAATTCATATTTGGGTTTTGCGTTGAGCAATTATGTTTTAATTTACGTTAGGACTAAAAATTTGATAAGCGCTATTAACTGAACTGACGGAAATTGGTTTCGTGCAGCAGAATTTTTGAACACGTGAGTCACCAGGTGGCCAGTAAATAAACCCTGTCTTATGGAACCTCAAATTTCACACCCATACCCACAAATCCCCTGTCCTGAACAAGAGGAATTAATTTCCCATCATCATAACCTAAGAATTTCAGGTAAATTTTTAATATTATATTTTGTATCTATTTCAAATGGGCTTTTAGCAATTTTCTTTTTCCGATGAGCAGGGGGTTGGCCTGCTGCATCAACCCCCAACCTGGAGGACCAGGTGATTTTTGATCAAGGTTTTCTTCCTCTAGCACTTGATACGCCAGTGTCCAACTGCAAGGCAGCAGTGCTAGTTTTGGTTCGCCCTGGGTATTTCATTTCCCCGGTATCCGCCATATCTGGTGAGCATTCCCCTATCCGCCACCAGGGGAGGCGCCCGTTGGAAGACTAGCAACTCCTCACGGGACCGGAATGACGGAAGCAATAGAATTGTTAAATGGGCGCAGTAAGATGTGGAAACATTGTACAACTTGCTAATATATATATAATTGTTTATTTCAACTTTTACTAATCCCACGATTTATGACGTAAGACGAGATCTCGTTCCCCCTTCCAAAATTACCACACACACTTTATAGGCACTTAATAAGTTCTTTGGACAACCTGATTATAACCTACATGCAGGGCCGAAACATGTACTATATTATATATCGCTACTAATTGTAATATTGTTGTGTTCATGACCGTATGAATATATAGATATATACACACTACAGCTTTGTATTATATATATGTATATTTCTATCTATGTCTTCGTCTATCAAATGGTCACTTTTCTTCAAATTCTCCGAAAAAAAAAGCATTCTGGATGAATTTGTACTTCATACCACCCACAGGCATACGTGAACAACACGCATCGTAGCCGAAACATGTAGCAGTACTTTTGTGTATCAAATATCAGTAGCCGAAACATGTAGCAGTACTTTTGTGTATCAAATATCAGTGCAATTGTTTCGTAACAAAATTGTATTATGTGGCTTTTTGCATGGTCGGTGTACAGTAGCAAGTAATCCGTGTTCGTTGTAAAAATCATACCTGACATAGATACACCCTGTGCGCAAAACTGAATGCTGTTACCGTAAAGCCTGGCATTAATTCCTCTAAACCACTTTGTTTTTAATTGTTAATTGGATCCTAACACGAACTTAGGACAATCAGGTCAGACAGGCCGCCTTACATATTTTGGCTGTTGCAAAGAGACCCAGCCGGTTGAATTACGTCTCTGGTGGGCTGCGTTGAAGAAGTGGGTATTCGGAAGAGGGTTGTACAGCCAGCTGCTTCCCACTACCTGTAGAGCACACTTATCAAAGTGACTGATATTAATCCACTGTGAATTCCTTCCGCCTCACATAGGCGAAGGTCAGGAGTGAAATGAAACTGCCGGAAATTACAAAATATCGATTCGAACTTCTGTACCTTCGTTTTCAAGACAAATGCACCTACGCTAAATATCTCTTGGGTGATCTATATATATATATATATATATACATATCGAAAGTGAAGTGTTACAAATCTTTTATCGAGTTCTTTATTAATGGAAAAAATGTTTCCACCACTTGCACGTACCACGTGACTGGTCACAAACCGACGTGGTTCTCAAAGCGTCGAATAAAAAAATAGACGCTTCTATACGCAAACGAATGCTGCCACAGTATAATAAGAAAATGCAATTTTAACCAAATATTTTACTGTACGTGTTTGGTACTAACTGGCAAAACAATATAATATACACATAATATTGCTATAATGTGTTACAGACTATCAAATGAACATTCGGCAAAGTAAACTTTACTTCGAAATGCTGTATGGACCAGTACTACTATTGTACTCTATCGTATTTTAGTTAGTTTTAAAAATTTGTTCAAGAATTCCCTGAAGATGGAACATTGCTACCGAAACATGTTGGAGTGGAAAAGAAATGTATAACTGTGTATGTCTGGCTTGCATTTAGCCAGATCAATCCATTCCGTGCCCGCCTCCCCCACAACCCACTTTCTGAAAATCCATCTTAATATTATCTTCCCAACTACGCCTGGATCTTCCAAGTGGTCTCTTTCTCTCAGGTTTCCCCACCAAAACTCTGCATACGCCTCTCCTCTTCCTCATATATGCTACATTTCCCGCACATCACAATCCTCTCGATTTGATTACCCGAATAATTTTGGGTGAGAAGTACAGATCATTAAGAACCTCATTATGTGTTTTTCTCCACTCCCCTGTAACCGGGTCCCTCTTAGGCCAAAATATTCTCCTCAGCACCCTATTCTCGAAAACCTCAACGTCAATTCCTCACTTAATGTGAGCGACCAAGTTTCACACCCATACAAAACAGAAGGGAAAATTACAGTTCTGTATATCTTAATCTTTATATTTTTGGACAGCAAACCGGAAGACAAAGTTTCTGCACCAAATGATAGCAAGCATTCCGTGAATTCAGTCTGCTCTTACTTTCTTCATGAATAGAATTTTGATAAGATAAAGCTGTTCTTTGATATCTGAACTGCCACACCCTTTCAAAGGAACTGTTATCAGTCTTCATATTCTGACTTCGTCCTGCGTTCTGATCTCGAGACACGGCGGTTTCAAATTTATAGTGCCTTTGAATGCATTCACGACTTTGCGGTGCACCGAGACCCTTGGCACATCAAGAATTAATGATCCGTATAGTACACCGAGGCCGTCAGCGAATACACAAAAAGCTTTCAATATGAAACCGATAAACTGCAATATGAAGCTAGGTTAACTTCTGAGACGTCGTTAAATACCTTGTGAGGATGTTGATTGGAGTCATCTGGCTCAAGATGGGGTCCAGTTGCGAGATGCTGTAAACACTTTAATGTAAAACACGTGTGCCGAAACATGTTGTTGAAGCTCATTTAATATTTGTACCAATTTAAGAATTTAAAAAAGTGCAAGGGGTGGACAAGTTGTGATTTAGTGTTTTGAACCTGTAAAGGTAAAGGTAAAGGTCACCCTTGTACAGGCACTGAGGCTCTGTACAGGCCGTACGGCCCATAGGGGAAGTAGAGGTATAGCTCTACTCTTTCTTGACCACGGCACTAGAAGTGGGTGAGGGGTCAGCGTCACGCCCCGGCCGCTCATTACCCCCGGGAAAGACCCGGTACCCATTGCACAGGTGGCTTGGTGGACCCCAGGGCCGGTCTGGACAGGTGCGGAAAATCTCGCCCCCCCCCGGGATTTTTTTTTTACTTGTTAATTTACATTTGTCACACATTTTCCTCTGTATACAGGTTTTGAACTTCCTTATGACAATCGTAAGCCGTCGGTTTGAGTTTGAAGCTGATGCAATTACCAAAAATTTGGGAGATCGAAATTTCTCCCCCAAATCCAGATCAAACTGAATAAGGACAACCTAGGATTACCAGCATATGACTGGGTGTACTCCATGTGGCTTCATTCCCATCCTCCACTCTTGGAAAGACTTAAAGCTCTTGATAATCACGCCCCCACCGGGATTCGATCCCCGTTATGAACCTGCGTGTTCCATAAAACAGAGATATTCCTTGATGCTGCTGCATCACAGTCAGTGATCTGCTCTACGGGGCTTTCATACTTTGTATTCACAGAATAAGAGAATTGGACTTTTAAAATTGTTCCAGCTTTCAGCGAACATATGTGAGGGCGGTTTCTGTTTATTGGAGGCGGTGAAGTGTTTTGTTTGACGGCGCTGTTTATTGATAAGGTTCCAGGACGTAGGCGGGATAAAAAATAGTACAGTAATACCGACAGAGAAATGGTATTCAGGGCAAAGAGTTCTGTCCCATTAACACGCTGTGCCCCAAAAACACCAAATAAATTTACGCGCCGCCCAATGTATGTCTTCGTGTTGACACCCCAGCAACAAAAATCCCCCGAGGAATATTTTTTTGGAATAAAGGCGAATTGACATACACTGTGACTTAATACCGTTAAAAATGGGGGGAAGTTTATCTTCTTGCCCTTCAAACGCCCCTAGGGCGTCACGCCTAAGTACAATACTGGCTGATATATTAATGTATAATTTATACAGATTAAATTACTTAATATTCCTTTATTTTAATATATTTCTTAAATAAATAAATAAAATATACGTTTTAGTAAATAAAAAATAAATAAAAATATATGAAAATAAATAAATAAAAATAAAAAATCATATTCTTTCTTTTTTTTTAAATATTTAATTCTCTTTTCAGTAGAAATCTGTGAAGTATTTCGAGGCCCATGCACATGGAATTTATTACTTCGAACAGTTACGACATATAGATATCTTGACAGGAAATGTCGCAGAATCTACAACACGAAGCTCGACATAATGTGAAGCCCTCACGCAATGTAAGGAGAAAGTGAAATGAAGACAGCATGACATATCTTCTTGCCGTGTTGAGTAACACGAGTGAAAATGGCGTAGCAATGATACAGTATCAGAAACGGGAGGGACTATACTATAGCTGTACGTACAACACGCTGCGTGCAGGATTACTTTACAGATTAAACCCTATTGTCGGTAAGGTTTTACCTGTTACATTGATATGTCATCGGTCCAATGTCGAATCAGACTCGACAGGACAGTACTTTCCTTTGTACCAAGTCCAGTTTCTAGCTAAATTCTACAGAGTTTTCCCCTAAACCGGTTCGATTGTCAATTTCAACTCGACGGCGCTTTCCGCTGTACCAGGTCCAATGTCAAGTCCAACTCGACAGCTCTTTCTGCTATACCGGTTCCAATGTCGATTTCAACTCGATGGCGCTTTCCGGTGTACCAGGTCCAGTGTCAATTTCAATTTGACGGCGCTTTCCGCTGTACAAGGTCCAATGTCGAGTCCAACTCGACAGCTCTTTCCGCTGTACCGGTTCCAATGTCGATTTCAACTCGATGGCACTTTCCGGTGTACCAGGTCCAGTGTCAATTTCAATTTGACGGCGCTTTCCGCTGTACCAGGTCCAATGTCGAGTCCAACTCGACAGCTCTTTCCGCTGTACCGTTCCAATGTCGATTTCAACTCGATGGCGCTTTCCGGTGTACCAGGTCCAGTGTCAATTTCAATTTGACGGCGCTTTCCGCTGTACCAGGTCCAATGTCGAGTCCAACTCGACAGCTCTTTCCGCTATACCGGTTCCAATGTCGATTTCAACTCGATGGCGCTTTCCGGTGTACCAGGTCCAGTGTCAATTTCAATTTGACGGCGCTTTCCGCTGTACAAGGTCCAATGTCGAGTCCAGCTCGACAGCGCTTTCCGCTGTACCGGTTTCAATGTCGATTTAAACTCGACGGCGCTTTTCGTTGTACCAGGTCCAATGTCGAGCCCAACTCGACAATGTTTTCCGCTCTACCGGTTCCAATGTCGATTTCAACTCGACGGCACTTTCCGCTGTACCAGGTCCAGTGTCGAGTCGAATGCGACAGCGCTTTCCGCTGTATCAGGTCCAATGTCGAGTTCAACTCGACAGCGTTATCCGCTGTACCAGATCCAATGTCGAGTCACACTCGACAGGACAGCGCTTTCTGTTGTACAACGTTCAATGTCGAGTTCAAATTGACACCTTATTGTACAGTGTTTTTTTTTTGCTGGTTTTTCTCAAACTCCGCTTATCTAGTGGCTGCTTTTGAATATGGAATTTTTAGAGATTTTTCTTGAAAATTAATTTAAACGGGACTGTTGGAATTACCAAGAATAATTTTGACAGCAGAGGTTTTAAAGTCCTCTAATTTTATGTACAAATAAATAGGTGAACGTCTATAGGAAGCTGGATATTGAAGTTTGGATATTATAGAACATGACGGAACGGTACAGACCATTCCACAGGGATTGGTTTGTTGCGCGTATTTAGATCTTCTGCGGCAAGACGTCATGTAGATTTATAAATAGTCGCTGAAATTTTGGATGAGTTTCCTGCATCCAGGCTTGAGTGTTGTCCTCTTATTTGTCCACCCATAAAGTATGACGCCGTGTAGATTATTCAGTTGTTACCAAACTTCGGGTGGACATAGCTACCCAAATTTTTACGCTCTTTCCCATATTCCGGGGGGGGAACACCTGTTATCTTCTTCACGTCCATCCTTCTGTCTGTCTGTCTATCTCTCCGTCCGTCCGCAAGTATTAGCGCGGCTCCAGCTGGACGGGTTGACGTGAAAATTGGTTTTGGGAATTTTCATGAAACTCATCCGAGAAAATTCCGCTGTTCATCACTTTCAATTTACTTTTAATCTCACCCTCCGTTTATACCAAGTACTGCCTTCATTTGGTGCTTAGCGTCGTTTTGACCTTCATTCTTATATTATCTTCGTTTGTTGGGAATATTGTCGTCATTGTTTTTGCGGCATTAGTACCTGCATTATTCGTAAATTGTTTTATTTAGTCTGTAGTGAATATTATCTTGCTTTGACTCTAAGTGTCACACTTAGTGCGAAGTACTAATCTTCATTTTCTGCCAATTATCCATCTATTTTGTTGTGTAAATTATATCATTCACGGACGTGAGCGTCGTTCCCCATTTATGCTCCTCGAATTGCTATACATGGAAATTGGCGAAGACCTTAGGCGAGTTTAATGTTACTATGTTTTAAACGCTTAACATTTACTAACAGTAACTGTAATAATGGGGACCGCGGTAGCTCAGTGGTTAAGGTGCTGTGCTACAAATCGAAAGGTAGCTGGTTCGATTCCAGATGGTGTCACTGGAATTTTTCATTGACATAATCCTTCCGATCGCACTATGGCCCTGGGGTCGACTCAGCCTGTAACAGAAATGAGTACCAGGAGCATTTCATGGGGGTAAAGGCGGCCGGTGCGTAAGGTTGACAACCTACCACCATCCTGTGCCTTGTCAGGTAATCTGGGTACCTTAACATCCTGGAACCCTCTGGGCCACTCCAGGCCTGTAATGGGACTGATATACATTTTTTACCTTTAACTGTAATAATAATAATAATAATAATAATAATATCATAACGGTCTAATCTTAAGTATTTTAACTCGTCAGATAGATTATGAAATCATAATTTTACTGATTATGCAAGCCTTACTTTAAAAACATCTTTGCAATTGACCTGACAGAAATAGGGAGTGTTTATATGACGTGTAGAGATGTCACATTTCATCGGTAAAGTTGGGGATCATAGTACCGACCGAAACAAATGTACCTCTCGACTGCTTCGTAACAACAGTTTGTTTTCCAAAAATTGCAGGCAACCGGACAACGTGTATGTAACTACAGATATGACATGAAGGGGGGGGGGGGAGAGTGACAGAATTTCAACCCTCAGGCTTTTCTGTATAAATAATAAAATGAATATAGTAACGTTCTCATATCTCTGTCCATACGACAACAGAATATTTCAATTTAGTGGAATCACACAGCAAGATTCGGTTATATGAATTGTTCCCCCCCCCCCTCTTTGCACGTAGGTTATTCTCGGATAGATCTGACGCTTACTGTTTGCAGGATAAATACACGACACACGTGATAGAGTCTGAAAAAAGGGGGTACAGTGTGTTCAGAAGAGACAGCTGGGGGTTTTTTTTTGTTAGCGAAGGATTATTCTGGCATGTACGTATTTCAGATCCTTCGCTTTATGGTTGAATAAAATATTGTTCAAATGTATGTCGATATTTTCAGCCAAACGCAACACACACTTTTTTCAATCGTTCATTATCTGGCAATTAGTTTCCACCTCGAGTATAGGTCGAGTGTGGGGGCGTCGTGGAGGATAAAGGGGTCCAAAAATAAATTACATTTAAATGTCCTGTTTATCCCATAAGGAGGACAGAACCAACAGTCCCAGTCGGTTAAGATTTAACAATGGAATAACAGCTCATAATAGCGATGACATTATGCAAGCATAAATATCAAAGTGTTTTTTTTATCAACTGATGCACAAAAGAATTGTTGAAAAGGAGAACTAAAATTTACATTAAAATAGCTACAACATGTTTCGGTGCGGTGATCACCGTCAGTTCCAAACAGTGGGGCAGACATACACCAGCAAGGGCCTGATAACACATTCAGCCACAACACCATGTTAACAACTTACTTACTCCACGGTGCAGAGTCATTCTTGAGAAGCTAACTGGTTTGCAGCTAGTCAAGAAATTCCCCGCATTTCACGGAACCCGAAGGTTCATTACCGCACTCACAAGCTCCCGCCACCTGTCTCTATCCTGTTCCAGCCCAGTCCAGTCCATATACCCACATCCCACCTCCTGTAGATCCATCCTAATATTATCCACCCATCTACACCTAGGTCTCCCCAGTGGTCTCTTTCCCTTCAGTTTCCCCACCAAGAACCTATACACCCCTCTCTCTTCGCCTATACGCGCCACATGCCCAGGCATGTTAACAACACTGATGTATTTTAATCGATTGTTTTAACGCTGTAACTTTAGCAAGCTCACACAGTATGCTCCTTGATGTTGGTGATCACACCGAAACATGTTGGAGCTGTTTACTGTAAATTTTAATAATCCTTTTTAAACAATTCTCTTGTGCATCAGTTGGTAATAAAATACTTTGATAATAGCAGGATGCACGGTACAAATGTAAAAAGCATAAATATATTTCTTGGTCCAGGTTCATAGATGCCGAGTATTAAACCCGGCAGTCAGACGCAGGAATAATTCACTAGTATTACTGGAAAATTCAAAGCGGGTGTGCACTCTCGCAAACCAGTGATGTCTAGTCACCTGAGAACACCTGTGACATATCAGCCACACCCATCATTCTTCCATCAAACAGAAAAATTCTTGTTTATAATACTTTTGTTGTCTTTTGGCAGGAAATTACTGTCATTTGCTATTGATGCAGGTAGCCAGTGTTTTAAACAGCAGAAATCCAAATCTGTACCACATGCAGGGGATGTAACCGTTAAAAAATTTTGCTTTCTCTGAGCAGATCGATAGATCATAGCGTGCATTGTTTCATCAACATCATGGCCGTCAAGACGTTCTGTTCCCCATTCTTTAGATCCTACACTGGACTAGTCCAAGACTCAGACAGAAATAGCCATCCCTATGCAAATCCTGTTCGTGGTGTCAGCTAATACTAGTTAGGAAATACCTTTCAGAAGAAGCGTCAGAGCTAAGAAAAGAATAAAACATTTCTTATCTTCATTATGTGTAATAGGATTAAAAGATTTCCTATCCAAATAAGAAATATTTCTTATTTTATTCTGCGAATTTATATTGTAAACTGAGAAGTTTATAATTCATTGCAGCAAAAAAAAAATCTCCTTGGAATACAAAAACGAAGGGGGTTTACTTCTTCTCTACCATCGGCTTAAACTTTACAGCACTTGGGGGGGGGGGCAATTTCGAATTAAAATGTCAGAGTATATGCCTGTTGTTTTGTATGGGTGTGAAGCTTGGTCACTGATATTGCGGGAAGAAAGGAAGCTGAGGGTGTTTGAGAACATGGTGTTGAGGAGAATATTTGGACCTAGGAGGGACGAGGTAACGGGGGAATGGAGGAGACTGCATAACGAGGAGCTAAAT
>Ga0131853_10025655_pt1 | contig 10617 bp, 6 predicted proteins | sample TergutLab28metaG_FD_92764 | JGI IMG/M metagenome (GOLD analysis project Ga0131853, IMG submission 92764) | Labiotermes labralis P1 segment gut microbial communities from Petit-Saut dam, French Guiana - Lab288 P1 (version 2) (version 2) | ecosystem: Host-associated > Arthropoda: Insects >... | reverse complement strand
TATGCTGTTTCCATTCGTGCATACCTAGACTCTCTTTCGCCGAGATTTGGATATTATGTTTAATGTTCCCCCAAATCCTATTTACATCCTCGTCCTCGTTTAAGGTCTCCAAAGCTGCAAACCATACAATGTGTAAATGAAAAGTGTTTCATTGAGGCAGTAGACAATTTATCATGTATGTCACTAAGTCTGCTTACTGTACATGTGCCAGCTGTAAGTTATTTAGCTTCGTGAACCAACTGCTATCAGTGCTGAGTAGTCTATCTCAATTAGCCCCGCTAGTTTTTAATTATATCTTTATAGACACAGCTATATTTACTTACTTACTTACTTACTTACTTACGTACATACTTACTTACTCACTCACTCACTCAATCACTCCATGCAGCACAGTCCTTCTTGAGAAGCTAACCGGTTTTCAGCTAGTCAAATTCTCTGCATTTTGTGAACCCGAAGGTTCATTACCGCATTCACAAGTGCCCACCATCTGTCCCTATCCTGAGCATAGACACAACGGTAAGACACCCATAATATTAAGGGAATGACTGTGCATCTCAGCACGATGCAGGGGGAATGTATAAAATTAAATGCTTGGTCCCGTGTTTCCCAACCTATTCCCCATGGATAAACCCGTAAAATAGCTTCTTACATCCAGATCATCACCTGCCTATGAAAATCAAGATAAAATAAACAGGCAGTTGTTGATGCCTGGAGGTTACTCCAGTATTGCCAGTTGAAAGACAACCACAATATTTTGAGGGATATTTACAATTGTTTGCGGTATGTCAAGTTTTATTTATTTACTCCATAATTTCTCACAGAACCTGTAAATATGTTATGTGGAACCTTGGTTGGGAAACGCTAGTTTAGACTGTGAAACGGTCTGCATAGACCAAACTGGCAGAGGTCTAAAGGTTAGGTACAAGAGGTACATGCTAGGTGTGTAAAGAGAAATACCAAGCAGTACAGATAAGCTAGATGCATACACAGCAGTGGACATAGTGATGGACAATGTGGGAAGTACCATGAGTGCGAGAAAAGGATGGGTCAGTATTACACAGGAAAGCAAGTACTGTATTTATATGCATAAACAGAAACAGGGTCTAATGGAAGAGCAAACATGTGTCAAGTAGAATATTCTTTTTGAAATAACACAGGAAATCCATAACACAGTGTCATTTGCACTGGCTTTCTGCTCTAATGCACAGTTACATCACTTGTCAGACACAGACCGGAACAGCCAGGTCCACGGCTGTTACACACTGCTGCATCACCACCGTAGAACCCAGTAACCCAGTCATGTATGTGATTGGCAGTAATGACAACAGTTAGCACTACCATAGGTGTATAAAAACTGGCAATTAATTGTGACTTATATTACCACTTGGCACTGACAAGCCCCGCCCCCCATGAAAGCAGAAATGAAAAGTGACAATTAGTGGCATTCATACTGCAAGACAAGCTAACATTCACATAACACTGGAGAAGACAAATGGGCTGGACGCACAATACAGGCCATTATATTAAAACAATGTCTTCTTCTTCGTCATCATCATCTCCTCCCCCTCCTCCTCCCCCTCCTCCTCCTCCTCCTCCTTCTTCCTGTTCTTCTTCATCCTCCTCCTCTTCCCCCTTCCTTCTGTCTTCTTCATTCTTCCTTCTTCTTTTTATTCTTTTTCTCCTTTCTTCCTCTTCTTTTTTTCTCTTCTTTCTTCTTCTTCTTTCTTCATCTTTCTTTCTTTCTTTTTCTTCATCATCACCATCATCATCTTCTTCAGCATTATTGCCCTTTAATATTGGCCTTGCCTTCCATCATGACAGATGCCCATTCTGTTACATCCAAAGCTCTTGTTCTCATGTATTTACACCCATATTCCTAAGCATTCATTTTTTTCTCCCTCCCCCTGGTCTGCCTCCCATGAACATCTTTACTGTCCTCTCACCATCCTGTCTCACAACATGCTGAAGCCATTCCAATCTACGTACCGTAATTACATTTTTTTTCAGTATCTGGAGGTTTAAATTTTTTATAAATTTCTTTATTCCTTTTCATTTTCTAGGAACCATTTTCATATAATGGCCCATGTATCTTTCTCAAAATAAAATAGACAGTGTATATACAATAAATGAGAAGGCAAGTACAACGTAGGTGCAGATCATAATTTAATGGTACAGTTATAATTAGAAAACAGCAGGACTAATTAATGTAAACTACTCATGAATGAAATTGATAATTCACCAAACAAAATAATGTAAAAGTAGACGACATATTGCATGGGGTGTACAACCTGGGTGACTAAAATTTGGTAAAGTGGCACCAAACATGTGTATCCTCAGTACGGACCTATCTTTCATTTGTTCCTATGGCATGTGCAAAATGCAATGATTCCTTGCCATTCTCAGGAGCTTCTTCCATTCCTCTCTGTTATGTAATTTTGCCTGCCACCCTTCTCCACCAACTATTCTTCCATCCACTCTCACCTCATCTTGCCATCTGTTTCTTGGTCTACCTCTCAATCTTGTTGTTCCCAAATTCATATACAGTGTGTCCCACTCACTACCGAACCCGGAATTTCTTTAATAATTTTACTACTAATGAGGATTTTGCAATGACTACAGACATATTCCTCTTCATTTCTCTCACAACAAATGTACTCCTATTCAAATTTCATTTCAATATCTTCATTGGTGTTAGAATTATTAAAGAAATTCCGTGTTCAGTAGTGAATGGGACACCCTATAGTACTCTTTTGGGAATTCTTTTTTCTTCCATTCTCTGTACACGACCAAACCAACATATGTAGGTTATTTGGAAAGTAAGTTCCATCTGTGCATATCTCTCACGCATCCTCGAGACTGTCACTATGCGCATGTGCAGTGACTTCCTCTATCAATTGAGAAACCACAGATGCCATTTCGTGGAATTCATGTTATGTTTGTGTTTGTTCCTGTGCGGTAAACATGTTTAAGACAATTGAAGGGGCTGCCGACTGTGAAATACGGTCTGTAATTTGTTTTTTGAATGCTTAGAATATGCTACCAAGTGAGATTCTTCACCAGATCTGTCAAGTGTATTGTGACAATGTGATGAGTGATGGCATGGTTAGGAAATGGGTTCGGATGTTCAGTGAAGGACAAGAGAATGTGCACAATGAGGCACGAAGTGGGCGTCCATCTTTGGTGAATGATGATTTGGTGCATAAGGTCAACGAAAGAGTGCGTGACGACAGACTTTTCATAATTTCTAGGTCACAGTGTACATAGGTGACCTTGAATAAAATCACTGATGGTTTGAAATATTTTGTTTTTCAGATTTATGTCCTGCCACCTATTGATAAAATCCCCGAGTCACATCCACATGTGGAAAAGATAAGCAGACTTGTGGCTGAAGAGAAGAGCAAGCTTAAGGATGTACATGATGTGTTGAGTAAGACTGACCTGGCAACAAATTGTATACAAGCAGAGGATCTTGCATCTCAGCAAATTAGGGTCACTGGCAGAAAGTCAGTTCAGACAAAACATTTGATTGCCAAAGAAAACATATCTACATACAAAGAAACAACTCCAGGTGCTGACAGTGTCATGGATATGGCATGTTCACCTGTTATGGATTTTGGACATTGTGGTACAGCTCAGCACCCCGAAAACCTCTCACTGAATACTCAGGTACAAGATGGAGGTTTGGAGGAGCAGCAGCAAGTATCAGAAATAAAGGCGGGAGGGAATTTTGTACCACTGGATGGGGGTGTGTCATGCTCATTTAACAGCATTGTGAAAATTCAGACATGCAGCCAATGCCACAGGTTGTTGTGCAGGGAGACACAGAAGAAGGGTAGTTCAGAAGACATCGAGGCCATTTGCGAGAAGTGTACGGGCAACAGAATGACTTCAGACAGCAGCGCAACTGACAAAGTTGTGACTTTATATCGGTGTGGCATATGTTGCGTGGACTTCTTTGAAAAGGATGCTCTAGCAACACACATGGATGAAAAGCACAAGGTGTCTGTTGAAACAGTCTTCGATACAGTGGAAGAAAATTCTGCGCATACTACTGTTACCAGTCAGAGGCAAGGTCCTTCCTTGTCAACCAACATGGAAATGCTGTGTCCACCAGAAAACCTTCTTCTGCAGAATATTGTTCTACAGTTGAGACCACCAGTTGAGACGCTACCTCTGACGTTCACTAGTCCAAACATTCTGGTGAATCCAGCACCTCTGTTCACACTTCATCCATCGAATGTTCCAGGAGTGCTGACTTCACCTCAGACTTCAACAATTGCAGCTCCAAAGAACTTGATATCCACTCCAAAATTGTTACTACAGTCCCCTGCAGAGGTGTTAGCTGACACAGGAAGAGTCCTGCTACTGGAGCAGCCTCTTCCTAAAGTGGCCATACCGAAGCTGAACTCTGTGAATAAAGCTACCAGTGACAGCAGTGCACTCTCAGATGATAGTCCTGTTCAGAAGACACAAGTCAGGAACTGTGATAATGAGTCACCAAAGTGAGTTCCATCCTTTGATTACAATACATGCAAACTCCTGGATTCAGGGTGTTTCTCAAGCAGTTGGTATCTCGCTTTATGTAACTTTATGCACCCAAACAATCTGTCACCATTATCAAAGTTTTTTCACCAACTGATGCTCAGTTGAATAGCCTTAAAAACAATTTTATGTTTACATTAAAATTTACATTAAAAAGCTCCTACATGTTACCATGTAAATACCATCTTCAGGGAGTGCACTATTTGAGCTTGCTAAAGCAAGCTCAGGCTATTTAGTGTACATCACTTCTTCACAATATTCCGTTGTGACGTCAGACCAGATCTTGTCCAAACCACTTACAGCAGTCCAATGTACAGTTCATACTGCAATTGTGTGTTCAGCCTGAAGATGGCTGACAAAGCCTAAACATGTCGCTGATGATAAAGTTTTAATAAAGTTGTGTCTAGACTGCTAAAGCAAGCTCAAATAGTGCGCTTCCTGAAGATGGTGTTTGCACCGAAACACGTAGGAGCTTTTTAATGTAAATTTTAAATTGTTTTTAATATCATGAGGTTCGTCATCCCCGTTGTGTTCTATGAAATAACTAATGTAGTGTGTGTGTACTCACCTAACACAACTATATTTATTGGTAGAATATAAAGTATTTTCTACATAAGGTACAGCTACGTGTTTCGGCGCTTGATAATGGCCATCTTTAGGTTGTACATGAAATACTTATTAAGCAGTTATACAGAACATACATGGGGTGTTTATATGGGGTATGGAGGAGGTAAAGTGGGCACGAGATCTCATATCTGTCAGAAAGGTTGGGCGGTGTGGGTTACATGAGGGGTCCATGCTGTTACCAAGCTATGTCTAAGCTTATTATAGTTAAATCTATGGTAGGTACCATATTATGTCTATGTGTACTGTGTAATTACACTAAAGTATAAAATGTACAATGTGCAATAATATGTAGCATCTGTGGCTATAATTCTAAGTTTATAAACTTACTCTAGTTGTTAGCAGTATACTACTCATATTAGCCTGATTTATGTAAATCAGCAAGATACTGCTAACAACTAGAGTAAGTTTATAAACCTAAAATTATAGTCACAGATGCTACATATTATTGTACATTGTATATTTTATATTTTAGTGTAATTACACAGTACACACAGACATAATATGGTACCTACCATAGATTTAACTGTAGTAAGCTTAGACATAGCTTGGTAACAGCATGGACCCCTCATGTAACCCACACCGCCCAAACTTTCTGACAGATACGAGATCTTGTGCCCACTTTACCCCATCCCTACCCATATATAAACAGCCCATGTATGTTTTATATAACTGCTTAATATGTATGTCATGTACAACCTGAAGATGGCTATTATCAAGCGCCGAAACATGTAGTTGTACCTTATGTAGAAAATACTTTATATTCTACCAATAAATATAGTTGTGTTAGACCAGTACACACACTGTACATTAGTTGTCTTTAAGACTATTCAAATGTGCATCAGTTGGTGAAAAAAAATTTGATAATTATCAAGATGCACGGTATGTATATGAAAATCTGTCACCACTTTGTGCCATGTCCTCGGGTTCACAGCATTAACACAGTTTTGGATTCAGCCTTCCCATTGCATTACCAGAACTATGGATTCAACACATATAAACAGTCAAACACAACCGTATGTATTTATTGTACAAAGTAGGCTTCACACAGTCACGTTACATGTTTTAGCCACACAGTCATAATCAGGCGTGTCTTCAAAAAAATGTGCAGGGAAAGTAAAATAATATGGAAGGAGGCCTGTCCCACACAAATATCGTTACACAGTGTGTGACGATTTACGTGTACCTTCAATTTGTGTTTTGTGTGGATAGGAATAGTAATGTTTTTAATATATTTCAATTATCTTTTTGAACATATTTTGGAATCAATGTAATGTTTGATAGTAGCGCCACCAAATATTATACAGGGTGCATATAAATTATCGGAGGATTTTGCAAAACCATATTTTCACAAATACCGAACAGAAATGCGTGATGTGGGGTTTCGTCAAGGACAATGTTTACGTCCCACCACTTCCAAAGACACTACCAGAATTGCGAGAGCGCATCAACACCGCGATTGGGAACGTCACACAAGACATGCTTGAGTGGGTTTGGCAGGAATGGGAGTATCGCCTGGACATCTGCCATGTCACACAAGGGGCGCACATCGAATGCATTTAAGGTCACTATGAAACTGCAAACATTCCTCTTTCAAATGGTAGTAACATATGTATTTCTGTTCAGTATTTGTGAAAATATGGTTTTGCAAAATCCTCTGATAATTTATATGCACCCTGTATAATAATATTACTCCTTTTTTAATGTTTTGTTGACTGTGCATCTCAATACATCCCTGTAATGAAAACCAACTTGATGCACTGTTTATCATCAGTTTATTTCGTCAATCATCCTCTACTTTTTTTTGACGTTTTGCTGACTGTGCATCTCAGTATATTTATCTCAGCAATTAACCAACTTGATGCACAAAATTTTGTTTTACAATCAGTTTTATTTCATGCCTCTACATGTTTCAAGCACATGTGCTCGTCATGTAGAGGCATGAAATAAACTTATTGTAAAACAAAATTTTGTCCATCAAGTTCATTAATTACAGAGATAAACAGCCTCTACGTGTTTCGGGCATATCTGTAGCCAGTCATCAGGAGGTGTACTGTATATATACAATTGGTACGTGTTGTGCTTTTTAATTGACTGTCTATTGGCTAACAGACAGGCAACTAAAAAGCACAACACATACCAATTGTGCATATATATATATATATGTAGTATACCTCCTGATGATGGGCTACAGGTATGCCTGAAACATGTAGAGGTTGATTGACAAATTAAACTGAGGATAAATAGTGCATCAAGTTGGTTTTTATTGCACGGATATTACTCCCTTTCATATAAAACGTAAATTCAAGTTATGTTTAAACTCTTTAAGTTGGCACGTCCCCACTGCCTTATTAAATATTAACAAATGTTTCAAACAGCAGTACATTAAGAATTAGGCTTTTGAATGAGAACTGCACTCTTCTGGGTTATTACACAGCGAGTAGTGGTAATTTCTTACCGACATTTCGGAACAACCTATCAGTCCCATCCTCAGGGTTCAAGAATGAGGATGGGACCGATAGGTTGTCCGGAAACGTCGGTAAGAAATTACCACCACTAACTGCCTAATAACCGAGAAGAGTGCAGCTCTCAGGTACTTCACAGCAGAAGCCTGAAATAACGCAAGACTTGTGTATTCTTGTGAGCCGGGTAGCTCAGCCGGTATAACGACTAACTACAGGCTGGATGGTCCGGGATCGAATCCTGGTGGGGATGAGATTTTCTGCCTGTCCAGACCGGCCCTGGGGCCCACCCTGCCTCCTGTAAAATGGGTACTGGGTCTTTCCCAGGGGTAAAGTGTGGCCGGAGGCATGCTGCTGACCACTCACCCCCTTCTAGTGCCACGGTCATGGAAGAGTAGAGCTATACCTCTGCTCACCCTCTGGGCCACACCAGGCCCGTAATGGGATCACTTTACCTTTTTTTTTTGTATTCTTGCGCTTGGGCCTGATGTTGGCTAATCATTTTGAGCCAAAATAAGTTTCCTTGTTCTTACTGAAAATAATGTTGTTTTGACTGACACATGGATTTATGCACTTAAACAGCTACACGCCACATAAGGTCATCAGCAACGGAGAGACCTCTTTCAGTATTATTTCACTCTGCGTATTTTGATGAAGATATGCCTGATGACAGACAAGCAGCCAAACTGTGTAGCAAGATTACATGAAGACAGGTGTTTACAATAAATACACAGTTGTGTTGGACTGTTTCTATCTGCTACCTATTGACACAATGTTTCTTCATTCCAACATTATCCTCTGGCCAACATCAAGGCACTACTGCCTGTCCAGAAGGTCCCTGTTTCAAATCTTGACATGCGGATCAGCCGTATGGTCTCTCTCAGAAACTGGTACACACTGCAAAGACAGTACCTGAAATCGGGCCATGACCGTTTCCTTTAGTATCCTTTCCAATTATTTTTCACCTATTACCCCATCACCGAACATGGCGTACTGTGAACTATTGACATCATCATTAAATATGTCAGCAGTAATATAAACAAATAAATAAGTATAGGTCTCAGCGGTAGTCTTCTGTTTAACATTTTCCAGAAACTGTGTATTCTACTGTTGTTTCCTTCTGCATATCTCAGTGTCCTGTCCACATCTCGTGTCTTGATTTATTCACTGTAAAGAAGTGACGAAATTTCCCAAGATGTAATTTTCTCCATTCTCCTGTTACTTCCTGTCTCGTGTCCAAATACTGCTGTTAGCATCATGTTGTCATACATTCTCTTACAGTGAAAGTTACAGATTTGCACAATGCAATGCTTTTGTCCCAGTGTCCAGTATTTACTGCTTAACATTTGAAGCTTCAAGTTCTTCTCAGTATGTAGAAACTTAGTTTCACCCTAACAGAATACCCACTGCATATATACAGGGTTATTCGAAATTTATGTCGGGGTTTTAACAACTTATCATACACAGTACACTTGAGATAGGAGTATATGTATTTTTTATTTAATAGAACAACACTCCAAGTTTTTGTTACATACCTTACAGGTGCTCTGTATTTGCACCCTTTGTGATTCTACAAACATCAACATGATAATCGAGTTCGTTCCAAACTGGCAAGTTGTTAAAACCCCAACAATCATTTCGAATAACCCTGTATTACAAAGACAAGGCAGTTGAATCTGTTGAGGGAATCAATGGATGTGTTTTGTGACATATCATACACATAAACACGCACTGTGGACAAAATGCAGAGTGTTTAAGTGTTAAAGCAGCTGGCATATATAGTAACTATTGTGCTGCAAACTGTTAGTGGCAATTTGTGCTTTTTTGTACCAGAATGATGTCAGGCTGGTCGCATATAAGACTGACACTGTGGATATTCCACTTACAGGCCCACAGAGATACAACCAGTTGTGACGGAGTATAACTGCAAACAGTGCGGGAAGAAGTTCTTCAACAGCACAAGGTTGGAGCGACATCTGAAGACACATGCAGGTGTGTATTGTGCCATGTTTAGATATTTCTCAGTACACCGAATTTTATACGCCAACGTTCTTCAAACTTGAGTCACGCACTACTATTTATTGGGTCACTGCTGCCATTCTTTCTGTCTTCTTCAACTAATTCATATTCTTTAACTCCTCACCTTAGAATCGCCTGATTTTCCTATCAAAGCCAAGGACAATGTACATTTTGAGGCTGACGGCTGAAGGATTGTTATGGGACAATTTCCAGAACCTGCTAGAATTCAAAAAAAGAAACTTTATACAACCCCACAATATGCAAACAGAATTCAAAGAAGAAAACTGAGAAAAGGCCCACAATATGCAAACAGAATTTAAAGAAGAAAACTTTATAAAAGGCCCACAATATGCAAACAGAATTTTTAGAAGAAAACTTTATAAAAGGCCCACAATATGCAAACAGAATTCAAAGAAGAAAACTTAGAAAGGGCCCACAATATGCAAACAGAATTCAAAGAAGAAAACTTAGAAAAGGCCCACAATATGCAAACAGAATTCAAAGAAGAAAACTTAGAAAAGGCCCACAATATGCAAACAGAATTCAAAGAAGAAAACTTTATAAAAGGCCCACAATATGCAAACAGAATTTCTAGAAGAAAACTTTATAAAAGGCCCACAATATGCAAACAGAATTTCTAGAAGAAAACTATATAAAAGACCCACAGTATGCAAACAGAATTCAAAGAAGAAAACTTAGAAAGGGCCCACAATATGGAAACAGAATTCAAAGAAGAAAACTTAGAAAGGGCCCACAATATGCAAACAGAATTCAAAGAAGAAAACTTAGAAAGGGCCCACAATATGCAAACAGAATTCAAAGAAGAAAACTTAGAAAAGGCCCACAATATGCAAACAGAATTCCAAGAAGAAAACTTTATAAAAGGCCCACAGTATGCAAACAGAATTCCAAGAAGAAAACTTTATAAAAGGCCCACAGTATGCAAACAGAATTCCAAGAAGAAAACTTT
>Ga0131853_10025654_pt1 | contig 10617 bp, 11 predicted proteins | sample TergutLab28metaG_FD_92764 | JGI IMG/M metagenome (GOLD analysis project Ga0131853, IMG submission 92764) | Labiotermes labralis P1 segment gut microbial communities from Petit-Saut dam, French Guiana - Lab288 P1 (version 2) (version 2) | ecosystem: Host-associated > Arthropoda: Insects >... | reverse complement strand
TTTCAAACTTCTCTGGCCATTATCTCCGTAACCGTTCAACTTTGGGTATAGGTGTTTTGGGTTATATCGGTATACTTTAACATAAGGAACACTCTCCCGAAGTCTGGCACATTCCTCCTGGGATACCCTGTATATAATAATATTCTGGTAAAGTGAATGTCAATTTGAGTACAGAATTACAAAATAATCTTTACAGGTTACTCTTTTGAACTTTTCCCATTTTGTTGAATTTTTCCAAAATTGTCATAAGGTATCACTGTAATATAAATCAATATTAAAGACAAGCTACTGAGTAAATTTCATAAGAGACCTAGTTTGATTGGTTTTGTGTATACTGCAAACTACCCATAAATCTTTCATTACATAGTATAGCTGGACTGCAGATATGTTTAACCTATTTCTTCCCCTAGACTCGGTGGTGCAACTTTGGAGAATTCCTGGTTTTGTCACTGAACTCTACCTAAATTATGACTGTGACCTGTACTGCCCGAATTTGTTTGAAGACTTGACAAAATTGTTGTCAAAGGTAAGGTAAATTTTATTGGCAATTTATTACATTTTTTTCTTGCATGAACAGATGATATTAATTCGGATTTTTAACATGCATGATAATGTTTTAATGTTTCCATTGAAAGACCTTTTCATTAGTCCCTGTTTCATAACATGATACACATTGCAGTCTGAATACTGTCTGCTCTCACAGTTTAGCACACCTAGCTGTCAATCTGATCTCAAGTTGCCATCAGCTCTCTTGTTAAATGTATTGGAGAGATAATTACCAGAGCAGATTACAGCATCTTTTAGCTATGTTTGAAGCTATTCTTGAATTGAAAGTCTCTGTTAAAATGTAAGTCAAGAAGGCGTGTGAAGTATGTCTTGTGCCATTCATTCTGGCTGTAAGTTCTGTACATTATTTGTACGCAAAGTGTTAACACAAATTAAACAAATGAAGTTGCCATTCTGCTTGTTTTATCATGTAGTTTATCACTCCAATATTTTTCAGAATGCATTTCCCGTATCTGGCTTGTACAACACTCATTTGCTGTCACTTGATGCTCTGCTGACCATTATTGACTCTATTGAAGCCCACTGCCACAGTCGCATTCTCAATGAGCATCAAGAAGATCAACGACTGGCAGGTATCTAGCCAACAGGAAGTATAAAATTATTATTTCCCTAGGATAGCAGTGGTCAAATTATGGTAAGTCAGACTTTGAGGAACATATGCTGTTCTTATGTTGTATAAATTTTGGATACAAAACTTTCCAGATCAAGTTCAGATTTTTAATTTTGTTTTGTTGCACTGAATTACAGTTACAACTGGTAGCCCTTGTTTTATGTCCATTTGTTTTATGCCTTTTTTATATAATGCCCTTCACCAGTTTACTTCACTTTTAGCTTTTTCCCACTCATTTTTGGTTTTATGCCCTTTGGCAAGTTGCACAATAGGACACTGCCAAGCATGTATGAAAGTTCTGGTACAGAACAAAACTTGGAGTCTGTTCACTCACTGCAAAATGTGTCAATCACTGTGTGTCAACAGTTTCGTTCATACCGCAGATAAAAGTTAAGACCACCCAGTTTGTTTGCTTATTTACCTTTATCTACTAGTCTCTTTTTTGTTCAGTCTACAAATGCCATGATGACTCACCCAATCAAGGAACTAAAAACTGACATGATGAATAATATAAGTACGTATGTATATACCACATATGAACAGGCTGTCAGTGTGATTGTCCTTTAACCCTCTCCTATTCCACTTTTTCTTTTGGGAATATCATTTTTGATATATGCTCACTTTCTTAGGGACACATGAATGCCTGTCCATCATTACTGTGTGATATCCTTAAAATTATGTGCATTTCTTCTGGTCCTTTTAAATTTCCTGTTTCAACAATGCATAATTATATTGGATGCATTGTACCTCATTGGGTCATTTTACAGCATACTTTGTTTAGAAATTTTCATCCTGACTGCCAATATTCCTGTAATGGTTAGGTCTACAAAGAGAGTAGTGCAGGTAGCAGGATATTGCTGGAAAATGTGGTAGTGGTAATTTGTGTACACTGATAAGGAATGAAATGTCATTACTTGTCAGCCAAGTGTGAATAATGGTTGAGTGGTGGGGGAGGGTAAGATTAAGTTGAAAGTTGGTAACCCTGAAAACCATTTTATGCAATTGTTAGTATAGTATAGTCTAATGTCATCATGTTTGCTTTATATTTTTCAGTTCAAAATTTATGGGTGATTCAGTGTTGATATGCCTGTTATTATTTCTGTTATTTTGTGTTTTTTGTATAGTTGCATTACATAGGCCATAACTTATGTGGGATATTTGAATTTCAGGCGACGCATGTTTTTGATGGAACTAGTGAGAATTGCTGCAATGAGAGCATAAAGAAGTAGCATTTTTATATTTGAATGTACCTAAATCAGTTTAGAAAGTTTAGAAGTGATAAAGATTTATATTGTTTTTAGGTTTATGACACTGTGCGATCTTGTGGGTGGGTACCAGCTTTTTGGAGAAACATACTTCATTCACCTTGATTTAAGTTGAATGCATTTCAGAGGGCTTTTTACTGAAGGCATCCTCATCAGAGGCTGATTCAGATGCTGGAGTTACAATGGTTTTGCCTAGCAGCAGCAACATTACACTTTCAGGAAGGCAGTGCATCTCTGAGAACATTCCAACCCATGAGCAGCTAATGGCTATCAAACACAAGAAGAAAGTGAGTGTAGATTCCTTGAAAGTTAAGTGTTGAGATTAAATTTGAAGTTTTTTCTGTGGTGAAATTTAAATTTGTGGTGTTCTGGGTTATGGCACAATGTACTTTAGTAGATGGTGAGATTTTCAACATTTTCGAGCAGGAGTACACAAATTTTAGGCATGAGGTCACCTGGGCAACAAAATTTCGTATAGTGGCACCTAATATTTGTGGACCTTCATTGGTGCACCTGCTGTAATCTGCTTCCTCCATCTTCATCACCCCTGTCTTAAATAGAAGACGGAGGCAGTGTGTACTTTGATAATGTGTGTAACCACCTACCAAGTTGCATGATGTAATAGTGCAGAAGACCACTTTCTAATGTGTAAAAGGTTTGTTCAAAAAGTATCCAGACTGACCACAGTACATGAAGTAGATAAGGCTTATGGGGTTTTAACCCTAATTGTCTTCAACATAGTTCCCTTCTGCAGCTACACACTTCACCCAACGTTTCTGCCACTGTTGGAAACATTTTGTGAACTCCTCTTTTGGGATGTCTAATAGTGTCTTTGTTGAATTTCGTTTGAAGTCCTCCATTGCATCAAATCGGTGTCCTTTCAGAACTTTCTTAAGCCTTGGGAATAGGAAAAAGTCACATGGTGTGAGATCTGGTGAGTATGGCGGCTGCTGCAACTGAGCGGTGCCGTGTTTGCCCAAAAACTGCTGCACAAGATGTGAAGTGTGTGCGGGCACATTGTCGTGGTGCAGGATTCAGTCGCCATCCCGCCATTTTTCTGGTCTTCTTCGGCGAACTGATTCATGCAAACATTGCAAGACCTCCACGTAGAATTCCTTGTTAATTGTTTGCCTGTCGTGAGTGTACTTATGATGTATGATACCCTCAGAATAAAAAAACGCCAGTAACATGACCTTTGTTTTGCTTCACACCTGGCGCCCCTTCTTTGGTCACAGAGACATGGGACCCTTCCACTGTGATGATTGCTGTTTTGTCTCCGGGTCGTACCCGTAGACCCAGGACTCGTCACCTGTCACAATGTTCTTAAGAAACTGCACATCTTCACATGAACGCTCAAACAAATCATGGGTGATGGTCTGACATTGCTCATGTTGATCATCTGTTATCAAACGCAGCACAAACTTCGCGCACACACGTTTCATGTGCAGATCGTCAGTTAAAATTGCGTCGCATGAGCCCACGGAGATCCCACAGTCATCCACTATCTCTCGTACTGTCAATCTCCTGTTATTGCGAACGATTGTTCTAACTTTAGCAAACATTTCCTCGTTTCTCAATGTTGATGGTCGTCTGGAGGGGGGATCACTTTCAGCCTAGGTTCTACACTCTTTAAATCGATGGAACCAGTCAAACACTTGTGTACGACCCATTGCATCTTCACCATATGCTTGCTGCAATAGTTGATATGTTTCTGTTGTGGTTTTTCCAATTTTAAAACAAAACTTGATGCAAATGCGTTGTTCGGTACTTTCACACATCGTAAAAATCGCTATGACATAAACGCAAATGTTACTTCCATGACCTACTACAGCCAACTGAGCAAACGCAGCCACTTGCAACTTGTGTCATGAGTTGCTAAGACATGTACGACTATGTCAAGACTGGTTACAAACACATCCCACCCAGAGAACAACCACAACAATTCCAATCTGGATACTATTTGAAGAAACCTCGTATACTTGTTGTGTTGCACAAGAAGTAAATATTTCAACTGATGGGTGTTTAAATTTCTAAAAAGACCAACAAATCCACTTGAATATGTGAGTGTAATTTTATTCATTACATAGGAACCACCAACATGTTCAGTCACATAAGTCATTAATGCACAGAACATGGAACATACAAAACCGATCAGGTGTTGTTTCACAGCCATGAGAGTAGCTGCTATGCAAACATGTCTTAGCCATTGAAGTATAGCAGAGTTTAAATAAATCATTGTAACAACCTAAACAAACATAAACATGAGTTAAGTGATAAATAATATGTGTGTGTTTCAGCTTCTAGCCTCAGGATCAGAACAGTTCAACTCGAAGCCCAAGAAGGGTATTATGTTCCTACAGGAGCACCATCTGTTGTCAACACCACAGGACCCACAAGAAGTGGTACACTTTCTGCGGGAGAATCCACGTCTGGACAAGAAGATGATTGGGGAATACATTAGTAACAGGAGCAACCTGCAGGTGCTGGACTGTTTTGTCAAGTGAGTTACCTCCATATATGTTTGACACTTCACCCTATATGAAGAGTTTTATATTGACTTTTGCATGCGTTGCACATTTATTTATGATTTGTTAAACATTTGGACCTGATGAAATATGGTGTGAATGTGTGGACTGGATTCAGCTAGGTCACATTCAGGTACAGGGGATGACTTTCATGAACACAGTGATGTCTTCAGGTGCCATGAATCTGGGAAATTTCGTGGTCACATGAGTAAACTATCAGCTTCTGAAGAAGCACTCTGTACCTTGGAGGTAATTTGTAATATTGATTCTGTTAATTAGCATTGTAATTTTTCAGTAATTTTGTAAACCAGATATTTACTAAAAGAGAGAAAGCTTTGGATCACATATTATTAATCTGCAACTGGGAATAAGTAGTTCAGTATCATGTACTAACTGGAGAATGTATGTATGTTTCATTCTTAATCAGTGTTGCATCCACATGCTTATTTAATCCGCAATAATATTATTTAAGTTGTATATATTAGTTCTTCACTTCTTTTTCACATTTTACAGTCATATGATGTATGTGTTTGTGCACGTTGTTCACTCCTCAGGTGGTGAGAACTGCATTTTTGGCCAAAAATGTGGCAGTGCCAGACTTGGAGTATATATGTTTCAAAACATGTGGCACGTGCTTGTAAATGTTACCATCAGATTGTGGTGTATAGTGGAATACACAGGTATTTCATATGCCAGCATTTTTGCATTGTCAGTCACCTGAAGTGGAACTCTGTAGTGGAACAGCGTTCATATATGAAAATAGCAGTTCTCCATGATACAGATGCATGAGAGTGGCATGTAGAGTTACGTGGTCGGACAATTAAGTTCACAAACTCGCCACCATGTGCTTGCCATGGCAGCACTGGACAAAAGCCTTAGTATGGTGTGATGACGTTGACATAGCAGCGTTTCACAGCTGTGTTGTTGTTGTTGTTGTTGATGTTGATCTATGGCAGTCTCTTTCTGAGTGGCATCTGTTACAGTCTGCGTGTGTTTTGGTGTGCCACCGCGAGAATGTCGGAGCTTGAATTAGAGCAGCGAACAAACATTAAATTTCTTATTAACTTTTATCCTATGGACCTTTAATTCAGTCTTCGTGCTCAACTCACGAATTTTCTCTGCGACGGCCCTATAAATCTTTGCGCGTGTTTGACAATATGCGTTTATATATAATGAACCAGAGATAATGAAGTAATCTGCACTGTCCTGCGAATAATTCAGAGCTATTTCGGTTCAGAAAAAGATTAAGTAGAAATCTTTAGTGCCCACATACAGGAAGTCAATTTAAATGTTTTATAATTTTCAATTTATTTTACTTACATTTCTGTTTTGGGTCCGATGTATGCACAGTAAATTTCTGCTTCAAGATTTGTGGAGTTATGCCTTGGCATGATAGTGTCAGAAAAATCATCTTACTTCACACACTCTCCATACTTTCTCAAGACTTCACTAACGACTTTTTTCTTCACACCAATTGTAGTTCACATGCGACATTTTAGCTGTGTCGTCACGAACCGAGAATGGCCAACCTTTTGTTGAATGCTGTTCTAGTCTACCGACTTTCGCCATAATTTCCAGTGTATCTTTCACGCGGAGGAATCGAGAATTTCTACATGATATTTCCTTAGTCCGTCAAGGTAAGAATAACTAAAACAGAGATATTTCAGCGGTTCTCCGAAAAATATATATAATTCTATTGCCTAAAAAAACGTATTTTTAAAATTTAAAATTTCTTTTCCTTACATTTTCAGCTGAGGACACAGTTTTAGGTTAGGAGATCCGGTTGAACAGCCTGAAATGTTTCAGGGATCTGCCTTGTTGTGGTGGTCCACAAAGCATCTTGTGTCACAACAAAGAGCTACATCACACCTTTCGCATATCACTGAAACATTTCTGATGACACCCTTTTCCCCCACACACACGACATCTTCTTCACATGGCAGACAGAATAGGCCAATGTCTCCAGCCATGTTCTTCAAATCTAACGACAGCAGCAGGTGGTCTTCCTGTTGGCCTTTGCACATTCCGTTCATGTCCAGCGTGTGCCAGTAATTTCCCCAGTAGAATGTTCCGAAAATCGCTATGTGAAATTTTCTTACCCCCAGTGAGGAAAAATGGATGTAGCTATTCAGAATAGACAGGTCAAACAAATGGAAGAAGATTTTCTTTGTCCACTTCCATGTGCGACAGTTGATAGAATAGGAATTTGCCATTCTATCTCCCTTATCTACATAGCCCATACTGCTGACAAAAGAATATTCAGTCGGGCCAAGACTTAACACAGTGAAATGCCATATTATGCTGACTATTTACAGACAAGTCTGTTTATTCGTATATATGTAACTGCAATTGGAATAATAATCCCAGTGGAGATGGCCAGAGAGTGGTTTCTCACGTTCTGTAGACGAGTAGGGGATGGGAAAATCATGACCTCACAATATAGCCATTAATTGCCTATATTTATTTGTGTGGGAGAGTTTGTGCGTCCTGTTTATTTCATTTTTCAAACCATCCTTCTGTAATGGACCCGAAACCGAACTGAAATGGAAGACTGACATAGAGAATCAATATAATATTTGCATTTTATAATATACAGACAGTTGGTGCTTAGTCCCTTTTAGCAGTAATATATCCTGTTACCGCAAACATAATGCGCATCTCTGTTGCGACTATAGAGGGAACGGTCGCCAGATAAGCAATTCTTTAGTTCAGAGCAGAGTAAACAGCAAGCAAATTGTTATATGAAGCATGCCGTCACAAACAGTATTCCTATAACAGCAACGCATTTCAGAGCGAATGAGGCTTCGGGTTGGAATTCATCGTTGATGCACTTCGAATGGAGTGGCATGGTGAGAAGGAAATGAAAGGAGTCAGTTGTTTAGCATAAAAGCAAACATACAGCTGTTTTGGAATAGTACAGACTGACTAAAAATTTGGTATTCATGAGGCGCATATGTACGTTATTGAGTAAATTGGTTGGAGCGTGAATCTGACCACAAACCACTATATAATGTGGAGAAAACGAGTGTGGCTATTATTCTAAGCCTCTACATGAGTGTGCGGGGCATTTAAATGGCCAGTGGTTTGGTGCGTTTGTAAGATGCCGATTTAAAAGGATCTGGTGCGTTCGTCGGATGAAGTTTAAACTTGGAAAGAATGGAAATGAAATCAGATAGATGTTAGTGCAAGTTTACTGGGATAATGCTATGAAGAAAACAGCAGTTTACAAGTGGGTGAAACATTTTTCTGAGGGAAGAGAAAGTGTCACTGACGAAGAGAGATCAGGACAGCCAGCAACAAGTAGAACTGAAGAAAACATTGCAAAAATTCGTCAAATTTTGCATCAAAATCATGAGCTGACTGTCAGGAGCCTAGCAGAGCAAGTGAATGTTGTCAGAGAAACGGTTAGGAAAATCTTAACTGAAGATCTTGACATGAGGAAGGTGTGTGCATAAATGGTCCCAAAGGAGCTCACTGAACAACAAAAGCAAAGAAGAGTCACTATTTGCCAAGACCTTTTGGACAGGCAAGATGACATTTTGGGCTGTCATCACAGGTGATGAAACATGGGTCTACCAATACGACCCTGAAACGAAGTGGCAAAGTGCACAATGGAAGATTGCCAATTCCCCATGACCAAAAATTCTGTTAGTCCAAATCAAGAGTCAAAACAATGTTGCTGACTTTTTTTGATATTAGAGGGATTGTTCATTATGAATTTGTACCAACTGGACAGTCAACCAAGTTTACTATTTGGAAGTACTGGAAATGCTGCATGAAAAATTATATGGAAACGACCCAAACTTTTTACCAACAATTCATGGATCTTGCATCATGACAATGCATCTGCCCACATGGCACTGTCTGTGAGGGAGATTTTAGCTACTAAACAAATAGCTGTGTTGGAAAACCCTGCCTATTCACCGGATCTAGCCCCTAGTGACTTTTTTCTGTTCCCGATGATAAAGGAAATCTTGAAAGGAAGGCATTTTGATGACATTTATGACATCAGGAGTAATACAACAGCAGCTCTGAAGGCCATTCCACAAAACCAGTTCCAAAATTGTTTTGACAGATGGACTAGGTGCTGGCATCGGTGCATAGCTTCCCAAGGGGAGTACTTTGAAGGTGACCATGGTGGTATTCAGCAGTGAGGTACGTAGCACTTTTACTGCAATGAATTCGCGAACTTTATTGCCTGATCACATATGTGAAGCATGAGGTGATCATGCCTTACTCTTGAGCAGATGCAAGGTGGGTAAAAGCATTCAGAGTTGGAAGAGTGTCCACAGCAGACATGCACTGCAGTGTCCATCCACATAGACATGTCAGTGACAATGATTAAACAGTACATGGATGAAGACAGGCACTGGACCGTGAAGGCACTAGCCGAGCGTAGGGATTTCTGGGTCTACATAGCTGCACTGTTTCCAGTGACTTGAAAATACACAAGATTGCTGCCAAGTGGGTGTAACAGCATTTGAATGAGACACAACATTGTACATACTGTGTGATATGTCACATTAATCTGGAACAAATTTGTCCTGAATAGGACAACAGCTTGTCAAAATGGATAATTGTATTATGAAATGGACAAGGGTCTGTGAACTTGGAACTCAGATGACAGTCCATTGGATGGTGTTATCTACTTACCTACCTACCCACCCACCCACCCACCTACCTATCTACCCACCTACCCACCCACCCACCTACCTACATACATACCCAACCACCTACCTACCTACCTACCTACCTACCTACCTACCTACCTACCTACGTACTTACTCACTCACTCACTCACTCACTTACTCACTGACTGACCGACTGACTTACTTACTTACTTACTTATTTACTTACTTACATACTTACTTACTTACACCATGGATCAGAGTCCTTCAGAAGCTAACAGGTTCCCAGCTAGTCAAGAAATTCCCTGCATTTTGTGAAACCTGAAGGTTCATTACCACGTTTAAAGTGCCTGCCACCCTCCCTGTCCTTAGCCAAATCAATCCAGTCCATTGCCCCTATCCCACTTCCTCAAGGTCCATCGTAATATTATCCTTCCATCTCTACCTGGTTCTTCCTAGTGGTCTGCTTCCCTCAGATTTCTCCACCAAAACCCCGTAAACACCTCTCCATTCCTCCATACATGCTACATGTCCTGCCCATCTCATTCTTATGGATTTGATCACACAGATGATATTTGTTGGGGAGTACAGATCATTAAGCTCCTCATTATGTGGTTTTCCTCACTCTCTTGTTATGTCATCACTCTTTGGCCCAAATATTCTCCTCAGCATTGTTTTCTTACGCATCCTTAGCCTACATTCCTCCCTCAGTCTGAGCAACCAAGTTTCACACCCATACAAAACAACAGACAAAATTATAGTTCTTTGTATCTTAATCTTTATATTTTTGGATGGCAAACTTCAAGACGAAAGATCTGCACCAAATGATAACAATGATTCCCTCACTTCCATATGCACTTAATTTCTTCCCGAATGGAATTTGATTCAGTAAGATTGTTTTCAAATATTTGAACTCTTCCATTCTTTCAAAGGAATTATTATTGATTTTTATATTGTGACTTCATCCTGCATTCTGATCTCGAGACAAACATTTATGTACGTTTATCAGCACTTACTTCTTT
>Ga0131853_10025653_pt1 | contig 10618 bp, 9 predicted proteins | sample TergutLab28metaG_FD_92764 | JGI IMG/M metagenome (GOLD analysis project Ga0131853, IMG submission 92764) | Labiotermes labralis P1 segment gut microbial communities from Petit-Saut dam, French Guiana - Lab288 P1 (version 2) (version 2) | ecosystem: Host-associated > Arthropoda: Insects >... | reverse complement strand
GCTGTGGGCCGAGTGAGGAGACCGGGACCGGCGCGAGCTCGGGCAGCGTGGTCATGATGTTTGCTCCTCTCAGGCTTCGTAGACCAGCCGGGCCAGCCGCTCCGCGATCATGATCACGGTGAGGTTGGTGACCGTCGACGGGATCTGCGGAATGATCGAGGCATCGATGGCCCGCAGGCCGTTCAGGCCTTTCACGGCGCCGCGGGCGTCGACCACGGCCCACGGGTCGCCGTCACCGCCCATCGGCGCGGTCGAGGTGGGATGGCCGTAGACCGACAGGTTCGTCTCGATGACCCGCACCAGCTCCGCGTCGTCATCGCCGTCGAAGCCGGGGGTCAGTTCGCCGGCCAGTAGCGGCGTGAGCGACGGCTCCGCCACGAGGGCGCGGACGAGCTTTGCGCCCTCCAGCATCCGCCGGCGGTCGCGCTCGGTTCCCAGGTAGTTGTCGTCGATGACCGGCGCGGTGAGCGGATCGCGGTCCGCCAGCCGGACGCTGCCCCGGGACTCAGGACGGACCAGCGCCGCAGACAGGATGACCGCGCCGCCGGTCGGACTGAACGGCGCGTCGTGAGGGTGCGCGGCGACGACATGCAGGTCCAGTTCATCCCCGACGGCCTCGCTGGACGCCGTCCACAGCAGCGCGCCGATGGCCGGGGTCATGGTGAGGTCGTCAGCGGCCAGAGCGTAGATGGTATGGAAGAACGGGTGGTCCTGGAGCCGTTGGCCGACCGGCAGGTCGACCAGGACCGGGATGCCGAGCGCGGTGAGGTCGTCGGCCGGGCCGATTCCGGAGCGAAGCAGGATAGCCGCGGTGCCGTAACTGCCGGCCGACAGGATGACCTCGCGTCCGCGGTACTCCGTTCCGTCGGCAGCGACGACGCCGACAGCGGTCGTCCCCTCGAACAGGACCCGGTCGACGGTGACGCCGCCGCTGACTGCCAAGTTGGGGCGCGAGCGTACCTCAGGCGTCAGATACACCGTGGCGGTGTTCTGTCGGACGCCGTCGACGACATTCACGGCGTGGCCGCCGATTCCACGTTGTTCGGCGCCGTTGAAGTCCGCGATCCGCTTGTGTCCCAGCGCGACGCCGGCTTCGATGAAGCCGCGCTGAGCCGGGCTGAGGTCCTCGTGGCCGTGCTGCCGCACCGGCATCGGCCCGGTGCGGCCGTGGTAGACGTCCGCACCGGTCGGGGTGCTCTCCAAGGCGCGAAAGACCGGCAGGACGTCGTCGAACGTCCAATCGGTGAGCCCATGCTCGCTCCAGACGGCGAAGTCGGCCGGGCGCGGGCGCAGCGCGGCTCCCGCGTTGACCGCGGAGCTGCCGCCGAGCACCTTGCCGCGAGGGGTGGGGATGCTTTGACTGCCGGCTCCCGCACGGGACGTGTAGCCCCAGTCGTGGGCGGGATCGGCGATCACCGTGGCGTCCCGCAGCCCTGCTGGGAAGTCCGGGGCGGCATAGGCCGGTCCGGCCTCCAGCAGGGTGACGCGGCGGTCGGGGTCTTGGCTCAGCCGGGCGGCGAGAACCGCGCCGGCCGAGCCGCCGCCGACGATGAGGATGTCAGCGACGTCGGCGTGTGAGCCGTGATGGGACACGGGCTCCTCCTTTCGGGTAGGGGCTGGTCAGCGGCGGTAGCTGCCCTGACGGAACTCCTCGATCAGGGACGGGCGCGCGGGCCGCCAGCCCAGCTCGGTGCGGGCCTTGTCGGCGGTGGTGGCCTGGTCCAGGAGGAGGACCTCGGCGAAGTCGTCGCCGAAGCGGCTGCGCGCTTCCTGCTCGGACCCGGGCACCGCGCCCGGCGCGCCGACGGCGACGGCCGCCGCTTCGGTCAGTTCCGCCGCGGTCGCGTTCACCCTGTCGCCGAGGACGTAGTAGCCGCTGGCGGAGTCGTTCTCCAGGACGAGGCGGAAGAACGCCGCCAGGTCGGCGACATGCACGGTGGACCAGCGCTGCCGGCCGTCGCCGACGATGACCAGGTTGCCGGCCTCGTCGCGGGGCGAACCCAGCAGCACGCCGGGGATCCCGCCTCCGCCGTCGCCGTAGGCGACGGCGGACACGACGACGACCGACCGGATGCCCTCGGCCGCCAACGCCCGGGCCTCGATCGCCTCGCGCCAGGCCACCATGGCCGGGGCGTTGAACGGCGACTCCTCGGTGATCGCGGGGTGCGAGCCGAACACCCACAGACCGCTAATGTGCGCGTACGCCTTGCCGGTGCCCGCGAACGCTGCCAACACGGCGTCGACGACCGCCGAGTCCAGGTTCGCGGCGGTGGCGTCACCCGGGCTCGCGGTGTGCACCGCGGCATCCGCCTCGGCCAGGACACGCGCCGTCGCCTGGGCGTCGAAGAGGTCGACGACAGCCGGTGTGGCCCCGGCCGCCGCGGCGGTCTTGGCGTTGGCCTCGTCCTGGACGAGGGCGACGACCTCGTGGCCGTGCTCGACCAGCTCGGTGAGGATGTGCGATCCGATGAAGCCGGTCCCGCCGGTGAGTGCGATGTTCATGGCTGGTGCTCGCTTTCTTCTTGACGGAGTTGATTGATGCTGGTGGGGAGCGCTCCGAGATCACGCGGCGCGGATCGTTCGCCTGCGCTCTAGTTCGGAGGTGCCGCCCCGGAAGCCGTGCCGCTCGCCGGTGCTCACCGCGAAGGAACCGCGGGACTCACGGATGGGGCAGGGCTGACAGACGGCGCCCGCCTGCTGCTCGCGGGCCGCGCGGCTCCCAGCCCCCTCGTGGTCACGCGGGAAGAACAAAGGGGGTCGAGGCCGCGGCAAGCCGCGGACAGCTGCCATTCCCAGCGTTCTCCCACAGCCTTGAGGGCGGAGGGGATCTACATCAGGTCCCCCGACCCTTCGCGCGGCAGGAGGGCCTTGCCGGTCTTGAACGCGGCGGCGACGGACACGGTGCGGCGCGCCTGAAACTCGACGGCGGCCAGCTCGGTCGCGCCCGGCATGTCCTCGCCGTTGTGGGACACGTGGCTGGCGCCGTAGGGGTTGCCGGCAGCGAACTGGATCGGGGCGGCGTATCCGGGCGGGACGATGATGCAGCCCCAGTGGTAGAAGGTGTTGTTCAGCGCCAGGATCGTGGACTCCTGGCCGCCGTGCCTGGTCGCGGTGGCGGTGAACGACGACGCGATCTTGTCGACCAGCAGGCCCTGCGCCCACAGCTGGCCGGTGGTGTCGATGAACTGCTTCATCTGGGAGGCCGGCAGCCCGAAGCGGGTCGGGGCGCCGAGCAGGATGACGTCGGCCCAGCCGAGGTCGTCCAGGGCGGCGTGGCCGATGTGCTGCGTGGACTCGTGGTGCGTGGCCCAGCCGGCGTTGGCGGCGATCGCCTCGGCCGGGGCCAGCTCGGGAACCTTGCGCAGCCGGATCTCGGCTCCGGCCTTCTCGGCGGCGGACGCCGCCGCCTTGGCCAGCTCGAAGACCGTGCCGGTAGCCGAGTAGTAGATCACTGCGACGTTGACCGGGGATTCCATTGGCGCCTCGTTTCCGTCGTGGTGGTGGGGGTGGGGCGAAAGGACAGGGCGTCATTACGCCGGGAATGCTGTGGCGAGCTGCGCGCGAGCCGCGTCGTCGAGCGCGATGGCAGCTGCCGCGAGGTTCTCGGCCAGATGCGTGCGGGACTGCGTACCGGGGATCAGCAGGACGTTCGGCGCCCGATCGAGCAGCCAGGCCTGCATGACCTGCGCCGGCGTGGCGCCGAGCCGGGCCGCGGTCGCGGCCACCGTGACGTTGCCGAGGGCTCGTTGAGCGCCGATCGGAAAGAAGGGCGCGAACGCGATGCCTCGGGCCCGGCAGAGGTCGAACACATCGGCGGAGCGCTGGTCTGCGAGGTTGAACAGGTTCTGCACGCACACCACGTCGGTCTGCTCGAGCGCCCGCCGCAGATGCCTCGCCGTGACGTTGCTGAGCCCGACACCGTCGATCAGACCTTCGTCGCGGGCCCGGATCATGCTGCGTAGCTGGGCGTCGAAGCGCGCACCCGGCGCGGATCCGTCCATCAGGCGCAGGTTCACTGCGGCGAGTCGGTCGACGCCGAGGGTCGCGAGATTCTGCTCGATGCCGATCCGCAGCTCGTCGGGTTCGTCGAAGCGCCGGACGCCACCATCGGCGTCACGTCTCGCCCCAACCTTGCTGACGATAGCGAGGTCAGCCGGATACGGATGCAGGGCTTCGCGGATCAGCTCGTTGACGACGTCCGGACCGTAGAACTGAGCGGTGTCGACGTGGTTCACACCGGCGTCGACGGCCGCGCGCAGGACCCCCAACGCCTCGTCGCGGTCCCGGGGCGGGCCGAAGACGTTGTCCCCAGCCAGTCGCATGGCGCCGTAACCGACCCGGCGAACCTGCCAGTGGCCCAGAGGGAAGGATCCTGCGGCGTCTATCGAGTACAGACTGCTGGACACGGTGATTCCTCGGCTTCTCGGGTCGGACCGTCGACCCGGCCCGTCGGGGCCCGCGAGCATGGCGGGGCCGACGGCGCCCGGGCCAGGTGCTCGTCGGATCAGGCGTGGACCTCCGACCCCACACCGAGGTCGAGGCGGATTGCCTCCAGCAGCACGAAGGCATTGCTCTCGGTGTAGACGTCGGCGGCGGCCAGAACGCCGGTGTACTTCCGGATGACCGGGTCGGCGGCGTACTTGACCTGCGCAGCCTGGTAGTTCTTCACGGCGGCCCAGGCGTTGTCGCCGTACTTGGCGAAGAACGGGGTCGGGTCGACATTGGTCAGCGAGGCCCTCGCACCGGCGATCAGGTCGTCGACGTACTGCATGTAGGTGGTCATGTCGGCGCGGTTGCCGAGTCGGCCCATGTGCCCGCCGATGAACGTGGACCACGGATAGGCCATCGCCTTGGTCGGGGCAGCGATCGAGCCCTGGACGTCCTCGTTGAGGTTGAAGCTGTCGAACGGCACCCAGCCGGGCAGATTGATGTCGACCAGCATCAGGGTGTCGTGGTCCGGGAAATGGATGTAGATGTTGTCCGGTGTGTGGTTGGTGCCCAGGTGCGCCAACTCGACCCGCTCACCGCCGACGCGCAACGTCATCTTGTCGTCGAAGACGTGGTCCGGCACCGGCCGCGCCGGGTCGTTGTCACGCAGCAGCAGCGCGCGGTTCTGCGCGTGGCCGATGCGCTCGACGTTCTTGCCGAACAGGAACGACGCACCGAGGTGGTCGGCGTGGTGGTGGGAGTAGACGATGTACGTCACCTTGTTCGACATCCCGGCGGCGCGGGCGGCGATGTCGATGGCGCGCTGGATGTTGTGGCCGATGGTCGGCGGGGCGTCGAACAGCACCACCCCTTCACGGGTGAGCAGGAACGCGGCCTGGTACGTGCCGTCGGTGATCCAGTGCAGGTTGTTCTTGATCCGGCCGGAGTAGTAGCCGTCGGAGTTGAGCGCCGGGCCGAGCGCGGAGGCGGGGATCGGGGCGTAATCGGGGAGGTCCAGCCCGGCGGCCTTCACGCCGGACGCGGTCGCGGACGCCGAGCCGGCGAAGACCCCGCTGGCCACGCCGGCGAGCGCCGGGACCGCGGCGACGGCCGCGCCGCGGGTCAGGAACGTGCGGCGGTCGGTCGGCTGTTCGAGGAACGACATGTTCGGACTGCCTTTCAACGAGGGTTCGTCAGTGCCCTCAGCTTCCGGACGAACCTGGTGAGCACACATCACCAGGTTCTGGTGATTCACCATCACCGCAGGTGGGAGGGAGTGAAACGAGCCGCGTTGACAGGTCGTGGCCGGGCTGGTGGAGTGGGTCTCGCGTCGACGACACCCAGCGGGAGCCCGAATGGTCCGTCCGGAATCACCAGGTCACCCCGCTCGCCAGAAGCTAGTGCCGCGACAGGGTCTCCTGAGGGTGCTGGACCAGGGGGCGGCAGGCAGGGTCACCGTCATCGCCGCGCCGCCGGGCAGCGGCAAGACTTCGCTGCTCCGGTCGTGGACCGAGCAGCCCGATCAGCGTCGCCGGTTCGCGTCTGTGCAGGTTCAGCGAGGCTGGCGCGACTCCCAACTGTTCTGGTTGGCGCTGCTCAAGGCGGTCCGGAGGTTGTCCTCCGAGCCGATCGCCGTCGAATTGTCAGCGGCGCCGGCATTCAGCGCGGACGACGTCGTGGACGAAGTGCTCGCGGAACTGGACGGACACGAGGGCGGCGTCACCCTGGTGATCGACGACGTCCACGAGTTGAAGTCGCTCGACGCCCTCGAGCACCTGGCCCGGCTGCTGACCGAGCTGCCGAACGGCGTGAGCGCGGTGCTGGCCACCCGCCGAGACCTCCCGCTGCGCCTCCACCAGCTGAGACTGGCCGGGGAGCTGACGGAGCTGCGGGCCGTCGATCTGCAGTTCACCCAGGACGAGACCGCCGAGCTGCTCGCCTCGGCCGGGGTGACGCTCTCGCCGGAGAGCATCGCTCTGCTGCACCGTCGGACCGAGGGCTGGGCCGCAGGCCTGCGTCTCGCGGCGCTGTCGCTCGCCGACCATCCGGATCCGAACCGGTTCGTGGCCGACTTCACCGGCAACAGCCGCGACGTCGCCGACTACCTGGTCGCCGAGCTCCTCGACCGACAGCAGCCGGAGGTCCAGGACTTCCTGCTGCGCACGTCGATCCTGCAACAGGTCAACGGGGACTTGGCAGACGCGCTGACCGGCGGCGTCGGCTCCGAACGGTTCCTGCTGGACCTCGAGGATGCCAACATGCTCGTGGTGTCGCTCGATCCACAACGCACCTGGTTCCGCTATCACCATCTGTTCGGCGACCTGCTGCGGCTGGAGCTGCGTCGGCGGATGCCCGACGAGGTGCATGTACTCCACCGCCGGGCCGCAGACTGGCTGGCCGACCACGGTCGTGCCGCGGAGGCGGTCGCCCACCGGCAGGCGGCCGGCGACTGGACGGTGGCCGCGCAGCTTCTGGCCGACCACGCCTTCGGGATGATGCTCGACGGCCAGGAAGAGACGATCCAGACGCTGCTGCGAGCCTTCCCCGGCGAAGGGGAGTACGGATATCCGGAGCTGAACGTGGCGCACGCGACGGTCGCTCTCGTGCACGGCCGGCTCGATGACGCGGCGGCGTACCTCGCCGGTGCCGACGGCTGCCTCGGCGACGTGCCCGCCGATCGCGTCCGGCGTGTGCGGATCGCGGTGGCCTCGCTCAAGCTCGTCCTGGGGCGGCGGCGCGGCGACCTGGCCGAGGTCGCCCGGCAGGCGCAGTTCCTGACGACGCCGCCAGGCAGCGATCCCGCCGGACTGCTGGCCGGCAGCGAGATGCGCGTGGTGGCGCTCCAGAACCTGGGCATCGCCGAGGCGTGGTCGTTGGGCGTGTCCGACGCGGAGCGCTACCTGCAGGAGGGCGCCGATCTGGCGCGCACGATCAGGCGTCCCTATCTGGAGGTCGCCTGCCTGGCCCAGCTGGGATTCGCGACCAAACTGAAGTCGCTCTCCTACTCGCGCAAGCGCTGCGAGGAGGCCATCGCGCTGGCCGAGCAGCACGGGTGGGGCAGCGCCGTGATCCTGGCCCCGGCCATCGTCACCCTGGCCTGCGCGATGGTGTTCTCCGGTGAGCTCGACAGCGCCGACTACTGGGTCGACCGAGCGGAACATGTACTCCAGAACGACAGCGGCCCCGGTATCAGGACGCAGCTCCATCTGGTCAAGGGCATGGCGCAGGCCGCGCGGGGACGCCACGGAGAAGCGCTCGAGGAGTTCCGCAGAGCGGATGCCATGCAGTCTCAGCTGGCGACCCGGCATGCTCTGAGCAGCTTCGTCGTGGGGTGGATGTACGCGTCGCAGGCGCGGCTCCGAGGGCTGGACGAGGTCCGGACGCAGCTCGCCGCGCTGGACGAGCCGCTGTCCGGCACCGCCGAGATCCGCAACTCCCGCGCGGTCCTGGCCCTGGCCGAGAACAGCCCCAGCGACGCGCTGGCCATCGCGGACCCGATCGCCGACGGCGCCGTGCCGGCCGTCCACGAGTCCAGCGTTGTCGAAGCCCACCTGCTGCAGGCCCTGGCGTTCCACGCGCTCGGCGACCAATCGGCCACCTACCAAGCCCTGGAGCGGGCCTTGGAGGTCGCCGAGCCGGAGCGCCTGATCCTGCCGTTCCTCATGACCGGAGCCAGTCACCTGCTGGAGGCCTCCAACGCGAACCCATCGAGGTACCCGGCGCTGCGAGCCGAGATCCTCGACGTCGTCCACGGGACGTCCTCGTCGGCGCTCCACCAGCCCTCGGCGGCGGAGCTGGAACTGAGCCCGGCCGAGTCGCGGGTCCTGCGCTACATGCCCAGCAATCTGTCGCGGGCCGAGATCGCCGGCCAGCTGCAGGTGTCCGTGAACACGGTGAACACCCACTTCCGCAACATCTACCGCAAGCTCGAAGCCGCAGACCGCTCGACGGCGGTCCGCCGGGCCCGCGAGCTCCGGTTGGTCGGCGGGGTCTCGGCAGGCTGACAACGCCTGCACCTGCAGGTTCGGTGCCGACGTGCCCGCGAATCACCAGATCCAGGTGATGGCAGGGGCATGGTGAGCGCGTCACCATGGTGGGCATGAGCGTTCTCCCCATGCTGTACACGATCCGCATCGACGGACACCTGGGCCCCACCACGCTGGGCGCTTTCCCCGGCCTGGTCGCCGAGCATCAGGCAGCTGAGACCCTGCTCACCGGCTACCTCGACCGATCGGCACTCTACGGCGTGCTGGCGCACATGGAGATGCTGGGCATGGACCTGGTCGACGTGCACCGCGTCAGTCCGGCGCAATTCCTGACGGCCCAGGGCTGAAGCAACCCCGCCGAGCGCCGAGTCGCCCACCGAGCCGGCGCACCCCGGCAGTGTCCCCGCCAGGCGTGGGACGGGGTCGGTGCCGGGATCATTGCGAGTGTTCAGCCCTTCCCCCGGCCGCGCCGAACACGACTTCGGCTGCCGACCGGGAAGCTCGGCAGCCGAACTGAGTGGATCCGGATCCCTGCGACCTCGGCGCCCCGGGATTCGGCCGGCCTGTGCAGCCCCTCCGTCCGTACACCGGCTTCCCGGCACCCCGATCGCGGCTGGCGTCCGCCCAGCTCACGGAATGTCCCGCTCGGCACGTCGGGCTGTCGGTCGCGGCGTAGTCGGTGATCTCCCCGTCCGCCGTCGGGCCCGACGAGCCGACGGCCAGGTTGGCCCCGCCCCGGCATGCACCGCCGCGGGGTGCGTCCGCCTTCACTGCCGCTGTGCTGGAGTAGTCGTTGACGACATCGGCCGGTGTCGCGGCCAGCACCTCGCCCACCGACCCGAACGCCTGGTCGGTGCTACGCGAGCCCGTGGCTTCGGCCAGCCTCCGGCTGAGCTGACGCCGGCTGTCGGAGCATTACCGGACCTGGTGATTCGCCCGGTCGCGGCCGCACTCGCCAGCGGCCAACCCCGTGTTCGAGATTCACCAGGTTCGGGTGATGCCGGTTCACCAAATCGGGTCGGAGTCTGTGACCAGGACGCCGGGAGCCCACCGGTCGGCAAGACGCCGACACGAACCGGGCCGGCGCCACTCACCACAGGGACACACCGAAGGAGAACCCCGATGAACACGAAGGATCTGGGCGTCTGGAAGGCTGAGGACGTCGCTCTGGTGCTGATCGACTTCCAGAGCGAGATGTTCGAGGTGATCCGCTCCGAGACGGACCGGCACACGGCCGAGCTCAACGTGCGGCTGCTGGCGAAGACCGCCAAAGCCTACGGTGTGCCGGTCGTGCTGTCGACGGTCGGCGTGAAGCTCGGCTTCAACGGCCCGACGCTGCCGTCGATCCAGGCCGAGCTGCCCGACCTCGAGCCCATCGACCGCACCTCGATGAACGCCTTCGAGGACAGCGCGTTCCGCGCCGCGGTCGAGGCCACCGGCAAGAAGCGGCTGATCATCGCCGGTCTGCACACCGAGATCTGCCTCGCCTTCGCGGCCGTGCAGGCGCTGACGGACGGCTACGACGTGCTGTTCGTCACCGACGCCGTCGGGGGCCGCTCCCAGGCCGCGCACCGGACCGCGATCGACCGCCTCACGGCGGCAGGCGCCGTCCCGACCACGGCCCTGGCGGTGACCACCGAGTTGTTCCGCGACTGGGCCGGCCCCCTGGCTACCGGCGCTCGGGACGTCATCATGTGGTATTTCGACGAGGCGCCGCGCCACACCGACGCCATCGGCGTCGCCGAGGCGGAGAAGGCCTTCGCGGCCTCCTACCTGGCTTCGAAGGGCGGCCGCTGAGATGGCGGGCAGGCTTGCAGGCAAAGTCGCCGTCGTCACGGGGACCGGCGGCAGCATGGGACGCGCGACCGCCCTGACGTTCGCCGCTGAAGGAGCCCTCGTGGTGGGCTGCGATGTGGTCGCCGACCCCGCGCAGGAGACCCTGGAGCTGGTGCACGCGGCGGGCGGCGAGATGGTGTCGCTGCACCCGTGCTTCCTGTCCGACCCGGCGGAGGCCGCACGGCTCGTGGAGTTCGCGGTCGAGGAGTTCGGCCGGATCGACGTGCTGTTCAACCTCGCGGCGAAGACCCACTTCAACTGGCTGGAGGAGACTCCGGACGAGGACTGGTCGGCTGCGCGTGCGGACGAGGTGGACCTCGTGTTCTACCTGACCCGTGCCGCCTGGCCGCACCTGAAGGAGTCCCACG
>Ga0131853_10025652_pt1 | contig 10619 bp, 18 predicted proteins | sample TergutLab28metaG_FD_92764 | JGI IMG/M metagenome (GOLD analysis project Ga0131853, IMG submission 92764) | Labiotermes labralis P1 segment gut microbial communities from Petit-Saut dam, French Guiana - Lab288 P1 (version 2) (version 2) | ecosystem: Host-associated > Arthropoda: Insects >... | reverse complement strand
TTGAAATGTTAATAGGCAACGTTATGGACTGGACACAAAAGATTAAATTTCCAGGTGCTTTCCGCTCAGTAAAATACAAATTCTTCCTTCGCTGTACAAAATCTGCTAATGGAAAAATATGTCAGTTAGGATTATAATTCTTTAATTATTTGCGACATTGCTTACTTATTTACTTACTTAATGACTCCGTGGTCTAAATTCTTTCTTGACAAGCTTACTGGTTTGCAGGTAGTCAAGAATTTCAGCAAATTTCACGGAATCCGAAGCTTCATTACCACCAACACAAGCTTCCGCAATCTGTCACTTTCCTGGGCCAACACAATGCTGTCCATATACCAACATCTCACTCCCTGGAGATCCGTCCATATATTATCCAACCATCTACGCCTAGGCTTCCCAGTGATCTCCTTCCCTCCGATTTCCCCACCAAGACCCTATATATCCCCCTCTCCTCATCCATACCCGCCACATGTCCAACCCAAATCATTCTTATCGATTTTATCACCCGCAAAATATTTGGTTAGGTGTACTAATTATTTAACTATTCGTTATTCAATCACCCTCATACCCCCATTACCCCGTCCCTCATAGATCCAAATATTCTCCTCAAAACCATATTCTCAAACAACCTTAGCTTCCTTACCTCCCGCAAACTCAACGTCCAAGTTACACACCCATACAAACCTAGAGGCAATATTATCATTCTACATATATTAATCTTTAAAATTGTGTATAGCAAACTGGAAGAAAAATTTTCTCTACCAAATTATAGCAAGCATTTCTTGACCTATTTCTGCTCTTAATTGTGATTTGCGATATTATATTGAATTTTATACTGTCCATTGGTCAATATTTCTGACCCACATTGCTTTGTGTTTGTGCGTGCGCAGGGCGTGCAAACACTTCATGTGAACACTGAAAGGGAGTTTTCAAAATATGTGACTTATTCATGTTTGTAATGTGATTAATGTTTAAATAAGTAACACGAGACACAGCAGAAAAAAACCAAAGGCGTTCTTTTGAACCTCAGCTGTAATGTGGAAGGCCTGGTCGAGCACATTAGGCAGAAGGTTGCGTGAGAACGCAGTTGTGAATTTTGGTTTGAAAGACATAAGAAATTGTTATTAAATATTAGCAGTGAAAAGTGAAGGGAACCTGCTAGATGATTTGAGATTATAACTGGCAATTTGAGAGAATGAATTGATGTAGGTATCTAACTTTTTTCATATATTATTTACGTATATCAAGGTCTATAATCTCGATGGGGTGAAAGGTCGTTTTTATATTGTCTACTGGAACACATTTCGGAAATATTCCGTTGTGTTCTTAACAGAACTGCTAAACATTAATTCTCTCCAGATATCACTCCATGCTGACCGCTATATAATTATCAGTTTCGCAGCAGATTCCTGCCTCCACATTCAGATTTCAGGCAGTCCAACACTCCTAACTGCAAGCAATAGATCAACAAAGCTGTGCCAATCTTCACTGCAGCCAGCCCACTCTTTAAGTTATATTTCTGTTCCAGACACTCGAACAAACTTCAACTTCTGCTGCTCACTTAACTACAAACGTAACCATCTTATTGTGCATTATCACCTGGCACTCAAAACAGACGTGTTGTTAGGATCAGGCCTCGACCGCTTTATACCTGTGGAAGAAGTTTAACACATACTAACCAGAAGATTGCTTGTCCCATAGCGGTTCTGGAAGTTGTCAAGGAGACAGGAAACAATCGCCCTTACTAGAATTCAAAATCAGGGTTCGTCGAGCTCACAGCCTCTTCTGTAGACGGACTGAACGAATTACTTCAAGACATCTGAAGTTCAGAAGGTTAGTAACTTACTGACAAATGATTCTGCGTTGAATCGTGCAGTTTTAATTAGAATTATATGACTGTTGTGCGTGATATGTGCTTTTCTTCCACGCTATTTGTCAGTAAGTAGTGAATGATAGACTGAATGTCGGTTAGAAGTGAATGATAGGCTACATATCAGTAAGAGGTGAATGATAGGCTGAATATCAGTAAAGATTCTGTACCATATTAAATGAAGTAAACCGTCAAAAAGAATTTGTGTGTTAGTATTGGTTCAGTTATAGATTGTAAGTCAGCCCGCAGTAAATTATAGATTGGGTGTCAGAAAGAATTCAATAATAGACAGAATGTCAGAAAGGATTCACTAAGAGGCTGAATGTCATTGAGGATTCGGTTTTATAATATACGTGTTTCAGTAAGTAGTCCATACTAGAGGGAATGTGAGTAAGGTGTTTATAAAAGTTTTATTATCGGGAATGTGTAACTTCCATAATGCCGTTTTTACTACTGAAAATACTACCTACTCCATGAAGCAGAATCCTCTTATAAAAGTTAAACGGTTTGCATCTAGTCAAGAAATTCCACCCAATTTATGGAAACCAAAACATTCATTATCGCATTCAAAAGTGCCCTACAAATTTACGTATCCTCAGCCAGCTCGATACAGTCCATACCACCACATCCAACTTCCTGAATATCCGTGTTAATATTATCCCCCATTTACGCCTACTTCTCCTCAGTGGTGTCTTTACCCCAGTATTCCCCACCAGAACCCACTATACGACAGTCCCCTGCCCCATACGCCCTACACGCCCCAGCCATGTTATTTTCAGGATTTTATAAATAGAAAATTTTGGGTGAGGAATGCGGATCATTAAGCTACTCATTATGTAGTTTCCTCCATTTTCCTTTTACCTCATCCCTCTTAGCCTCAAGTATTCTCCTCAACGCCCTACACTTAAACACACCCACTATAGTTTCCATCCTCAATGTCAACGGTCAAATTTCACACCCATATAAAATAAAAGGCAAAATTATACATGTGTATATGCCAATCTTTCAAATTTTGAATAACAAACTGGAGACAAAACATTCTGCGTCGACCGATAGCAAGCATTGCCTGAATTCAAAATGCTCTTAATTTCTTCTTTAATAAAATTTTCTTTTGTTGAATTTTTTACGAAATATTTGAATACTTCCACTATATATAAGGAACTATTATCACTCTTCACACTGCGACTTTGTCCTGCATTCTGATCTCAATACAAGAACATGTACTGAAGTTTATCAGCATTTACTTCAACTCCACCCTCCTTGCAGGACATTACCATAAATTGTGTTTTAACCTTACAGTTTGTACCGTTCCACCCAAAACATTAACATCATTAGCATAAACCAAAAACTGATGTGTACCATTTAACTAACCTCAAATCTACTAATAGCGTGCTCTACAGTATAGCTGAAAGGGAATGGTGATAATAAATTCCATTTTTCAAACCATTTCTAATAGGATATAAGTCAGACAAATTCTTGCCTACCCAGAATTTGCTGGACGTTTCAAGGTGACACTTTTATTAGGCTTACCAGGATAATGTGTATACCAAACACAATCAGATAATTATGTATGTCCTATTTCTGTCCAAATAATAAGCTTCATTTAAATCTGTACATTGCTGAAATTCTGCTATAATATTTTTCCATTCTTTCAAGCATTTAAAGAATGCATATATGTGTTCACTACCTGAAGTGTTGCGTCGAAATCCACAATGAAATCCACACTGATGACCACCAATAATTACCTCTGTACAGACAGTTAACCTTCACAGAAGAATGGTGCATAAAATTCAATACGTAATTGCAGATGTGATATCCTTCTATAATTACTGCAGTCTGTTTTATCGACCTTCTTATAGTTAGGTAAAATGGTCGACTCGTTCCACACTTCGCGCAATTCTTAAATTTTCCAATAGAAATTACAAATTTATGAATCTCACAGAGAAATATCTTACCACCTGCTTTAAACTATTTTGGTGGCATTTAAAAAATACTTGGCGATTTGTGACGTTTTAGTTTTCCAATAGCCAACTCAAAATCAGAGGCACTTCGCTCACGTACTTATGGTACCGGTCTGTGTATTTCTCTCTGCCTAATCTCATTAAACCCGTGTTCAATTAATAGCTTGGGGAAAGAGACCCCAACCTAGCTAAAATATTGTGGGAATCTGCAATCAAATCAATTACGTCATCCGTCACTCTATTAGTTCTACGCCTGTAATCCTTTTTAAAGGCATTTAAGCCCCGATATATGCTGATCTTGCTGTTATATTCAAATATCTCGTTTTTATCTTAAGATTTACTTTCCATTTTTCCTGAAATGTCTGCTAGCATGACATCTTACTCTGTTCAGACTAACTATATTGCTTTGGCTTGGATCATTTATCCACTTCGTTTTAGCCTGCTTCCTTTGTTCTGAAAACCTAAACATTCATCATCAAATCATGGTTTGTACTTCTTCAATTACTGCAGATTTAGACTCCGCATTGCTGAGGTTTTGATATTCCTTTTAATTTTCGCCACGGCCCTACTTACCTTCGCGTCGATATTTAAGTTCTAAAGGCTTGCAAAAATGTTTGTAATCTCAATGTGATACTGTTTCCTAAGCTCCAGTTCATTTAGCTTCCTTAGATTAAATCTTTCCCCATCAAACCTCTATGATGTTGGTAAACTTACTGCGGATCATTCCTTAACTTTCAATCATTAGAGAGCTAGTCTTATCGCAGTCAACTCCCCTTTAACACCGTACTTATAGTATATTGGAATGCGATCTTCTATCTATTAATATGTGATCAATCTGGTTGTGAGAATTGCCATCACGAGATATCAAGTTGTATATATGTATGTTTCGGTGTGGGAACATTGTGCACTTAAAACGAGATTTTTAATGTGTGAAAGTTTAATATTCTAACACGATGATATTGCTATCCTAATGTAGACCATCGTTCGAAATTTTCGGTTTCACAATATTTTCCTCCCCAATTTTGTATTAAGATGTCGTAATGAATATTCTGAAAATGGAACTTAGGAAAAATATAAAATCAAGCAATACTTCTTCAAAAATCTATTTTTCATCATCACATTTCTCCTCACTAGCTGCATGTACATTTACAACAATGACATAACACCAGCGACCATTGAGATCTATATAAGACACCCTATCCCTGAAAACTCTACTATCTTCAATGCCGATAATATTCTGTTTTGTGCAAACAATTCTGATCCTAATTTATGATTTTCACTTATTTTTCCACGTCCAAAATTATATTCCCCTGCCCTTACTCCGCTCTCTCTCTCCCACCCAACCCCATGCACACCAATTAATTCTAATTAATGTCTACCCTATTCCCTGGCTCCTGCCGAAATCGTACCAGAAATATAAATTCTACTAAAATTCCATGTACCAAATGAACCTGCCCTATACAGGATCCTAAAATTCCACTTTCCTAATGACACTGTTCCATACAGTCCACTAACTTTCCACCTAACAACTTAAACTCCTAAAACACGACTTATAAAATTTGCTAAAATTCCACGTACCAAATTAACCTGCCATATAGAGGCTCCTAAAATTGCACGTATCAAATAAACCTGCCCTTTACAGGCTCATAAATTCCACGTAGCAAATAAACCTGCCTATGCGGGATCCTAATATTCCACGTACCAAATGACACTGTCCCATACAGTCTGCTAACATTCCACGTACGAAATAAACCTGCCTTAAACAGGCTCCAAACATTCCGCGTTCCAAATGAACCTGCCCTATACAGTCTGCTAACATTCCACTTACACAATAAATATTCCATATACACGATCCTAACATTCCACATACTGTACATAATATAATTGCTATATGGAGTCTTCTTACATTTCAAGTATCAAATGAACCTGCACTATACAGGCTCTTAACATTCCACGTACAAAATCTCATATTTTCTTTCGTTCCTTAGGTCGTGCCAAATTTTCAGTCCGGATCTGAGTCTTGTCTATTAATGTATAGTAAGAAGGTACGTTTTAAAAGAGTAGAGTTATTTGCACGTCGCTCAACTCCCAAGATGGAAGACCAACATTAGCCTGTTGTTCGCGATAGCTTATTTAACATATTCCAACTACCTTCCATAACCGAGTTCGTTCCTACATCACAAACCTGACGAAAAGACATACCGCTATGACAGGGACAAACTTATCATATGCGAGTGGTAATCATTGCGGTAAGGCAACACCACCACCGCCCGTGTGGTCTCACAGTCACGTGATGTATATAATCATGAAGTTGGAGTCAACGACCTCCCCAAAATTAATATGAAAATTACCTAATTGATATTTATACGTCCTTCATTGATATGCAAATGGCGTAATTAATAGACCTACTGCCATGATAGGAATGCAATTAATCTAATTATTATGCAAGTTACTTTAGTCCCAGAGAGCTTGACGTCTTAACCCTTTGTTTTGCTCCCATTACAGTTTGACGCCTAATTTCCAGCCATCTTGAATGACGGCATTTTCCAATATGTCAGACACGCTCAAATTTTGAATTTTAAACACTTTTTTAATTTTTAAACTGCGTCACTCTAAAATGTCCACAAGGAAACTTTATAATTATACCTTTACATTTTACAATAAGGCCTCTATTTTTAAATACACCCTAACTTAAATTCGGCCATTTTACAATATGGGGACTAGCGCACCCTTTTTATAACTTAACTCTTTACAATAAGACGGCTATATTTTAATTATAACTTAAATTTAAAGTACACCAATTTAAATTTATTATTGATAGGTTCGAACAATTTTATTAATGTAAGAAAAGTGAAACAACTCGATGCCTTTTACAACGATACCACCTTACGTATATATATGTTATAGGAATAAGGATAAAAAATATATAAATACACAAATTGAAATTACATATTTACATTTAATTATTTAATAATATAATTGACCTGACACAATAAAGCAAGAATAAGTGAAAGTTGTTAGATCACGATCTATCAGTGGATGTTTTTAAATAGAGTGTATCGGCGCATAAAATTTAGGAGAACCTGGGGAGTAAATGACAGCTGATCACATGCAGCAAGTTTTACATGCAGACTGTATGTGCCGGCGGGGATAGAGACACAACTGATTGAAACACAGTGAACATAATTTAAAAAACAAATTCCTTTTTTTAACAGTAGGCAAGTAATAGACACATATATTTTTCTTTATAATCTTGAAATTAAGATTGCTTTTTTTGTGTAACTTATTTATACACGGTGATTTTAAGCTAGGAATCATATCCTTGGCACATAATTTACAATGACACTTTGTATTTGAAGACATGCAGCGTGATTTATGTGATGAATATAGTATTTGGTAGAGACAAGTATCGTCACGGTGCAGTGCAAAGTAATGAGTATACGCTTTGCAATTAGCTTGTTTGAATGGAGAATGAAAATAACACATGTAAGCTTTGGAAACACAGGCATGCATCAATGATACGACATAATTTGTTATGAATGACACAAGGCTTTTAACACTTAAGATATCGTTAGCTAGAACACTTAGCTTTAAATTTTGAGACACTCTGATCGAATATTTCTTCAGATGGCATTTTCTGAAATAGTTAATTCATATGAAAGAATTAATAAATTAAAACGCAAAAAAATATAATAAAATAAACACACAACAGAAATAAATGCAACAAGTATGAGTGTCAAATCACAGAAAAAATAAGCTCTAAGTTCGTAAAGAGCGGACGAAAGGGTGTAGAAATAGTTGCGAAAGCATCCAGTTCAGCAAACACACACATACACACACAAAACCTCATGCAAATACACACAGCACAAACACACAATACATACACATACCACACAAACACGCGAAAAACACACAACATACATACAAATTAAAGAACAATTCACACACAAAATCACACACACCACACACAAATTACATACACAAGACACACACCACAAAAACATCTCACACCAGACACACACACACACTTCACAAACACACACCCAACACACCACATACAGATATAAGAAACTCAGAGAAACCACACAAATACACACAACAAAAAAACCACAAACACAACAGAACAGACACAACACAAATATACACCACACACACAAACAACACACACATACAGACAACACAAAAACAGCACACATACACAACACACGCACATCAAACAACACACATACACACATCAAATATACAATACACAAAAACACACCACAAACAAACACACTACACACATCATACACACCACAAAAAAAAACACACCACACACTCAAACACACCACAATTATTCACAAACATAACACACACACACCACACACCTCAAACAAAAACACACCACACATATAAACACTAACAATCTACACACACAAGCAAAAAACACACACCAAACACACAAACACACAACACACACACCACACACACAACACACCCACACACACACACACAAATCACACACACATTATACACACAACACACAAAAAACAATGCACAAAAACACCTCACACACACACATACACACAAACCATACACATACAACACATACATATCACACACACAACACGCAAATACGCAACACACAAACACACGCATCAGACAAATACCAAATACACACACATCACACAAGTACACACACACAGACAAACACACAAAAACCATTCACACCCTCACCAAACAAATATTCACCACACACATAAACGACACACACACACACATCAAACACACCACACGCACACTCATACAACCACATACAAACACACACAACAAACTAACACACATACACACCATGCCACACACAGCACACACCACGCAAATAAACACTCAAAACACCACACACACACCACACACAAAACACAAACCACACACACACAAATACCACAAACACACCAAACACTACTCACATACCACAAACCACATACTCACCAAACACACTCTCACACAGCATAACACACAAATACCAAAAAAACACACACATACAAACACCCACAAAACACCGCACACCCACCACACACCAAACACATGCAACAAACCACACACTCACAACACACACTCACAACCACAATACACCAAACACAGACCACAAATCAAACACACACAGGCACACAAAAACACATCATACACAATCGCACACACAAACTCAGAAACACCACAAAAACACACCCAAATTCAAACACATACACACCAAATCACACACAAAACACAACACAAACACCACGCAACACACACATGCAACACACCACATGGTCATCACACACACACACGCGAACACACTACACACAAACCACACAAACAAACACTCCACACACACACACTCGTCATACACACTAAAACACACACAAACACCAAACACACACCACACTTACACACACACACCAGAAACACACATACGACACACCACACACTCACCACACTGACACTCAACAAACACAGTACACACACAACACAATCAACACACACACACACACACACGAAAAATACCAAACACAACACACATATACCACATACCACTCACTCACCACACACACACACACACACACACACACACACACAACAAGAAACCCCTTATACACAGCACATACATACCACACACAACACATTCCACACACCTCACACACACAACACACACATACAGCTCACGCACACACACCATAAACACACCGCACCACACAACACTCGCGTACCACACACAACATACTCACAACACACACACAATCACACGCACAACAAAAATAAAAACACATCATACACACTCACACGCACACTACATACACCACACACACACTCACACACACATACGCCACACACACATACCACACACTCTACACAAACACACAACACACACACCACACACTCAGACACAAACACACCACACACACACACACCACACACATTATACACACACCAAAAAAAAAACAATCCACACACACCTCACACACACTAACATACACACAAACCACACGTACACAAAACACACACTTATCACACACACAACACGAAAATACGCAACACACAAACACACGCATTAGACATATACTAAATACACACACATCACACACCTACACACACACAGACAAACACACAAAACCATTCACACCCTCACGAAACAAACATTCACCACACACATAAACGACACACACATACACATCAAACACACCACACACACACCCATATTACCACACACAAACACACACACATACAAACCACACCACACACACACCACTTCAGAGAAAGCTTACACCACGCACCTAAACACTCAAAACACCACACACACATCACACCAAAACAAAAACCACACACACACCATACCCAACACACACCAAACACCACACACATACCACAAACCACACACACACCAAACACACTCACACACAGCATACACACACAAATACCACAAAAACACACACATACAAACACCCACAAAACACCACATACACACCACACCACAAACACACCACACACCACACCAGGCATCACACCACACACTCACAACACACACTAACACCACATACTCACAACCACAAAAAACGAAAACAGACTACAAATCACACACACACAAGCACACCACAAACACATCATACACACTCGTACACACACACTCACAAACACCACAAACCACACCCACATACAAACACATACACACCAAACCACACACATAACACACCACAAACACCACACAAAACACACATGCAACACACCACACGGTCACCACACACACACACCACAAAAAACCCCTTACACAAACA
>Ga0131853_10025651_pt1 | contig 10619 bp, 8 predicted proteins | sample TergutLab28metaG_FD_92764 | JGI IMG/M metagenome (GOLD analysis project Ga0131853, IMG submission 92764) | Labiotermes labralis P1 segment gut microbial communities from Petit-Saut dam, French Guiana - Lab288 P1 (version 2) (version 2) | ecosystem: Host-associated > Arthropoda: Insects >... | reverse complement strand
GTTCCCAAGATTCCAAGTTGCCACTACATGCTTCTCATGTAGCCCTCCCGACTTAAATCTAGTAGTAACCAATTTCATGTTTTGTTTACATGTAAAATAACCACTGCCACCGGGTAACAACCCTATTGCAGTAAATAAATAAATATAAATAAAAAATATAAAAAAATATTAAAGAAATTGGAAAGGCGATGGAAGGAATAGGTTGTGATTTGAGTGTCAACCATGTATTTGCCTGGAGGGACTGAAGAAAATTATGGAAACATTGGTCCAGATGGCCGTTGTGCCTGCCGAGATTCTAACTAATCACGGCTTGGATTCCAGCGCTCGATGGGTCTGTTATTTACTGTTTTATCAGAAGATTCTAATGCAGTATGCCATGTATTTAGACATAATTTTGAGCATTTTTTTTTTACATTATTTTGAATTCATTTTTAAAAGCCTTCTAGCCTGGAGAAACAAACAATTGGGAATGTAGGCCCAAATTATGACGATGTATTTACATGTAGTCCATTACAGGGCTGTGACAAACGAAAACTTACGTTATGAAATGTACTGAATATTTTTACTGTTTTAAATGTACAGTTAGAGCATAACATCTCCCACAAAAGCTTGTTTGTTATATTTCACGTTGTTGTTCGTGTTGTTTTGTTATTCTACAAACAATTAGCCAAAAAGCCTATTGTGGCTTCGTAGTCGGTTTGGAGGATGAGAGGGGTGGGTCATAAAATTTCATTGCGAGATATTTGCCAACAAACAGTCATCACGTACACAAACTGTGTTATATAATTCGCTGTTTAATAAATCAGACAAACGAATACACCGCATATGAAGAAAATCCATAATCATATATATTATATCGAAACTGCGAAATTTTTCGGCTCCTAAAGGACCATTTTCATGGTAAATGTAAAGTGATCCCGTTGCAGGCCCGCTGTGGCCCAGAGGGTGGGTAGAGGTATAGCTATACTCTTGCATGACCGCGGCACTAGAAGAGGGTGAGTGGTCAGCAGCATGCCCCGGCCGCACTTTACCCCGGGGAAAGACCCGGTACCCATTTTACAGGAGGCGGTGTGGGCCCCAGGGCCGGTCTGAACGTTCGGAAAATCTCGTCCCCACCGGGATTTTTTTTTTACTTGTTCTTGTTTATTCATATATGAATATGGTACAGTAGCACATAGTTTCAGTATACATATTATCAGTGAGATTATGACTAAGATATGATGCTGACAGTGGGAATAAGAGGTCGTATTAATATTATTCCAGTACTACAGATGATTAGAGTAGCACCCTCCGGATCCATTATTGGTCTGAGTCCCGTTAGCATCGAGACAGACAGTCAACATCTGCATCATCTAAGGAATGGTACAAGATTTTATGTCATTACTCCCCAACACAAAAGATGCCCCCACCATTCACATAGTGCCCCCATGCTATGGTCGGACTATTTGTCCACGATATCCCACACATGTACTATGTACAGAATCTCCTATATCAAGAGACAATATTTATAACATCGGACAAAAATTCCCGGTTCACTGGACGTATGTACTTGAACACCGTATGCCAATTCCAAAGGGTCGATGCACTGATGGGTGGTTATATATTTTATGCCTAGTTGAGAAAGTACACCAAGGGTGTGATGTCTAATTACATTCCTGAAGATTATGTAAAAGAAACAAAACCGTCCATTCATTGCTCTATGGCATGTCCAAGACACAGAGGTAGTTTGCCACAAGAAGCCTCCGTTTCGCTGTTTGGTACAATTTGTATTTATTTGCCTGCATGAATTCAATGAAGTCACGCAGCGTGATTTCCTGGTTGGGTCGTGTTCTGAAAAGAACTACATTAGCCAGTATCTACATGAAGGCACGTCGTCGCGTAGGAGGCCACAGTGCACATTGTGGACGTAAGAGCCAGTCGCTCGGTATTCGAGTTGGGATTGTCCTGAGAATGAGGGCAAGTTTCTGTGTTGTCCATTGCCAGATCTGTGGTCCTTCTCCACATTCGACGAGGCGGTGTTGTAGCGTGTCGTGCATGCCAAAATTACTACACTTATCAGTAGGAGACTATTCGATCCCGGACCGTTCAGCCCGTAGTCAGTCGCTATACCAACTGAGCTACCCGGCCCACCCATTTTCAAGGAGTTACTTCAATTGTAGAGAGAAGTGTGTATAAAGACATACATTAAATGCAATTACGCAATACATGTCTGCTTCTCTCTACAATCAAAGTAACTCCTTTAAAATGACTCTTTGAGAATCGAAACATGTTATAGTTCCGATATAATGTAGATTATTATGGACTGTAAAGACAGAGTGTATTTGTTGGTCTGATCTATTAAAGTTTGAATTATAAAGACATTGAAATACGTAACATTACAAGACATGTCCTTCTATTTATACTCATTATCTTACGGTGGTGACCGACCGACCATCCTCAGGGCAAACATTCAAGCAAAATAACAGAATCTACCCGGTTGCTGCTTATTAGCTATACATTTTTCAAAACATGTGGGCTTACAGACATTAAGTGTAACTTTAGTATCCTTCTAAACATTAAAATTTTAAAACATTATGTTTAGAACCTGTGGTATATATGGTAATTTATTTGCGATTCTGTTAAAACTAATTCAATACATTAAAATATCATTTTTCTGGCGTAGTTCATGCATAATATCTATACGTGTTGCAATAACCAACTGTAACCATGTGATGTTTCACTTGCCGAATTCATTATCATTCTACGATAAGCACTGTGTATTTTTAGGGGACTAGAATTGCGGGTTTGCCATAACTGACATTCAAAAATCCTGATTGATTCACATTGCAGTTTACCTGCACTACGGCCAGTGGCAAATGTGCAGGTACCCTGCGATATTGACAACTCAGGATTTTGTGTATGTGTAATTCCACTAAGACCATGTTACAGCCGTCAGTTTCACCACTCCACACAACATCACCGCTCATTTCTTCACCGTTGCTCTTCGTCATTCGTCCTAAGGGTCAAAATAGCGAAGAACGTGTTCTAGTGAGACCAATGAAAATAAAACCCTGTCCCTTGGTTATTACCTGACACAGATATTAACACGCTTGCTGAGCTTGTAACACAGCCTGTAGGCCTCCTGACAGGCATCTATTCTCGCCAGTCCAGTAACGAAGTATTGAACGACGTTGGGCCAAAGGGGACGTTCAATCAGAACTTTTTTCTCTCCCCATCCTACCCCGATTCTACTTCTTCTTTCTCTCCCTTCCCTTTAACCCTCCCAGAGGGATTTTAGAAGCCCTCACTCTCAAAGCTGCCTGTGAAAATCTCTCCAACCCTGTAACCCCCACTTCTCGTTCTGCTCCCTCAGACAGACACTCTATTATCGCGCCCCAGAGACGTGACGTCATCAGACAGCGGTCAACATAGCTACCAACTCTACTGCCGGAATGGATGGTATATAAAAAGACGAAGCTAAGAAGTAAAAGTATAGAGAAACCTCTACAATCTGACCTTTAAATGCTACATTCTTGAAGGAGTTCTGTGTCTAATAGGCTCCGTGGAACTTTGTGAGACCTATAATTCCTGCCTCTTTCAAGATTACGTCAGACGAGAAATATAGTTTGGTTTTATATCTTACAGGCACTTGTTTCTTAAACTATGATATGTACTACTCAGACGTCTATCTCGTAATGCGATGAACGTCTCTGCAAGCAGAATCTTCGCTTGGGTGTGGCAAACTGTTTTTATGTTCAAAAATCGGATACGGAGAATGCAAAATGGAAGATAATGTCCGCCCATCCTCTGGTTGAATATTCCACACTAATAAGACAGCAGAAGCTAGTGTTTTCCATCCGCATGTTTAATGTCCAACACTATTGAGAGAATGGGATATATTGTGTCTCCATCCGCATGTTTAATGTTAGACAAGAATCACTATCTGTCAATTAAATTTTTATTAGATATCTACTCTAAAATTTCTAGGACCGATTTAATTTTGGCCTACGAGTTTATCGCCCCCCTTACCAGCTACCTAACTGGTTGAATAACTAACTCTACGCAACAGGGTTCTTCAAAAGACGCTAATATTTCCCAAGTTAGTTATGAAATTCCCTGCATTGTATGGAATCCGAAAGTTCATCTTTTCAAAATAGCCCGCCATTTGTCCTAATCCAGTCCATGCCCTCCCGTCCTGCTTTTTAAAGACCATTTTACATGTTCCTCCTCTCTACCCCTAGGTCTTCCAAGTGATCTTTTTTTCTTTTTGGTACCGAACTAAGACGTTACACGGCGTCACGTTCCAGAAAACAATGCCTTTACCAGGAAAAAGAGATTTCTCCGTAGCTTTTCTAGATAACAATAATCCGCTCGAGAAGCTAATATACCAAACAACCGTAGCCAAAACATAATCAAAATTTTAATTAACTTAGCTAAACTTAAAGTACAACAGAAGTGTACCAAGACGTAAGTAAAGAAGCCAGCTTCTAAAATTGTTTTAATATAAAAAGTATTTTGAAAATTAATTTTGCTATTCAAAGGGACTCAAGAGTTTTTAAAACCAATACCTCTTACTACTACTACTGCTACTACTACTACTATTACTTTTCCGCATCTCCTATATACCTTAATGACTAAGAGCGTAACTACAGTTCGTTCATGCTCTGCGGTTTAACTGCTTGGCGACAAAAGAAATGACACTTATTGGTAAACATTAACAACCCGACGAGATGTCAGAAAACAACCATAGCCTAGTACATTACAGTAAGAATTAAACATAGCAAAATAGCAGTGTCAAAATATGTAAAATTAAATTTACAGAGCAAGGACAAGAAGTGTGCTGTAAGTAATGAGTCACTGAAAAACTGCGCAATACGGGGGGAAGAAATAAATTATTTTTTGGAGAAGTTAAAAATCCTGTAATGTCTTGTTTTAATTCTTCCAAACCCTTTAGAATTCCTCCTGTTTTTTTACTTATTCGTTGTACATTCAGCGTGCCTAATCGTATAGTCCTCTTGCGTAGATTATGTCGTCATAGGTTTCATCTATCCAGATTATTTCCAATGGGCTTTTTAGCAATTTTTTTTTCGATGAGCAGGGGCTGGCCTGCTGCATCAACCCCTAACCTGGAGGACCAGCTGATCTTTGATCAAGGTTTTCTTCCTCTAGCCCATGATGCGCCAGTATCAAACTGCAAAGCAGCAGTGCTAGTTTTGGTCCGCCCCGGGTAATTTATTTCCCCGGAACTCGCCATATCTGGTGAGCTTTCCCCTATCCGCCACCGGGGGAGGCGCCCGATGGAAGACTAGTAACGCCTCACGGGAGTTATGAAATGGGGCCCACCAGGAAGAAGAAAACGAGGTAGATCTAATTCACATTTATTTAATATGCACGGTGCAACGGTAAAGAAAAAGGTAGATCTAAACTTACTTGGGCGGAAGGGATGAGAGGACTGGTGGGAGAAAAGGGATTAATGGAAGAAGACCGGAATTACAGAGGCAACTGGAGGAAGAAAATAATATAATTGTCAAATGGGCGCAGGAAGATGTGGAAACATTGTACAACCTGCTAAATAAATAAAAACCCTGCAGACGTAATTAGGTACAACAAATTCTGTGGCTGAAGCAGATGCCTTGACGTCATTGAAACTTTTCCCGTACATCTATATGTCATGGTTATTTACTGAGCTCATTGCCAGCTTTACATTTACCACACAGGCAGGAGAGTCGGACACCCCTCTCATGAAATCGGACCCATGTATGGATTCAACGGTTAAGGTGGATTCAAGGTAGCGCTGTCGAGAAAACTCGTAAGTTTATCTTAGGTAATATCGTTCGTTTTGTATTTCTTACCATTAAAGTGTTATATTTACCGATAAACACAACCATCTCTCCATTTTATTCCTTTTGTGTACCAGTGCCCTATCTGATGATGGCTGAGTTAGACGTCCGAAACATGTAGTTGTGTTAAATAACAACTAATATGTTAGATCTGTGTAGTGGTGTTTATCGGTTAATATAACACTTCAGAAAGCCATAAGACTATATATCCTTAAGCTAAAACAGAATTAGTTGTCAAAAATCTACACCGTATTTAATTTTTAAGAGAATTTGAGTGCCAAAATGCGAATTATATTTCCTAGGCCTACCGTAATTGTCACTTTTCTTGATGTCAGTGTTTATTTCTCCGCTTTATATGTATTAATTGTAGCAGTGCTGATGCTACTGCTGCTGCTGCTGTCTGAAGCATTAGAATGTTCAGTATATTTCTGTGTCGTCATAATATTGCGTATTGCGTTTTAGATGCGCCACAGATTTTAAGGGTGCAATAATTCCGCCTACAATGCCAAAAGCGAACTTATTATGAAACACCACTTTATATAAACTTGCGTTTAAACGTCAGGAGATTCTCTAATGAAACTCCAAGAACATTTATGGCTTCTCCACTGTTTCTCGCTAATGATAGAAGCAATTCTGCTACAGACGCTGCAGTGCCTATATCACTGTACTGTCGTAAAACCTAGTAACATCCTGAAGTGTGTATTTAAGCACTATGCGTTTAGGAGATTTTAAAAAATGTGAAAATTTTTAATATCTTTCTTTCATTTTGCCCATGCTCGTTGGCTGATTAATATACCCTTCCTGTACCTTCCGACCCTTCGTAATGTCAACGATACGCTGTCCCGAAACGTCGGGAACCAAACACCCCTTCACACAGCGTAACATTCCAAAAGAACGGATACCTCATTCTTTAAGACACTGTTAGACACAACTCAAGTTACGTGTGTGGTGCAGGATTTCCTTTCGGACAGACATTTCAGAAATTCCATTAAACTTTTATTATGTCGTAGATATTAACAACTAAATAATGCATACTATTTTATCTTTCCATGAACAATTATATTTAAATGAATTCAGATAATCTTGTATATGTATGACGTTCCAGATATTTGAGGAATATAAAGGTAAAGGTAAATTTCACCCTAGAACAGGCCACGAATGCTCAGAGGGGGAGTAGAGATATAGATCTACTCTTTCTTTGACCTCGCCTCTAAGTGGGAGTTGGTGGTAAACGCCACGCCCCGGTCGCGTTACCCCCGGGTGGGCCGCAGGGCGGGTCTGGACGGGTGCGGAAAACCTCGCCCCCCACCGGGATTCGATCCCGGATCATCCAGCTCGAAGCGAGTCGCTATACCGACAGAACTTTCCCGGCCCATGATGTTTGAGGAAGAGAAAGATTAAAGCCCCAGTATGAAGACTGCTTTGCTGTGGTCATGAAATGACACTTTGCACATAATGATTTTGTGTTTAAATCGATAGGGCATATGAGGTGGAGTTCGAGGCTCAGCAGCCACATTTGTTCGCATGCTTCCCAACTTTGAACCCTTAGATGATGACGACATTTGGTGCAATTTCACTAGCCAATAAGGCAGTGAAGAAGAGAGGGAAGGACTGTTTGATGACTCGAACAATAGCAATTAGAGAGATCGTCGTTTCAAAGGGACATCATCTCGTCCTAGTTTCTTACCGCTAGCTGATGGCGAGCGGTTCGCCCGAATAAATCGATCGACAACATGTGGAGGTGGTCGAAACCACAGGATTCAAGATATCCTGTAGTGGTTTGCTGACTTGTATGTAGGTTGCTTTAACACATGCTATGCTGCCTTTAAGACAACCCCTGAGCCTAGTACACCTGGCAATTTACCTGTTTCTAGCCAAATTTCTCTCTTCTCAATGAGGATGGAGTATTGTATGTGAGGGCACCGCAAATTACAGACCGTAAGTGAATGCCGGTCATGGAATGTTGTGGTTGTATGAATTGGAATTTGGATTGATAAAGAAAACTGAACACAGGCAGTTTTAAATCGCTGCAGTTAAATAAGACGGGAATTTTAATTTAAATGCGACATTACGAAAGTCTCCACAAGAGGCGGGTTTACAATTTTGTAGATAATATACCCCTAATCTGACGTCTTATGCCAGGACTATGACCGTCGTATTTCATTTTCTGAAGTACACTTAATGCACTCGACTTATGGCTTCAGTTCTAACTATGTGAGAGAATTTGGTTTTGTATTACTGTTGCACTTGATTTTTAAAGGTGGCCCTGATAGGCTTTACCGAAACGTCGATAACTAACTACGCATTGAGGCTGTGGAAAATATCAGAAGATCGAAGAATTCAACAACACGGTGGCCATAACTCCAAATCACACTTCGTAATTTTGTGTTGAATATTTTGAAGATTCGGCTAGTATACCACCATTGGAATGGTCGAGTTAAATTCTTCAAATGGGCGGCCGTCATTTGTATATCCGTCTGCTTCTTGTATGCTTACCTTGTAGTATTTGATTTGCCGACTAAGCTCTCCAGCTTATTCATACCAGAATTAATGCTGAGTTTGTGGAGTTTATTCAGACTACGGCAAGGTATATTGCAAAGGTTATCAACCCATGCCAGTAGTTAAACTAGAGAAGCAACATCATATCGAGGAGCGTTGGCATAACGATTCTTGCCGTTGGAAAACAATAATTATTACATATTCTGAGTGTATACCTTTAGCCTTAGTTATCCAGCATGCCATGCGCACGCACCACATTATATTGTCATCTGTGGCCTGTCTTGCTTTACCATACTTTTTGCACATTATCTCGTAAAATGCACAATTTTCGGAAAAAGTTTTCAACAAAAAATTTATATTTTGTTGTTCTCTAAAATTTCTGTATGAAACATTTCTAATTCTAAGAAGATTTCAGCGAGATGTTAACATAAATATGCATAGGTCTTTATGTAAATTACCCGTTATTCTTATCAGACTTTAATGACATTGAGTTTTGTCAAAAACGTTTTTAGAAAAATACACAAATGTCAAATTTCAAGAAAATCCTTCTAGTAGGACCCGAGTCGTTCCATGTGGACAGACACAGAAGGACGGACAGACAGGCAGACAGACGTGACGAAGCTAATAGTCGCCTTTCGCAATTATGCGATCGCGCCTAAAAGATTTGGGAGCAATCTGCTGTGCCTTGCGCGGTTTTCTGCCTGGTGAAACCAACTTTCGTTTTGTGAAGTCATGGCGACGCCGAACATTAAGTAACAATTATTCTTGAAAATGACTCAGAGCACTTTTCCGTATTTCCTAGTCTACTATAGTCGGTAACTAAACAAAAATGCTTACACCAAATGTAATTAAAACAAGGAACCTGATGATACCAAATTTTATAGAGGCACATCTTCCTTCACTGTCTTTCTTACAACTTCGAATACCTCTGTTCGGTAGAATTGATGACTGCAGTCCCCTGTGGTAGTTTGCACAGTGAAGGAAACTTATATGAGACCATAGCTCAGTGAGTGATGCTGGAAGAAGTTTCGTCAAGATTTCGGTAGGAGCGTGTTCCGTGTTCCGTGTTCCGTGTTCGCCCAAGTGCGGTGTGGTTAGTGACGCAACGCCTCCTGCATGTGAATGAGAGCAGCCATCTAGCGCTGCGCTGTAATTAAGGACACGTTACTACTTTCTGAGAGATACAAGAAGAGACCATATTAAGATTCATCGAGATAAGACCTTCTTCTGTTACAGCATGTTTTATAATTCCAAAGTGCTCAGCCTTACTTTATTGGCGTAATCGATTCCACGGATTAGGGGATTCGGCCATGGCCGTCTTACAAATACTTTATATGGAGTTTGTGTTTTATTGTAACTAGAAGTACAAATGCAAGTTGGGATGATGAGATTCTTGTACGCCTCTGATGCTTGTGCCCCTATTCAGTATTCAAACCCTACACACAAACTTGCGTATATGTACGTAAACCTGCGTCAAACTTTGATTAAATCTGTAACCCCTAATTGTAGCGAATCCGGATTTTAGATCTTTATAATTTTTTCCGCTTAAACTAGAAAAGTTAGAGTAATAAATTTACATTCTGTCATCCAATGTAAATGAACTTGTTTAATCGCTTCTGAAGCAGGTTATTGTAGCGATGCACTGTCGGCCACAAATTTCATGGAACATATATTTGGGATTTTAAAGTGTTATAAAGACAACTGAAGGGTCTGTGCAACAATGAGTACACTCGAATGTAACTTAACATGATGTAGGCTTACATAAAAAAAACTGTGTAGCAGAACACATTAAGTTTACTTTTAAGTTTTCTAGATGTGTGTCCAATACAGCAGATTTATTAATATTATCATTATCATCATCATCTCCTTTATGGAGGGTATTTATACTTATATTCCTGAGACAAACTATGTCCTTAGGGAATACAGTGTTGCAGCTATTCTGTTGTTACTATTCATGGTGCTTATATCGTTAGTTTCAGCGTTGAATCTATTGTACTTTTACATTAGTACTTTCCGAAGTATGTGTGCAGTGCACAATATGGCTGTTTTCTGTAGTTCCTTGACTTCATGTTTTCCCGGTATGTTGCTCACGTGTTTTCTGAATGACTTTAAATTAGTTCCAGTCGCCCCTATTATTACTGGTATCACCTTTGTTTTTACATTCCACATGCGCCGTATTTCTATTGTAAGGTCTTTATATTTTAGAATCTTCTCGGCTTCTTTTTTAATCACATTTCTGTCTCCTGAGATTGCAACGTCTATTAACATACATGTTCCCTTATTATTATTATTATTATTATT
>Ga0131853_10025650_pt1 | contig 10620 bp, 9 predicted proteins | sample TergutLab28metaG_FD_92764 | JGI IMG/M metagenome (GOLD analysis project Ga0131853, IMG submission 92764) | Labiotermes labralis P1 segment gut microbial communities from Petit-Saut dam, French Guiana - Lab288 P1 (version 2) (version 2) | ecosystem: Host-associated > Arthropoda: Insects >... | reverse complement strand
TTTATTATATGCCTCTACATGTTTCAAGCACTGTTGTGCTCATCATCAGGAGGTCAAAATTGTATTATACAGCATCTGGTATCATCACACTGTGGGTGGCTGTGCGGTACACAGGTTGAGAAAGGACCTGTGCACGGGACAGTCACCTACAGGTGTGATGATACCAGATGCTGTATAATACAATTTGACCTCATGATGAGCACAACAGTGCTCAAAACATGTAGAGGCATATAATAAACTTATTATAAAACAAGAATTTGTGCATTAAGTTGGTTAATTACTAAGATGACTTAAGACATGAACATTTGTGGATTTATTTATAAATTTTATGGGGTTTTGTTAAAAGGGTTTATGAATCTCCAGTTTATAAACTTCTCTTTGTATGTGAGTGTACACAGAGTCCATATTCTGTCTGACCCATGCTCTTTGTCACTTCCTTTCGGCTCATTTATCATATATAACCTGGTGTATCCTGTGGCATATTCGCACACAAGTTATTGGATTGCTTGTTGGGTCTGTGTATTGCTAGTTGCAATTAGTAACCCATTCTGTAAGATACATATGCTAACTACGGTTCTGAAAAGAAGTCAGTTTTGTGAACTGCTAACATCAATGGGGTGTGTCCTGACAAATTAGACTACACTTTCATTCTGCTTAGTGCCAAAGCTTGGTTGCTTCTCAGTGGACACGTGACTATTCGGAATAGCCGGTACAGAAAGTCACGTGTCAATCTGCACAGTGCCACCACATGATCCTGCAGTTGGTGTGTGGTGTGCTGTGTAAGTACTCCCAGGATTATCAAGCCAATTTTTTTCTTCCGAGAGCATAAAATCATACCAAAAATACATTCTGTTGCCATTTTTTGAATGTTTCTCTATTTACAAGAGAATGTATGACTTTTTTCAGGAAGACAATGCATCAGTTTGTAGAGTGTTTTTGGTGACAAAATAATCAGGGGATTTTGGCCTTCTGGTTTGCCACATCAGAACCACTGCACTCGGTTTTTGCTTGCGAAACATGTTAAAAAATGTGACTTATAGCAATAATGCTTGCACTGAAAATGATCTGGGGAGAAAAAAGTGTTCATGTTATAATGCTGTCACTTTCGATCAGCAGAACTCTGTTACACAATAAACAAGTTTTTTTTAGATGTGAGGTGTGTCTGCAAGCTGAAGGAAACGATGGCCAGCATCTTATTTAAATATGATAAATGAAAACCTAATATTAACTACGGAGACCGCGGTGGCACGGTGGTTAAGGTGCTGCGCTACAAATCGGAAGGTCGCTGGTTATATTCCAGATGGTGTCATTGGAATTTTTTATTGACATAATCCTTCTGATCACAATATGGCCCTGGGGTCGACTCAGCCACTAACAGAAATAAGTACCAGGAGCATTTCCTGGGGGTAGAGGCGGCCAGTGCGTAAGGCTGACAACCTTACCACAATCCTGTGCCGTTGTCATGTCATCTGGGAACCTTAACTTTGTTGAACCCTCTGGGCCACTCTGTGGGCCAGGCAGCTCAGTTGGTATCGCGACCGACTACAGACTGGACGGTCCGAGATCTAATCCCGGTGGGGACGAGATTTTCTGCCCATCCTGACTGGCCCTGGGGCCCACCCAGCCTCCTGTAAAATGGGTACCAGATTCCCGGGGTAAAGTTCATCCAGGGCGTGCTGCTGACCACTCACCCCTTACCAGTGCCGCTGTCATGGAAGAGTAGAGCTATACCTCTACCCACCCTCTGGGCCACACCGGGCCTGTAACAGGATCACTTTACCTTTTACCTTTAATATTAACTACAGTGAACTAAAAAAGAGCAGACCCAAACTCATGGCAAATTAGAATAATGGCAGGAAGTGACCAACAGTGTGGATTAGATAAAATAATGATCCTGTAGTAGTCAAAATATTTTGAATAATTGTTACAGTGTTCAGAATACTGTTGTTGTACTGAGGTTTAGTTCATAACTGGTGTCATTCTCAGATGAGTGATGTGTCTCAAGGAGGAGCCACCGTATTTCCACAGATAAATGTAGCCCTGAGACCTGAAAAGGGTGCAGCAGCATTCTGGTACAATCTGCACCGTAACGGAGAAGGAGACATGGACACTCGACATGCTGCGTGTCCTGTACTCACTGGATCCAAATGGGGTAAGTAGCTGCAGCTAGCTATAAAATTCTGTGACTAAAACGAATTGAACACCATTCCTCACTGAACATCGTGGGGCTCATCATTTGGGGAGGTGTAAGAGTTCGATTTAAAATAAAGTGTTTTACTGTAATTTGGATTAAGAAGCAGAGGTGAATTGATTTCACTGGCTTCAGAAACATGTATTTTAACAACCAGCGGCACATATTCTGTGCTTTATAACAGTGTCTAGTAATTGCATTCCATCTGCCTTTAAGTACCCAAGTTCGCGGGTTCAAACCTGGCCGAAACCGTCAGGATTTTTCAGGGCGAAAATATCCTCAGCACACCTTCCTTTGGAAGGGAAGTAAAGCCATGGGTCCCATGTCGCAAATTTGTGGCATGTAAAAGATCCCTGAATTGACGCGGAAGTCGCAATTTCAGGCAAAATTACCGGCCAATTCTCACCCACACAGTTACACCTTTCGCTACTAGGCTGTCTCGTGTCATTGTGGACGTGGCGGTACCTGGCGGCGAACGTGGGAGCATCCAAACAGGGGGTGGGGGATAGGGTGAATACATAAGCCTACTAGGCTGCAGTACATCCGTGGCATTAGCTACGGGCCCTACTGACGAAGAATAAGAAGAAGAAATGCATTCCATCTGTGTAATGTTAACCTTTCAATGACCGAGTTGGTATACAAATTTTAGTGCATGGTTTATAAAAAACAGGAGCACTGTTTGAACGGAAAAAGATAACATTATGAAATAAATTTTACAAAAAATGAAAGTGAGATTGTGTATCACTTCTTTAAAAATGCAGTCTAAACATATACAAGGGTGAGTCACATGAAAACCTTAAATATGTTTCATCTTTTAATTTATTGAACACAAAAGGTACACAATGACTTCATTTTTTTATGTAGTATTGTACTGCCACCTGTTGCCACTCTTCAAACCACAAGTATCACTATTGAAACTTCCAAGACAATCGAGCTGTGGTTCGAATTTTTATCGCACTTTTATGTTCATTTGGCTCTCCCTCATACAATGGATTTATAGGGGTGTTTATTTACGCGTGCTTGCAATTGTGAATGTAGGGCGTCTAAACGTTAAAAATGAGACGAGACAGGGAAATAAATTGGGAGTACGTGCTAGTTTAGGGCTCAGCTTTTGTGGGATGTGACACCGTGTCATTGGATTAGGTGCTTGCCAGCATTTTGTGGGATGTGACACCGTGTCATTGGATTAGGTGCTTGCCAGCATTTTGAGGGCACTACAATCATTTGCAGCTACTGCTCACCCAATGATACAGCATCACCTCCCAGAAGAGCTCAGTGAGCAGAAGCACCAATGTGAGAACCTGAAATCGGCATGGATGCAAGATAGAAACAGAGAGAAGTAAACTCTGATAAACACACACGAGTTCAACTAGAGTATACAAATTCTTTCCCTGTCCTTATCAGTTCATAATTCACACTTGTACCTGGTGTGTGTAACATTTATAGAAATCTCATGGGGCATAACTTGGTATAACCAATTTGTTTTATTATTTGTGCTAACCATAAATATGACACATAAAAGATAAAGGTAAAGTTCACCCCAGAACAGGCCATGAAGGCCCAGATGGGGAGTAGAGGTTTAACTCTACTCTTACTTTAACCTCGACGCTAGATGGGGTTGGTGGTCAACGCCAAGCCCTGGACGCTTTACCCCTGGGAAAAACCCGGTACCCATTGTATAGGAGGTCGCATGGGCCCCAGGGTCGGTCTGGACAGATGCGGAAAATCTCGCCCCCCACCAGGATTCGATCCCCGGACCATCCAGCCTGTAGCAAGTTGCTATACCAGTTGCACTGTCCCAGCCCACAAACATAATGACACATACATTTTTTAAATATTTGGAATATCAGTTCCATCACAGACTTCTGTCATAGTTCTATAATTAATATCAGTTCCAGTTCTGTTAGTTCTGTAATTCTTGGAACATGACACAGTAAGCTGAAATATCACCTGTTTTTATACACAGGGATTCTCTGATGTTTCATTCTTTATTGCAGTTTCAAACAAGTGGCTTCATGAACGTGGACAGGAATTCAGAAGGCCGTGTGGTCTTACATTTCATGCAGATTAAACCTGATATGTGAAAGTGTCAATGTAAACCTTCAGCACCATAACACTGCTCTTGTTTAAAGACTGCTGGCTTATGAACAGAAACAACACTACCAATTACACGGTGGACATAATACGAATGCAGTTGGTTTGTGCTGCATTGTGCCGGATGTGTATTTTTTTGCATGATCATAAATGAAGCTGTATCGTTATTTATGCTTAAAATGTGCCATACCTATGAAACTGTGCATCAGCCATATCCCACGCAAAAGTGCGTTAAACGTTACTTATCCGTTATGGCACGTGCACCTCAAAGATATTATTTATCAAAATATTGGTTGGTATGCAGTCATATTAATTTCATCGTTACTGTGAAAACAAGGAGCACAGTTTTACATTTCTGTGTGGCATGGGGTCAATATTGCCTTTCATATTGCTAAGGTAATATGGCAGACACAGTCAGATGGTGACTGGAAGGTGAAAATAAACCCGGTGTGCTGCAGTAAAGTTATGTTTTCAATTTGTGTAATTCTGTAAAACAGTACACATAGAAAGGTTATTTGAAGATTTTAGATATTATGGACAAAAACCTATTTTTAATTTGAGTAATTATGTGAAGATGTCATTCTTGTCTTGCAATAAATCTGGAAATTCTACAAAGCTACAGGGAGTTCCTTTAATCTTACAATAATACAGGGTTATTCTAAATGATTGTTGGGGTTTAAACAACTTGCCACCTCGTTCTCCAGGTGCAACCTCATGTGATTTCTTACTATGGGGTTACGTCAAGGATCAGGTTTATGTTCCTCCTCTTCCTGCAAGTATCCCGGAACTGAAGTTACAAATCAGAACCGCCATTGAAACTATCACCGCTGACATGCGGAATGAACTCGATTATCGTGTTGATGTTTGTAGAATCACAAAGGGTGCACATATAGAGTACCTGTAAGGTATGTAACAAAAACTTGGGAGTGTTGTTCTATTAAATAAAAAAACACATATACTGCTATCTGAAGTGTATTGTGTATGACAAGTTGTTAAAACCCTGACAATCATTTTGAATAATCCTGTATTACATCCTTATCCCTTCCTCTGGAAACCAAATGCTTTCATTTCATTAGAAATGTGTGCAGCTGATGGACACTTAGTGCTGATAAGCCACTAATTACATCATAATATCCAGGATAAGGGCTAACTGGAACATGACTACGCAGAACAGATTCCCATTTGGTTTTGTAATGTAAAATCCGCTGTCACGTACAACTTTGTACTGCATTGTCCATTGAAAATCAAGGAGAAGTCTCTTGTAAAAAGATAAACTTGGCAGACATGAGTGAAGCATATCACTGGCCACTGTCCGCACTCCCTTCACGTGTCCCACCAGTTGAGACCCTGAAAATGGCTATTTTTGGAATTTGCAGTTCCCAACAGTTCAGGACAGTCCTATCCCTTCTTCCCCCTTCTGTAGGTGTGATTGGCCAAATTCCCTCAAACTCTGACACAAAAGTAACTAAATGTATGTAGGAGAATCATCCTTGGAAAGTGTCCAATATAAACGACACTCTTCTCTCAATGTCCACTCAAACCAATGCAGCCATCCCTGAAGATGAAGGCAATACATTTGTCTGATATTGCAGAACACACTGTCACCACACACACTGCAAAAACTCAAAAGATGACCATCATTTGAAGGAAGTCCCTGTATCTCCTATCGCTCACACATTAAACACAGTTTATTCAAAATGTTATGTTTCAAATGCCAACCCAAATATCGGGTGAGAATGATACGTGCTTGCTAGGAATGTCGGGATACGCTGTCCGCCCACTACGGCACTTTTAGAACGTAAAAAACTTTAATCTCAAGGGAACATCACTTCTTTCCATCTTTGTCCCTTCTTGCCTCTTCGTTTCTTCCATTTTCTTCACATCCTTTACACTTCTTCCTTCCACATTCCTTCTATCCTTTCGACCATTCTATTTACTTCACTCCCCCTTTCCCCCCCCCCTCCCCCCAACATCCTTCACATTGAAACAGTTGAAGTTTTAAGAAATTTTGTAACTACAGAGACACAAAATATGCACGTTAATGACCGATGTATCAGACCAGTAATTAACACTTCTTGTCAGGCATTGTGTACTGTGCGGTCTGTAAGCCAGGCCTAACGAATAGCCTTAAAATATGGCCGTGCTCATTTTGGTATTTATAAAGTTTCACTCTCATTATTTTCACTGCATAATACACCCAAGAAAACCTGAAAAATTTGCCACAAGAAGTATTTTATATCCTTGTGTTTTGCTGCCTTGAACATTATGAATGGATGGCAACAAGGGAATGTGACATGTTTGGCCAAAGATGTCAAGTCGGATACTGGATCGGTCCACAGCTTGTTATTAGGTCTGACAACCCTGCTGTAAGTGAAATCACTTTTTGTGTGCAAGATGTTACAGCATCTCTTGTCATCTTCCCGAGCATAAAGAAATACAGGCTGTGTAATAAAAGGCATACACTGCAAATTGATTCTGTTCCCCAGTTGTGTGAGACAGCTCGAATACAGCAGGTCGTTGCAACGGAGAAATGTTTCTGTTCAGCAGAATGGGTCCATTTGCAGTACTTTACTAAAATACCATGCATCACAGAAGTGTGCTGACAAAAAAAATGTCCCATGTCAACATCGCCATATAAAAGAACACAGAAGAGTGGAAAAAACAGAGTTTCATTATTGGATGATGCGTGTCTTATATTAAGTTGGAACGCATGCAGACAAAATAACATCAACTGCTGTGACAAAAATCTGCATGCAGCTCAAGAAATTCCTTTCTGTGACCACGAAGTGCAGCGAGTGCAGACAAAATTGCGCAGCCCGTGTTTTTAGAAGAAACCTGTGCAGAATGTCACATTAAATCAATCCTGGCAACATTATTCAAGAAACAGACAGAAGCAACGAAAATAAATGTCAGTGAGTCCACACTAAGAGATTATGTGTCTAGAAACTGCCATTATTTGAAGCCAAGACGTCTGTAAAGCATCAAGAAATACTTACACAAGGTTCAACATGTGCTAAGAAGGTGGAAGTGAACACTTTGAGAAGCTTCTATGGCATAAGGTAAGTTGAACAGCTAGCATGATACTGTGAACACTAATCTCATCCAGCCTTAGTAAACCGGAGGGCTCCCTCAACAGCTGCTGTACTACAACTTCAGACTAAAGATACGCTCAGAGTGTGTATCCTTGTGCATGATTTGTCACAAAGCATATTATGTTAGCATTAACATACATCTTGCTGCAAAATCCCGTTCACATACAACGTATAATTTCATTAATAATGTGCGGGTATCTGAAGACCAGTTAGTATTTTGTGTGCAGTAAAGCTGTACAAAAATGTCCAGCTTTGTTTGCACTGGATCCAGTGTTCTTTGTATTGACTGAGAGAGTTCCCCTTTGGCCCAGACCCACAAGAAAGCACAGAGAGTGCGATGGGGACTTCACACAGACCATTTGGTTGGTCAGCAGTGCCCACTCCACCAAGAAGAAGAACAGCTGTCAAACATGTTCAGAAAGCAGACCCATAATTTTAAAGCTCATACATTGTATGGGGACCGCGGTGGCACAGTGGTTAAGGTGCTGTGCTACAAATCGGAAGGTCGCTGGTTTGATCCCAGTTGGTGTCATTGGAATTTTTCATTGACATAAAATCCTTCCTATCGCACTATGACCCTGGGGTCAACTGAGCCTCTAACAGAAATGAGTACCAGGAGCATTTCCTGGGGGTAAAGGCAGCCGGTGCGTAGGGATGACAACCTTATGACCATCCTGTGCTGTTGTCATGAAATCTGGGAACCTTAACTTCCTGGAACCCTCTGGGCCACTCCAGGCCTGTAATGGGATTGTGTTACCTATATTATACATTGTATGACCAACTGCACATTATGTATTTACTTTAACATTGAACCTACACAACACCACCAAGAGCATCAGTGAACTGTGAAGACTGCCAATTTATTTAAGACACATGTCTATGTAGAAAAGCATTTTACTAAGTCACATAATTCAACTGGGAACCATGGTAGCACAGCGGCTAAGGTGCTGTGCTACAAATTGGAAGGTCGCTGGTTCGATTCCAGAGGATGTCATTAGAATTTTTCATCGACATGATCCTTCCGATCGCACTTTGGCCCTGGGGTCGACTCAGCCTCTAACACAAATGAGTACCAGGAGCATTTCCTGGGGGTAAAAAGCAGCCAGTGCATAAGGCTGACAACCTTACCACCATCCTGGGCCAATGTCATGTAATCTGGGAACCTTAACTTCCAGGAACCCTCTGTGTACCTCGGGCCTGTAATGGGACTGATTTACCACTTTTATAATTCAACCATTTCAGAGTTGGAAATCCGCATCTAATAACATTCTCCTTATTTTATCTGATATCTATCATCTGATCATGTCACTTCCTGCCAATATGCTGCCACAAGTGCCGGCAGTCTGCCGGTTATGCCACGATAACACAGTGAACAAACCGACAGCAAATTGCAACCAACAGCTGTCAGATAAAATACTGAGCATAAAAAACAATTACAACGATTTGTTTTTTTGACATTTATTGTTAAAAGAAAACATGAAATAATGAACATTAATACAACAAAAAACATCTCAATACTTCAAACACATAAAATTTAATTTACAGTCTACACAAGCAGATGCTTAATAAAATCCACCAGTTTTTCTAAATTCCAACAATGAACAGTTCAAGACAACAAAGATAAATTATACATATGTAATTCAACACACATTATTGTACTCATTATTATTATTAAAGGAGAATATTAGGAACAAAGTCCTATAGTATCATTGCTTAGGACATATTTCTGAGTAATAATATAGTTTCCTCTTACCAAATTATATGCAGATAAAAATTCTCATTTTGACCCGCAGTATAAGATTGGAATATTATATGTAAGTAATATTTTTCCTTATAGTTAAGTTATATAAAAATACATTCACAGTAAGAACCCTGTTAACACTCTCCACCTGTTGAACCTGTAAGTGTCTTTGGCTTTTGTCACTTCATTTCCAAAAATATTTTGGAGTACTGTGTGTATGGGAGTTGTACAATTTCAGGAACATTAAAATGAATCCTGCTACAACAAATAAAAAACATACCAGGAAAAAAGAATGATTTACCGATTAGAAGACGACAGCCCATAGCGGACACGGGAAAGGCTACAACAGGTTCCTCAACATGTGACATCGTAACTTTATGGGGAGCTAGGAATATTGCATAGATGCTGTATCACAGAAGGGCTACACATAGGAATGTCCTGTTGCATCTCTGACGTATACTCTGTCACATTACAGAACGAAATTAACATCGGACTTCCATCTTCAAATGAAGAATAAAAACCAACTAGATGCTACTTGAAGAATAAGAAACCAACTTGATGTCACTATTTATTAAGTTTTATTTCACTTCTTCAATGCTCAACATGTTTCAGACATTAATACATCCATCGTCAGGAGCCTGTGACTTTTCTATTGTATCACCACATTGGTCGAGTTGTTCTTGTTTCGATGTGTGTTGGAGTTTCAGTGTGGCTGGGTTGGGGTGGTATCCCTGTAGCAGGCTGTTATCCCTAAGGTAATTTAATCTTATAATCAAAATAAATGGATCAAACAAATATAAATAAATATACAAAAACAAAGAGGAGTTAAAAACATTCCTCCCATCACCCCAACAAAACATTCAACCTAAGTTAAAAGAAAAAACAAACAATAACGTAAAGCAAGCTAAATGTCAAACTCTATAGGGTCTTCTCGTCCCATAAAAACATCTAAGAATTTTAACTCAAAAACTAAATTCAACAAAATATACCTCTAAGACAACTCATGTCTAGACAAGCCATTCATACCACATCACAATTAAAGAACTAATGATTATACTACACAGCCACACCAAAACTCCAACACACATCGAAACAAGAACACACGACCAATGTGGTGATACAATAGAAAAGTTGCAGGCTCCTGATGATGGCTGTATTAATGTCTGAAACATGTTGAGTATAGAAGAAGTGAAATAAAACTTAATAACTAGAGACATCAAGTTGGTCTCTTATTCTTCAACTATAACAATGATGCATGGTCCAATATACACAGATGCTACTTATAATTTTATTGTACTTCTTATAGACTCAACATGTGCTATAACCTGCAGCCCGGACACCACTCCATCCTAACCGCACCTAACCTCCAACCTACAGCAAACCAAGAACAAAACGACCAATGTGGTAATCAACATTATAGTCGCGAGCTCCTGATGATGGGCATAGTAGTGCCCGAAACATGTTGAGCCTATAAGAAGTACAATAAAATAATAAGTGGCATC
>Ga0131853_10025647_pt1 | contig 10620 bp, 10 predicted proteins | sample TergutLab28metaG_FD_92764 | JGI IMG/M metagenome (GOLD analysis project Ga0131853, IMG submission 92764) | Labiotermes labralis P1 segment gut microbial communities from Petit-Saut dam, French Guiana - Lab288 P1 (version 2) (version 2) | ecosystem: Host-associated > Arthropoda: Insects >... | reverse complement strand
TTGGAAAAGTTAGAGGGAGGCTTGGACTTTTTCAGTGGACTCGGACCGTGTATAAGTCACCGGGGCCTATGTCATACTTGGTTAAAACACATAGGGTTGGGGATGTTGTCAAAATCATTTACAACAAAAAAATCCAAACCAAATGGCCATAGATGGTCTTGGATATATAATTTCTCCATTCATTTTCATCATCATAGGCATAGGTGGAATTATTGCTGTAACAAAAATATTGTGCGTATAAAATGAAGGTCAGCATGTCTACACGCAACTTCATCTACACAAAAACCGACATTTCTATCCCAGGCAGCTACCCGCTTACCTTCACCCATTTCTACAACGCGATAGGCAGCCCGGTTGGCGTACTTGGCGCAGGCTGGACCCATAGCTTTGACATACAAATTATGCGATAAATATGGGCGTTTGGATGGTGGGGTTGATGCAGCCACACGATTTCCAAACGTCCTCTTATTTGGAACAAAATCTATCCCATATGTAGGTTGACATGCTATAATTGAAGGTAGAGTTGCGCAGAAAAATTATATCTTGTGAAGGAGATTTTTATGAAATATGTTTGGATTTTGGGGCCTCCGGCTGTTGGGAAAATGACGGTTGGACAAGAGCTTGAAAAAATCACGGGATTAAAGCTATTTCATAATCATATGATAATGGATATTGTATCATATTTTTCTGATGCTATGAAAACAGGCGAAGGCGGAAGATTGACCAAATTGTTTATTGAAAAAATTTTGGAAGCTGTATCAGAAGGTGATTCATATGGGTTAATTTATACTTCGGTTAGCAGATTTGATAGCAAAAGTAGTTGGGACTATTCGATGAAACTGGTTAATATATTTGAATCTCGTGGCGCAGATATTTATTTCGTTGAACTTGAAGCTGATGTAAATGAAAGAATCGAACGCAATAAAACTCCTAACCGGCTCGCTCATAAACCATCAAAAAGAAATGTAGAGTTCTCAGAAAAGGGGCTTAGAGATTCGTATGCAAACGAGAGAACGAATTCGTTTGAAGGAGAAATTAGGCGCGATAATTATATTCGTATCAATAATACAAAAATATCGCCAGAGGGAGTTGCTAAAATGATTAAGGATAAGTTTGCATTATAGGCATAAATCAACCCAGGCAACGAAAAGGCTTGGGGATATGCTTTGGTTAAAATATAGTAGTTATTTTATCCAAATAATGATAAAATATGACCCAAATTTGGTCATAATAGTGATAATATTATGATAAAATATGTCACGACAAGCGAATTTTCGCGAATCTGGCCGTAGTTGACATTGTATACTCCATCACATATCATTAATACTGCTTTGTTTGTAGTTGCATTGTATTTCTCGCATATAAAGGGCAATACCTAAAAAGTGTGAAATAATGCTACACTTCACTATATTATACTTAAGCAGTAACCCTGTCGGGAAGAAAGGAATGATCTTAGGTATGGACGAAAAAAGAAGAGTAATACTACGCGATGAAAAGAGTTTTTGTGTACCGCGCGATTTAAGAGAAAAATTGGGATGGGTTTTAGGGAATAACATAGCTGTGTCCCCTCCAAAGGATGGCGTAATAACACTGCGGCTGCACACAATAGAACCCAACAGCTTGCACAGCAGCGTCATAGATGGCATAGGAAGGATCACCTTGTCTGAAGAAACAATAGAGTACCTTGGCTGGAGCAAAGGCGATACCCTACACTTATCAGCAATGCCCGATGGCGAAGCAGCAATAGTAACATTGTATAAAAAGAAAATACCGGTGCACAAACATCCGGGCCGGTCTTTTCGTTCTATACTACCTGGGGATATACTACGCTAGTATTTCCTCTTTACATATTTTTACGATACTCCCCGGCGGCAACCCCGGTTATACTTTGAAAGCCTTTGCAAAGGTATTATAGGCACTGTATCCGACGCGTTCGCTAATAACTTGTATAGAAAGGCTGGAAGACTTCAATAACTCAATTGCAAGAGAAATGCGTAGGTTTTGTATATAGTTGTTAAAATTTTCGCCGGTATGCTCTTTAAACCGTTGGGATAAGTATGTTTCAGAGAAATTATGCTTGTGCGACAAAGATGCTAATGTTATTTCTGGGTCGCAGTAGTTTTCGTCTACATACTGTTTGATTGTTTCTATTAAGGTGTCCTGCTTGTTTTTCTTGTAGGTGTGCAGGCTTGTACAAATTTCCAGATAAAGCTGTGTGCAAAGCTGGAGTTTTTGTAAGTCGTTAAGCTTATAAAATATATCGTAACTTTCGGTTAGTTTTTCTGTTAGGGCTTGGTCTATCACAATGCCAAGCCTGTCAATTTCCATAATGCCTTGCCACAAGTGGTTTATGAATGCAACCATCATATTGCTGGACAGTTTTTTATGGGTAAAATTCTCGCTGCAAATTGCATTTAACGCTGCGCGCACCCCTTCTGTATCGCCGCTTTTTACCATGTTAAGCAACCGTTGTTTTTCTTGTTCGGGGTAGTAGTAGAAATCCTGTTTATGGGGGATTTCGCTAAACAAACATATGGTACGTGAGCTGTCTACTACCATATAATATTGTATGGCCTCCATTGCTTCGGTGTATGACCTGTGTATGCCGCTTATATCGGCAAATGCATTGCCTACACCTATGCTTATTTCGCCTATTTCGTCACGTCTGTTGGCCAGCCAGTTTGCCATGTTCAAAGCATATTCGTTTAATGGTCCGGCGGCTCCGTCATACGTAAACAGTATCACAAACGCTTTCCTGTTAGATACAAGATGAAATTTTATGCCGCTGTTTTTGTGAAGCTCTGTGTATGCATCAATGATTTGGGGGATTCTTGCCAGGTTTTGTAAATATTCAAGTCCTATATCCCCGGCAGATATTTGAATGACGGATACCATGTACAAATTCCCGGTTAAAGTAATCCCGATAGATTTCATATTGCGCATGGCTTCTTCGGGGTCGTAATATTTGCCCTGAAATAAATCGTTAAAAAAAGAATGCTGCAATATGGGCATATGACCCGATATCGTTTCCTGTAAATTTTTTATAGGTTTGGTGTTTTGAAACGAAAATATAACCGATAAAACCAGCGTAAGGCCTAGCGCTGCAAAAACTACAAGCAAAAGAAAATGTCTAAACGCGTTAAGCTCTGCTAATACATAATCACTTCTAATAACCGAAACATATGTCCAGCCCAAAGCGGCGGAAGTAGTATAACTTATCAAATAGGTATCGCCGTTTCTTTCGGCTCTTGTGCTGCCTTCTATACCTGTGGGCAAGTTAAAGTCGTAAATTTGTGTGTTTCCCGAAATAGTGCTAATTATTTCTCCAGAGGAGCCAATAATAAAAATAGTTTCATTTTCGCTAATTCCTATTTCGCGAAACATTTCATATATTGCCCTGTTGCTTACAAATGAAACGACCGCCCCTTTGTTGCCAGATGGGGTGGTAAGCGGTGTAATATATTGAATAATTTCTGCCTGACCGCGGGACACTGTAGAAGAATGCATTGTAGGGACAAACCTGCCGAAACTACCGGCTTCAGCAATCGATTCGCGCCATGCTTCCGCGGTCATGCCATCAAAATGAATATTGCTGTAGTAAAATAAATAGAAATGACTTGCTATGTGGGGAGTAATAACGATGTTGCCATAGTCATATACTACAAAAAAATCTACTAAAAGTGGAGTGGCTGTATGAAAATGGCTCAAAGCGGTTATTGCTTCCTTAACCCTAATAATATCAGTGCCTTCAATAGGGTTGCTCATGTGCAAGATACTTCTTACTTGAGGGTTGGCAGAAGCAAATATTGATGCAGTCATTATTTCGGCAATGTTATAGTCCATGCGGGTACGCACTTGCCGTAACGTGGCCATTTGACGGTCTATCGATTGGTTTTCGATAATTGCGGACGAGCGGTTGTATAAAATAAAAAACGCGACTATCGAAACGATGAACACGAAAATATAAGCTAAAAAGAAACGCCGGAAAAATTTATCTACATGTTTTGTTATATTGCCTAGCATAGCCAAAACCTCCCTTGTCGGTTGGGATTGCTGTGGATTGCAACAGTGACTTTACAGTATCACGAAAACGCGAATATTACAATATTTCCATGCGGAAAAAAATATCACTATCCACATGTTTGGAAAAATCACTAAAGTAAAATATATCATCTATTATTTCATTTGTGTTACAGTTATATTATTTTTACGACAAAAAACGCAGTGCAAATTTGAACTTCACAAAATCCAATGAGAGGCTGGCACATGTATGACCGCTGCAAATAAGAGAAATGCCTTCCAAAACTTCTTTTTCAAGAGAAGAAAGTGCTGGCAACTTTATGCATTATTATTGTTGCCCGTTATCCACCTTCTAATATTTAGTTACTATCCAATGTATGGGGCGCAAATTGCTTTTAGGCAGTTTAACCCGGTACAAGGTATAACCGGAAGCCCTTGGGTGGGGCTTGACCATTTCACGAGGTTTGTAAATCTTCATATGTTTAGGCGGGTTTTGTCAAACACGCTTATTATTAGTTTGTATCAGTTGGCGGCGGGTTTCCCGTTCCCAATAATTTTGGCGTTTTCCATCCACTATTTAACCAACAAGCGTTTTTCTAAAATAGTGCAAACCGTAACGTTCGTACCGCATCTCATTTCTGTGGTTGTTATGGTTTCGATAATTATCCAATTTTTTCAGCTGCGTAACGGCGTAATTAACAATATGCTTATTTACCCGCTAACCGGTGACAGGATAAATTTCTTGGGCAGGCCCCAGTATTTCCGGCATATATTTGTATGGACAGAGATATGGCAACGGGCGGGCTTTGGCGCAATTATCTTTATTGCGGCTTTGGCCGGTATAGACCCGTCACTTCACGAGTCCGCAAAAATAGACGGTGCATCTAAGTTACAGGGTATCAGGCATATAGATATACCCGGTATTTTACCTACGGTTGTTATCCTGTTTTTACTTCAGATGGGCGGCATAATTAGTGTCGGTTTCGAGAGAGTGTATCTATTGCAAAACCCAATGAATTTGTCTGTTTCTGAAGTTATAGCAACGTATGTATATAAGGTTGGCCTTATCGCCCCCATACCACAGTTTTCGTTTGCTGCTGCAATTGGGCTTTTCCAATCTATTGTTGGTGCGACCATGCTTATTACTGTAAACCAGGTGGTCAAGAAACTTGGCCAAAACAGCTTGTGGTAAAGGGGGCTATCGTATGAGAGATTTATTTGGGTTTGGGTCCAAAAATAAAGCAAGAGGCCGGATGAAAGAGCCTTTTGGCGACAGAGTATTTAACGTTATCAACTTCATCTTTGTTACGATTTTCTTCCTTTTGGTTTTGTATCCGATTATTTATGTGCTAAGTTCTTCGGTTAGTGACCCGCTTGCAATTATTCAAGGGCGGGTAAGGCTGGTGCCGGTAGGGTTTAACTTTGACGGGTACCGGGCTGTGTTCAGGCATGATTCGGTTCTTATCGGATACCGGAATTCGCTATTTTATATGATTGTTGGTACAGCGTTTAATGTGTTTATGACAGTTTTGGCCGCGTATCCGCTTTCCCGCAGGGACTTCCCCGATAGAGGCAAAATTACAATGTTATTTGCGTTTACTATGCTTTTCTCAGGTGGTTTGATACCAACATTTTTGCTTATCAGAAGCTTAGGCTTGATAGATACACCCTGGGTAATGATTCTTCCCGGCGGGTTTGGCGTTATGAACGTAATCATAACGCGCACATTCTTTCAAACCAATATCCCAGACGAGTTGTTGGAATCTGCTCAGCTCGATGGTTGTAGCGATTTTAAATTTATAACCAGCGTTGTATTACCCCTTTCGGGCGCGATTCTTGCCGTTCAGGCTTTGATGTATGCGTTAGGGCATTGGAATGCGTTCTTTTCTGCTTTAATTTATCTTCGTTCTCCCGAGCTTTTCCCCTTGCAAATGGTATTGCGTGAAATATTGTTGCTTAACCAGGTAGATACAGGAGTATTTTCAGATATTTATGAACAGGAAAGACGGGAGCATATGTCGGCATTGCTAAGATATGCACTCATTGTGGCAGCAAGCCTACCATTCATGATATTTTACCCGCTGGTACAAAGGTTCTTTGTCAAGGGCATGTTGGTAGGTTCAATAAAAGGGTAAAAATGCCCTATATCCTAAAAGGAGGAAGTAAAATGAAAAAAAGCAATTTTGTTAAATTGATTGCGATTGCTTTGCTAAGTGTCCTATTGCTGGGCGTTATGGCAGCTTGTGATCGCACCCCAGATGCCCCCGGAACTAACCAACCCGGAACAGGCGTAATCACACAGCAACCTGCAGGCCAGGTGGAACTCCCATCGTTTATGAACCCAATTGGTACATTGCCGATAGTCAACGAGCCTAGAACCTTACAGGTATTTTCTGGGGCAGGCGCAAACATTGACTTTGCAACAAACCTAGGCGCTCTTGAGATGGAAGCACGCACTGGCGTACAGATTGACTGGATACAAGTGCCTACCGCAGATGCGGTTACCAGACGTAACCTGATGCTTGCCACAGGCGACCTGCCTGATATTTTTGCAAACGGCGTGGGAACGCACGCGGCGGTATTCCACTATGCAAGCCTTGGTATTTTCCGTCCAATTACCCCATGGATGGATTTTGCACCAGAAATGCAGCGCATGTTTTCTTATCACCCAAATGTACACCACAACATGATTTTACCTGACGGCCATATCTATGGATGGACAACATTGGATGACTGCTTCCACTGTTCTATGAACTTAAAATTGTGGGTTTACCGCCCATGGCTGGATAACCTTGGGCTAGAAGTTCCAAGAACACCAGAAGAACTGTTTGACGTATTGGTAGCATTTAGGGATGGCGACCCAAGCGGACGCGGCCTAAATGACGAAATACCGATGGCAATGGGTGTACTTGGATGGGACCATGGCCCCAACACAATTATTAACGCTTGGATAACAAACAACCAAAACCGTATGATTCTTAACAACGGCCAAATAGAAGTTATTTACGACACCCCCGAATACCGCGATGCACTAAGGTTCCTTAACCGTTTGTATAACGAAGGTTTGTTAGCACCTGAATCTTTTGTAACAGACCGTGCCGGTTTAAGACAAATTGCAGACAGCGGCCCGGATGGTGCCAATATAGTTGGTGTAAAGCCTGCTATGTGGGTTGGCGGAACCTCTTCACATTGGAGAGACGGTCAATGGATAGTCATCCCTTACCTTATTGGGCCAAATGGCCACCAAGTTGCTAACTACAACCCATTGATGGGAGATAACAGAGCCGTTATAACAAGCAGAGTTTCTGATGAACTCATGCCTGTTGCTGTACGCTGGCTGGATAACAAATATACAGACGAAAGCGCACTGCTTATGGTTCAAGGTATCGAAGGTATTAACTGGAGAAGAGCCGAGCCGAATGAAATTGGTATTCACGGCAGAGCTGGAACATGGGCACGTTTGCCGGCCCAAGACCCTCCTGTTACAAACACGCATATCGGACAAATTTTCCCGAACTTCCGCTCTAACGAATTTAGGCTAGGCGAAGTAGCAGACCGCACTATCTATGAGCAAGAAACAATTCTGTTTGACCAATCTATGCTCATGTTACCACACAGGGATTCTATCGAAAACATCGTACCTCCGCTTATCTTTAACGAAGCGGTTTCTGCTGAAATTGTAGACCTTGAAACAACGCTTAACAACCTTGTTATTGAGAGCCAAGCAAGATTTATTGTTGGCGACTTATGTCTTGATGCAGACTGGGATTGGTATATCCGTGAGCTAAACGTTATTGGTTTGCCAAGATACTTGACCCTTATGCAAAATGCAATGAACGAAAGAGTAGCACGTCTTGCTGCGCATACTAATTAATATAAAGTGAGTATTGTGGGCTTTGCCCACACCCACAAGCTTTTTGAAAAAAGCTTGACCAAAAACTTTAATTTAATGACAACGAGGCCGGTGATTTTGAGAAGTCGCCGGCTTTTTGAAATATAAAGGAGCGGTGAATATGCGATATGGTAAATATGCACTGATGGTTGTTGCTTTGTTAATTTTTGCGGCATGCGGCAGGGAGGCTGTATCGGTTGAAGAAATCACCCCACGCGTTTTGCCCGATAGCGTAGAGATGTTTTTCATATACGAAGAAAGCTGTGCCAATTGCGACGGAACCGCCGAATTTTACGAAATTGTCGCAGAACGTTTGAGCGAACATTTACATTTGCACCCCAACACGATTCATACTATCAATATTTTTGGGGCTGGTAACATGCAGCAATTCCGGAATATTGCATACGACTTACTTTATGTAGATGCAGAAACCCTACAACTGCCGGTACTCATTGTAAACGGTTTGGCATTCCAGGGGATGGATGCAATTCGGGCAAATATCGGGGAAGCGTTTCTAACCGCCGGGCATGACCTTTTTGTGAATGAGTACGTATTTAACCCAAGATACATGCTTACGGGTGACCGGCTTTTTGACAATTTTACAGCCCACGAAGACCATCTAACATTGGTGTATTTTTACCGTATGGTTTGCCCTGCATGCATAGAAATTGAGCCGCTTATTCAAAACTTGCCCGAAATGGTAGAGATAGACGGCAGGCAAGTACCGGTAGATTTGATACGAATTAATACGCGCTCGGGCAATAACCGCGATAGGGTGCTGGCATTTTTCGAAGCGTTTGACGTGCCGAACCAAGAGCGGTTTGTGCCAATAATATTTACTGCCGCTGGGAATATTACAGGGCCGGAGGCTATTGCAGAATTTTTGACATATGGCTTGGGACAGGCAGACCAGGTTGGGTTGCAGTTGCCTTAATTATAATCATAGAATACAATCGAAGTGCAGCTATAGCGAATCAAATGAAGAATGGTCTTGTCCGAGACGGAAAATCGGCGGCTTCAGGAATGAACCCGGAAGAACCCGGGCGGCGTAAGCCGCTTTTGCGAGGCGAAAGTTCTGAGCGTTTTCCGGCGACAGAAGAGATCGATTCTGAATTAATTCGCTGTAATCTACGGGGAGGCTTTTATGGCGAAGAGAATTATATCTATCCAGCATACGCAATCGACTCACCATGGTACCGGAATGCTTGGTGCATGGACAGATTGGGAATTAACGGAGCTTGGTAAAACCCATGCAGAAAATATTGGGCGCAATTTATATAAGGAACTAAAAGACGAAAAGTGGAAAATTTATTCCTCTGATTTGGTGCGCGCGCGTCAAACTGTAGAGCCGTTGGCACGTTATATGGGTCTGGAAATCAACTTTCTTAAAGAATTGCGTGAAATGAATTATACAGGCAATGAAGCTATTGGCAAAACCCAACAATGGCATCATGAGAATGCCGCCCCTATTCTTACATATGATGACCGTGCTTTCCCAAGTGCGGAATCATGGCGAGAGTTTTGGACTAGGGTTGCTGGCTGCTGCGACAAAATTTCAGCAGACGAAGCCGAAAATATCATTATGGTATCGCATGGAATGACGATGAGTGTTTGGCAATTTGTATGGCTTGGCCTTGATATAAGCGACTTTGTATATGTTGCCCTTCCGGGTGGTGTTTCTTTTATGCAAATAAATGATAAGGGACGGCGCTTAATAAACCGCTGGAATGATACGTTTTACATGAACACGGCAGGCTAGCACATGATGAACAAAGAGAAAATTAGAGCGGACATTTTGAAACTGTTAGAGTTATATAAAACCGGAAAACTTGGCGGTGAAAAAATGCCGGAGGACGAAAACCCCGGCCTAGACATTTGTTCGAGAGAGAATTATTTATTTTTTACGCTGCCCATGGCATTGAATTATCAGCGCAATTCGTACAAACTATGGGAAAGTGCCAATAAAACCTACCAAGATAAAGCGACGGCCGCTTGCTTTTTTCCTGAACATGTTTTAGAGATGCCGCTTGATGATTTGAGAAGTAGTTTGCTCAAATATAAGGTAGCCGTCCAACCCAACAAGCAGCCTGTTATATGGAAAACCCTGTGCGCTACAATTCATGAGCAGTTTGATAACGACATTCGCAATCTCTTTATCCAAGAGGGTTTTTCCGTTTTCAGGATAAAAAAGCGTATAAACGGAAACAAGGCCACATTTCCATATCTGGGCGGTAAGAAAATACTCAACTACTGGCTATATGTGATGGAACAATACACGGATGTTAGGTTCGTTGATAGAGAGCATATATCCATTGCTCCTGATACGCACGTTATACAAGCAAGCCGCCAACTTGGCATTATAGATGAATCAGAAAAAACACGCCAAGATATACAAGACATTGTTTCCGAACGCTGGGCTGACATTCTTTCCGGCACGGAATACTGTCCTATTGATATACACACACCGTTGTGGTTATGGAGTAGGGGAAAGTTTGAAGTAGGGCGATGCCCGCCTTCTCATCATTGACAAAACAACTGCCAAGACACTATCATAGGACTATAAATAATACTCGGAGGTTGCGAATGAAAACCACAAAAGCCATTGTAAAAACAACCGGTGCACCGGGTGGGCTTTCCTTGGAAGATGTCCCGTTCCCGGTAATGGACCATAATCAGGTGTTAATTAAAGTGAGGAAAACGGCTATCTG
>Ga0131853_10025646_pt1 | contig 10620 bp, 7 predicted proteins | sample TergutLab28metaG_FD_92764 | JGI IMG/M metagenome (GOLD analysis project Ga0131853, IMG submission 92764) | Labiotermes labralis P1 segment gut microbial communities from Petit-Saut dam, French Guiana - Lab288 P1 (version 2) (version 2) | ecosystem: Host-associated > Arthropoda: Insects >... | reverse complement strand
TGTATGTTCATTATATCACTTTAGCATGTAAATGTCAAGTATAATTTTTGGAAAAGAGGGGGACAACACTATGCCAGCAGAGGACAAACGCCGCGTGGCGCTAGAAACCGCCATGGCGCAAATTGAGAAAAGTTACGGCAAGGGCTCCATCATGCGCTTGGGCGACAACCAAGGCATGCAGGTGGGCAGCATCAGCACTGGCTCGCTGGGCCTTGACGCCGCGCTGGGCATTGGCGGGCTGCCGCGCGGACGCATCATCGAGATTTATGGGCCTGAGTCATCGGGTAAAACCACCCTTGCGCTGCATGCTGTGGCCGAGGCGCAAAAGGCCGGCGGCGAGGCCGCGTTCATCGACGCTGAACATGCGCTTGACCCGGTTTATGCCGGCAACTTGGGCGTGGACATTAACTCCCTGCTGGTTTCGCAGCCCGACAACGGCGAGCAGGCACTGGAGATCGCTGAGGCACTAGTGCGCTCAAATGCGATTGACATTGTTGTTGTCGACAGTGTTGCGGCACTTGTTCCGCGTGCGGAAATTGAAGGCGAAATGGGTGACAGCCATGTGGGTCTGCACGCGCGTTTGATGAGCCAAGCGCTGCGCAAACTGGCTGGTCACATCGCCAAAAGCAACACGATACTTATCTTTATCAATCAGCTGCGCGAGAAAATTGGCATTAGCTACGGCAACCCGGAGGTTACCACGGGCGGCCGTGCGTTAAAATTCTATGCCAGTGTGCGCATGGATGTGCGCCGCACCGAGCAACTTAAAGGCCAAGGCGGTGAGTTCATTGGCTCGCACACGCGCGTGAAAATTGTGAAGAACAAAGTCGCGCCACCCTTCAAAGAGGCCGAGTTCGACATCTTCTATGGCAAGGGCATTTCGCGTGACAGCGAGCTGCTTGACATGGCCATTAAGCGTGATATCATCAAGCGCAGTGGCGCGTGGTTCAGCTATGGCGAAAACCGCTGGCAGGGCCGTGAAAATGTGCGCCTACACTTGGTCGATCATCCCGAGATGATGGACGAAATTGTGGCGATTATTCAAGACACGCCCAAGGAAGAACCTGCGCCCAGAACCAAGGCAAAAGCGCCTGCAAAGGCCGTGAAAGGCAGCAAGGCGAGCTTGGATATCGTGGTGGATGACGACGATGAGCTGTAGGGTCGGCCACTGGCCGACCGCTTGAACAAAGCCGGACGCGCAATGCGCGCCCCTACACGAGGGCTATTATGCATGAATTTGAACCCTACGAACGCCTGTGGAACCGCGCGCTGTGGTATCTTGGGCGGCGGGATTATGGCACGGACGAACTGCGGCAAAAGTTGCTGCGCCCACGCCCTAATAAACCACTGCCAAACGAAGAAGACATTGAGCGCTGCGTGGCACGGCTAGTGGAATTAAATCTGCTGGATGACGAACGCTATGCGCAGCGCCTAGCCGAAAGCTATGCCCGAAAGGGCTATGGCCAACGTGGCATTGACCAACAGCTCTATCGCCGCGGGCTGAAAGATGAGGCGCCTGAGCTCGCACAAGATGACCCCGAACGCCTAGCCGAGCTGTTGCAAACGCCTGCCTATCAACGCAAGCTTGCCGACGAAACCAAGCATAAATCGCTGTTTGCTGCGCTGCTGCGCAAGGGCTTTCGGCATGGGGATATTCGCACGGCCATGCAAGATGTTTTGGACACGCAGTTGGGCTATGATATCTGAAAATCTTGTTGACAAGTTAACGCTTACCTGTTATACTATAGTCGGTAGCGGATAAAAAATAGACCGCCCGTGGCCTGGAAGCTCGGCGGTCATTTCTATTGACTTTCGTGTGGGGGCTAGCCGCCTATACGGCAACGCTATCCCTGTATGTATAGTATAGCACGCAGCTGTGAAAATGTCAAGCTTTTTTTGGAAAGTGAGTAAGCATATGCCGATACTAAAACGCAAACCCAAGGTGCAACGCATTGCGTTGATCAGCCTAGGCTGCCCGAAAAATCAAGTGAACGCCGAGCGCATGATGCATGACCTGCAGGCGGCGGGTTTTGCGATTGCCGAAAGTGTGTATAGCGGGGCCGATGCGGTGATTGTGAACACCTGCGGCTTTGTGGATGATGCCAAGAAAGAGGCCATCGACAGCATTTTGGAGATGGCTCAGCTGAAAGCCGACGGCACGATAGGCAAGATTTTGGTGACCGGCTGCATGGCGCAACGCTACCAAGACGAAATCACTGCGGAAATTCCCGAAGTGGACGGCGTGCTGGGGCTTGGCGCAAACGATAGCATTGTGCAGCACATGCAAGAGCTGCTGGGCGGCGCGGCGGTGAGTGAATCGCCGGACATCAGCTGCCTGCAACTGGGCGGCGAGCGCAAGCTGCTTTCACCGCAGCACTGGGCCTATTTGCAAATTGCGGACGGCTGCAATAACTGCTGCACTTATTGTGCGATCCCGGGCATTCGCGGGCCGTTTCGCCATCGATCGACGGAGGATATTCTGGCCGAAGCAGAGGCACTTTGCGCTGCCGGTGCACGCGAGCTTGTGCTGATTGCGCAGGATGTGACGGCCTACCCTGCCCTACCCGCGCTGCTGCAACAGCTTTGCCAGCTTGAAGAGCTACAGTGGCTGCGGCTACTGTATTGCTACCCGGATGAGATTTCTGACGAGCTGATTGCCACCATGGCGAGCGAAGATAAAATTGTGAAGTACATTGACCTGCCCTTGCAGCACGCCGATGACCGCATTCTGGCGGCCATGGGACGACGCGGCACGCAAGCTGACATCACCGCTGTGCTGAATAAACTGCGTGCTGCCATGCCGGGCATTGCCATTCGCACCACGTTCATTTGCGGCTTCCCCGGCGAAGATGAGGCGGCCTTTGAGACCTTGGCGGAGTTTGTTGCTGCGCAGAATTTCACGCACATGGGTGCATTTGCATTCTCGCCACAAGAGGGCACGCCGGCGTTCAGCTTCCCCAACCAGGTTGACCCGGAAATCGCCCAGCAGCGGGTGGAGATTCTTACCCAGCAGCAAGCGGAAATCGCGCTGCAACACAAAGAGCAACTGGCCGGGCAAACCATGCAGGCCATGGTGGAGGCACACGACCCCTACACCGACAGCTACCTTGCCCGCACTGCGGCTGATGCCCCTGAGATTGACGGTATGCTAGCCTTCACCAGCCCGCGCCACCTGCAACCCGGCGAGGTGGCGCAGGTGCAAATCATTGGCCTGAAGGAAGACATGCTCATCGGAAAAGCGCTATGAAAAAACTGATTATCATCGCTGCAATTGTGCTGCTGCCGGTGGCGTTTATTGCGCTGGCGATTTATCACACCAACACGCTGCGCAGCACACAGTTCACTTGGCAAAACCGCCGCGTGCCGCCGGAGTTCAACGGCTTTCGCATCGTGCAACTGAGTGATTTGCACAATGCACGCTTTGGGCGCGAACAGTCGCGCTTGCTTCGCATGGTGCAACAGGCGCAGCCGAACATGATTGCCATGACCGGCGACATGATTGATGAACAGACGCGTAGCTTGGCACCCATGCGAGAACTGCTTGCGGGGGTTCGCACGGTTGCGCCGGATATCCCCATGTTTTTTGTGGACGGCAACCACGACCCGCAGTCATCGTTTTACGCTGAAATGCTTGACTTGTTTCGGCAACATAACGTCACGGTATTGCATGGCACGGCACTGTTGCAACACAATGGCGCAAGCATGACGATAGCAGGCATGGGCCATTGGGGCGTTGGCCACATGGGCAATACAGATATTTTTCTCGCGCACGACCCTTTGCGTTTTGAACAATTCGCACAACATGGCGGCGGTTTAATGCTGGCTGGCCACAACCATGGCGGGCAGGTTTCGCTGCCCAACGGCCAAGCGATAATTGGCCCTAGGCTCACCCTGTGGCCGGAATATTCCTCCGGCGTGTATATCAATGGCGATTCGACGATGTTCCTGAGCCGCGGGCTGGGTACGAGTCGTATACCATTTAGGTTATTCGCAACGCCTGAAGTTGCTGTCATCGAACTAAAAGCAGAATAGGATTAACCATGCCAAAAAAAGCTAGAAAAAAAGATACCGCCGCCCTTGATACCGCCGCGGCCAATGCGCACATTCTGGGGGCAGGCGAAATTGTGCACCAACCCGTGACCGAAACCCTGGAAACCAACTTCATGCCCTATGCCATGAGCGTGATTTTGAGCCGGGCCATCCCCGAAATTGACGGCTTTAAACCCAGCCAGCGCAAGGTGTTGTATACCATGCACAAGATGGGACTGCACAGCGGCCCGCGCAGCAAAAGTGCGAACATCGTTGGCCGCACCATGCAGCTTAACCCCCACGGCGATGCTGCGATTTATAACGTGCTGGTGCTGCTGTCACGCGGGCACGAGCGCTTGTTGCATGCCTACGTGGACAGCAAGGGCAACTTCGGCAAGTATTATTCGCGCGACATGCAGTACGCCGCGTCACGCTACACCGAGGCACGGCTGGAGAAAATCGCCGCAGAGTTATTTCGCGACATTGACAAAGACACCGTGGATTTTGTGGATAACTACGACGCCACGATGAAAGAACCTACCCTGTTGCCCGTGCGATTCCCCAGCGTGCTGGCAAACTTTAACATTGGCATTGCGGTGGGTATGACCAGCAACATTTGCTCGTTTAATCTAGCCGAGCTGTGCGAAACCACCATTGCGCTGGCGCAAAACAAAGACCATGACGTGATTGAAACCATGCCTGCGCCGGACTTCACCGGCGGCGGGCAGATCCTGTATTCCCGTGCGCTGTTTGAGGAAATTTATCGCACCGGGCGCGGCAGTTTTCGCCTGCGGGCCAAGTATACCTACGACAAAACGCACAACTGCATTGACATCTACGAAATTCCGCCCACCACCACCGCTGAGGCGATCATCGACAAAGTGGTGGACCGCGTGAAGGCCGGGGTGATCAAAGAAATTAGTGACATTCGCGACGAAACGGACAAAAGCGGCCTGAAAATTACCGTTGACCTCAAACGCGGCACCGACCCCGATAAACTCATGCAGCGGCTGTTTAAACTAACCACCCTGGAGGACAGCTTTGGCTGCAACTTCAACGTGCTAATCAATGGCTCGCCGCGCGTGCTGGGTGTACGCGAACTGCTGTTGGAGTGGATTATCTTCCGCACGGGCTGCATTCGCCGCCGCGTGCAGTTTGACCTGACCAAAGCACAGGAACGCCTGCACCTGCTGCAGGGGCTTGCGAAAATTCTGCTGGATATTGACAAGGCCATCAAAGTCATTCGCGAAACGGAAGAAGAGAGCGAAGTGGTGCCGAACCTGATGATTGCCTTTGGCATTGACCAGCTGCAGGCCGATTATGTGGCGGAAATTCGGCTGCGGCACCTGAACCGTGCGTATATTCTCAAGCGCACGGCCGACATGGACCAGCTGAAAAAAGACATTGAAGAAATGCTGAGCATACTTGGTTCTGAGCGCAAAGTGCGCAGCATCATGGTCAACGAGCTGAAGGAAATTGCCAAAACCCACGCCCGGCCGCGCCGCAGTGAGCTGATCTACGCCGAAGAGCTGCCTGAAAGCACGAGCGAAGTTGAGATTGATGACTACCCCTGCACGCTGTTCTTTACGCAGCAGGGTTATTTCAAGAAAATCACGCCAGCAAGCCTGCGCATGGCCGACACCCAAAAATGCAAAGACGGCGACGACATTGCGCAGTCCATTGAGACAAGCAATGCGGCTGATCTGCTGTTTTTCACCAACAAGTGCCAAGTTTACAAGACCGCTGCGCATGAGTTTGACGACACCAAGGCCAGCGCGCTGGGCGATTATATCCCCGCGAAGCTGGGCATGGATGAAGACGAAACTGCCCTTTACATGGCCGTGACGCGCAACTATGGCGGCTACATGCTGTTTGCGTTTGAGGGCGGCAAGGTGGCGAAAGTGGAGCTGAGTGCCTATGCGACGAAGACGAACCGCAAGAAGCTCATCAAGGCCTACAGCGATAAATCCCCTCTTGTTGGCATGCTGCAATTGGCCGAAGATGGCGACTGCCTGGTGCGGTCGAGCGCGGGGCGGGTGCTGTTGTTCCACACCGGTGCGATTGCGCCGAAGACCACGAAGGATACCCAGGGTGTGGCGGTGATGACGCTGCGCAAAAACCATCTTGTGGCGGAGCTTGAGGCCTATGCCGAGGGCACCTTTGCCAAGCCTGCGCGCTACCGCACGAAGAACTTGCCGGCGGCGGGGGTGCTGCCCACGCCGGAGGATAAAGGTGAGGTGCAGCTGACGATAGAATAGGGGGAGCGTTATGGAAACTGGACATTGGGTTGCACTTGTTGGCAGCGGCGTTGTGCTGTTGGGCCTCATCGGCGGCGGCATCAAGTGGCTGGTCCATAGGCACGACAAGCGCAATGAAATCGAGGTGAAACTTGACCCACGCTTGGAACTCGCCAAACACGAGCAGCGCATGGGTGATATTTCGGAAGAAATGATAGACTATCGCGGCGCGCTTGGGCATTACCAAAAAGCGGATAAGCACTTGCAGGCCACCGGCCCTGTGAGCGAAGAGCGCGCATGGGTTTTGGTTGATGCGGGCAATAAGCACGTCGAATTAGCCGAATATGAAGCGGCCATCGGTTGTTATAAAGAGGCTTGGGCAATATTCCTAAAAGAGCCAGAAAAAAATCAAGCGCATATTGCTGGTATGCTCAACAACATAGCGGTTGTGTATAAAGACCAAGGCAACTTTGATGAGGCGCTGGAATATTACCAAAAGGCGTTGTCTATCTTTGAAACATTAGGCAAAAACCGCCTCGTCACCGCCATGACCTACAACAACACGGCGGTTGTGTATGAAAATCAAGGCAAGCTTGATGAGGCGTTGGACTATTACAAAAAGGCACTACCTATCTTTGAAGCATTAGGCAAAAACCACCCCCTCACGGCCGGAATCTATAATAACTTTGGAGAAGTGTGCCGCAAGCAGGGTAAATTTGACGAGGCGTTGAAGTGGTATCAAAAAAATTTAGCAATAACCGAAAAAATGCCGGGCAAAAACCACCCCGACACTGCTAAAACTTACGGCAACATTGCGGTTGTCTACAAGGAGCAAGGCAAGCTTGACGAAGCACTTGAACTATGTAAAAAAGCATTGACTGTCTTTGAGGAAAAGCTTGGCAAAGACCATCCAAACACAATAAAATGCCGCAGAAATATGGACGAATTGACCGAACAACTGCAAACCCAAACCACAACCACAACATAAAGGAGACCCCCATGCTCAACATTGGAATGATTAGCAAGTGGCATGTGCATGCCAAGGACTACGCCCGCGAAATCACGCAGAACCCCAACGCGCAAATCACCGCCGTGTGGGACGAAGACCCCGCACGCGGCACCGAATGGGCCGCCGAACTAGGCGTGCCGTTTTATGCGGACTATGCTGAGTTTTTGGCCAGTGATATCCACGCCGTGTGCTGCGATTCGCCGACAACCATGCACCGCGATGTGCTCGTGCCCGCAGCCCAAGCTGGCAAGCATATCTTCACCGAAAAACTGCTGGCTTGCACGAACGAAGACGCCGAGGCCATTGCACAGGCAATTCGCGACGCAGGCGTGACCTTCACCATTTCGCTGCCAGTGAAAGGCTCCCCGGCGTTTCAGTACATCAAAGGGCTGATTGATGGCGGCAAGCTGGGCAAAGTCACCGGCGCGCGGTTCCGCCGCAGCCACAATGGCGTGAGCGGCAACTGGCTGCCCGAGCGCTGGTTCAACGTGCATGAATCCGGCGGCGGCGCGATGATGGATTTGGGTGCGCACCCGGTGTATGTCATCACGGACCTGCTGGGCGAACCCACGCGCGTGGCCGCCATGATGACCAATCTGTACGATACCTCCAGCGACGAAAACGCCATTGTGCTCGGCGAGTTCGCAGGTGGCGCACTGGCGACGATGGAAACCGCCTTTGTTACCAACGGTGTGCCCGATTTGCTGGAGGTGTATGGCACCGAAGGCTCGGTGTTTTTGCGCTGGAATGAAGTGGTGCAGAACTTGGGCGATGGTCCCGAAGAGGTGGACGAAGACAACATGCCTGCGCGCTACATCCCCATGGATAAATTCGTAGACGCTTGCCTAGCCGGCGTGAAAGAAGTGCCCGGTTTGGCGCTGCATGATGCACTGGTGATGACGCGCATTATGGCGAAAGCCTACGAAAGCGCATAGAAGTAAAAAATGTTGACAAGCACAAATTTTTGTGTTAATATGTAGATGGTGCTACGCTGCGGCGCGGTTAGTTTCCTCTTTCTCGTTGGAGTGCTACGACGAGAGGAGGTGAACGCATGGAATACTTAATTGTTTTGGCGATTATCATTTTTTTGATAACACGTGACCAAGGCAACAAAGAAAACTAACCGCCCTGCTCAAAGATGCGGTTAGTTTTTCTTACTATTCGTGAGGAAGCTGCTGTGCCTGCGGCACTAACACCCTCTTGACACTCCCTATTATACCATGTATGTGGGGAAATGTCAAGGGGGATTTTCTCTACTCGCAATAATTGATCTCCACATCCTGTGCTTGCCAGTGTTTTGGCAGGCGCGGGTTTTGGGTGATTTCACCGTTGACCATGCGTAGGCCCAACAATTCTTCTGTGACGCAACGCAGCATCCACGCGGCCGAGCCCGTGTACCACGTCCAACCCGCGCGGCCCTCGCAGCCGGGGGAGTAGTTCACGTCACCGGCCAAGCAAAACGGCTCGCCACGATAGCGCGCAGCACGTTGCGGGTGGTTGCAGAAGTCCGCGGGAGTGATGAGGCGCAAGGCGGCATAGGCTTCGTCGGTGCGGCCCTCACGCAGCAGCGCGATGATAAACCACATGGCCGCGTGGGTGTATTGCCCGCCGTTTTCGCGCAGGCCGGGCGGGTAGTCGTTGATATACCCCGCGCGGCGCGAGTTGTGTGAGAATGGCTCACGCAGCAGTTGAATGCCATGCGGATTTATCAGCTGTGCGGCTGCGGTGTTCAGCGCAAGATTGCGGCGCTGTGCATTGGGCATGCCGCACAAGGTGGAGAAACTTTGCGGCAGCAGATCCACCGAGCAGGGATGCCCTGAGCCGCCGCCCAGTGGCGTGCCGTCGTCCCAAAAGGCGCGCAGATAACGGTCTCCTGTCCAAGCTTTACGGTCAATGGTGTCGCGCAGGCGGTTGGCTTGTTCACGGTAATGCGCGGCTTTGTCGTGTTCGTTCATGTGCTCGCACAGTGGCGCCATGCCGTCACACACCATGGACAAAAACATGCCCAGCCACACGCTTTCGCCGCGCCCACGTGCACCGATGGCGTTCATGCCGTCATTCCAGTCGCCGCCCATCATCAGTGGCAGCCCATGCTCGCCCATTAACCCCAGCGCACGATCAATCGCACGCGTGCAGTGTTCGTGCAGCGTTGCTTGCTCGTCACCCAAGGGGTAGGCGGCGTAACGCTCTTTTTCGTGCGGCTGCAGCAGCTCGCCTTGGCGGAACTGAATCATGGTGCGCAGAAAATCATAGTCCCCGCTTTGCTGCACGTAGTCTGCACAGACCAAGGGCAGCCACAGATAGTCGTCAGCATAGCGGCTGCGCACGCCGCGGGTTACATGCCCGGGCAGGCGGTGCCACCAGTGCATGGCGTCTCCCTCGGGGAATTGCGCGGCCGCCGCGCGGATAATCTGCCGCCGCACCAGTTCCGGCCGAGTGAGGGTAAGCGCAGAGACATCTTGCAGTTGGTCGCGCATGCCAAACGCGCCGCCGCACTGCGAGTGCCCGGTGCGTCCCCACAAGCGACTGGTGGTGATTTGATGTGGCAGCCAAGTGTTGACCATGTGATTGAGCGCGGGGTCCGGCGTGGTGATGCACAGCGTTTTGTGCGCGGATACATCATCGCCAGCCACCAGATTCATACACAGGGCTGCGTTTTTCGTGGCCGCCCAAGCGAGAGAGAACTCCACGGTGTCTGCTTCGTCCGGCGCGATGTGCAGCTGACGACCCACCGCTGCACATGGGTCGCCTTGCGGCAGGGTGCTGTCGCTGTGCCATTGCCCGCGCCAGAATGAGGCTCTGTCCGCACAGCAGAAGTCCGCGCCGCCTTGCAGTTGCAGCGCCGTGTGGCCGCGTATGATGCCCGCAGGTGAGTGCAGTAGCCAGCCGTCGGGCAGGCGTTGGCCAAGCAGCGGTGAATTCTGCTGGCGGCGCGTGCCCAGCACCGGCTCGGTGTAGTAACAAATTTCAGGTGTAAGCTGGCGCGGCGTGTGGTTGTGCAAAGTTACCGTGACGCGCTTGGTTGAGCCTTTTTGCGGCACCGTGACCGTCACGGTGTAGCGCAGGCCCTGCACTTGCCCGTGCCACTTGGCGTGCTGAGGCGTGAACTCCACGCGCGTGCCTTGCAGCATGTTATACACCCGGCTACCGAACTTCAGCAGCAGTAGTTCGCCCTGGTTATCGCCGCGGGGGTCGTTGTCCCACGGGGTGAGTTTGTTTTCTCGCGCATTCACCGCCCAAGTAAAGCCTAGGCTGCTATCGCTCACAAGCGTGCCAAACGCGGGATTGCACAGCGGCAGGCTCCAAGGCACGGGCGGCGTGTGGTTAATGTGAAAGCCGCCCTCC
>Ga0131853_10025645_pt1 | contig 10621 bp, 4 predicted proteins | sample TergutLab28metaG_FD_92764 | JGI IMG/M metagenome (GOLD analysis project Ga0131853, IMG submission 92764) | Labiotermes labralis P1 segment gut microbial communities from Petit-Saut dam, French Guiana - Lab288 P1 (version 2) (version 2) | ecosystem: Host-associated > Arthropoda: Insects >... | reverse complement strand
GGCGTAGCCGCCAACTTGAAGAACTAAAAACACAAGTTGCGTTTGTACAAAAGATTGTTGATGAACTTCAAACAAAAGAACAAAATTTGTCAGCAAAAAGACAAACGACAATGGATACCTTAAACCGCACAAAAGAACTTACACAATCTTTATCATTAAAAGAGCAGTCAATTAAAATAAAAATTTCTGCCGAAAAAGAAAGTTTAAAGGCTCAGACGGATACAATTTCAAATTGTTACGAAGAAAATGATACTCTTATGAAAAAAATAATAGAATCAAACAAAAGTATTCGTGAGCTTAAAACCCTTCACAAATCTTTTGAAGAGTCTCACGTTAATGCACTAAAAAACCTGGAGGACTATAAAAAACAAATTGAAGAAAACCGAAAAGCCCAAAGCGACGAATCTGATACGATAACGGAGTTTCGTATAGAAATAAGCCGTCGCACAGAGTGGTCGAACGGTTTTAAAAAAAATATCTTACGGCTTGAACGTGAAATAAATATGTATAATGAAGAAAAGCAGTTGCTTAAACGTGAAATGGAAGCAATAGACGCTAAAAATATAATAGAAGAATCAAAATCAGACGTTGCTTTAAATGAACTTGAAAAACTAAAATCTTATTTAAAAGAAACAAACCTTGAACTAGAAAAAAATGAAAAAGAAAAATCTGCATTAGATGCTCAAATTTCAAAAGCAGAATCAAATGAACGTTCTCAAATTGATGCTGTTTCTTTATTAGAAAAAGAATTAACACGTTTAGAAATACGTAAAGAACACCTAGACAATACAAGTCATCGACTGCATAACGAAATTTGGGAAGAATACAATTTAACATACCAAAATGCTCAAATTCTAAAACGAAATGATATAAGTGAAAATACCCTGCGACGTGAAAGTTCACGACTTAAACAAGAGTTAGGCAGCATGAAAAATGTGAATATTGGCGCAATAGAAACTTTTAAACAGCTTAAAACCCGGCATGACTTTTTAGAAGCCCAAAGAAACGATATTGTTGAAGCAGAAGCAGCTCTTCATGAGCTCACACTTAGCCTTACATCACAAATGACTGAACAATTCACAAAAAGTTTTAAAGAAATAACAATTCACTTCCAAGAGGTTTTTCGTGAAATGTTTGGCGGAGGAAATGCCTCACTTAGACTGCTTGATATGGATAATATTTTAGAGTCCGGAATTGAAATTACAGCCCAACCACCAGGAAAATCACTGCAAAATCTGCTGTTGCTATCTGGTGGCGAACGTGCGCTAACTGCAATTGCCTTACTCTTTGCAATACTCCGCCTAAAACCTTCCCCTTTTTGCGTGCTTGACGAAATAGAGTCAGCTTTAGATGACGCAAATGTAACTCGTTTTGCAAACTTTTTAAAGACATATGCAAACACAACTCAATTTATAGTCATCACTCACCGTAAAGGAACGATGGAAGCAGCCGAGCATTTATACGGGGTAACTATGGAAGAACAAGGGATTTCCAAGCTCGTTAGCGTAAAATTTGTTGATGAGTAAAAAAGTTTGCAAAGCAAACTTTTAACAACCAGTTGTGAACACTGAAACCGAATTTCGGCAGGTGACTGCGAAGCAGTTTTCTGGCACATAAAAAAAGTTTTCAAAAACTGTTGACAACCGTAAAAATATAAAGTAATATATACCTCGTTCCACACAAGTGGGCAGTGGCCCAGTAGCTCAGTTGGTTAGAGCGCCGGCCTGTCACGCCGGAGGTCGAGGGTTCGAGTCCCTTCTGGGTCGTTAGTTAATGGTTTTTTTAAAAGAGTATTGAGTTTAGCTCAATACTCTTTTTTCTTGACCTTTTACGTATTATATGGTAATTTTCTAGGGAAATGTCTGTTGAGAAAGTGTGATGTTGATGCGGAAAACTGTATTTGTTGTTGATGATAATGATACAAATCTTTCTATGGCAGAAGAAGGACTAGAAGATTTTTATGATGTAATGACAATCCCCTCAGGGGCAAGGCTTTTTACTATACTTAAAAAAATCAAACCTCATCTTATTTTGCTGGACATTTTAATGCCTGAAATGGATGGATTTGAAGTACTTAAAAAACTTAAAAATGATAAAGAGTATAGTGACATACCAGTTATTTTTTTAACTGCTTTAATTGACCCGGAAACAGAGACTCTTGGTTTTGAAATGGGAGTAATAGATTTTATAAGTAAACCATTCTCCACTCCTGTACTTTTAAACCGTGTACGGCTTCACATCGATATAACTCAATTAATTAAAAAGCGTACTGTTGAGCTTGAAGCATCAAATGCAAAGTTAGAGCGCAGCCACCGCAACCTCATTTATATACTTGCAGACATGGTGGAAAATAGAGATGAAGGCACAGGTGGTCATATCGACCGAACTACTGAATATATTAAAATTTTAATTGAAGAAATGATTAGAAAAGGTGTCTACAAAGAAGAACTTGAAGATTGTGATATGGAAACAATGTCTACATGCGCAATCCTTCACGATGTAGGTAAAATTGGAGTTAGCGACTTAATTTTAAACAAGCCGGATAAACTTACAGAAGATGAATTTATTAAAATGAAAAATCACGCAAGTAACGGTGCAAGAATTATAAACAATGTTATTGCCCGCACAGGTGATGATGTTTTTTTGCACAACGCATTATTATTTGCTGAATATCACCACGAAAAATGGGATGGCACCGGTTATCCTCATGGCTTAAAAGGCAAAGAAATCCCAATTCAAGGGCGGCTTATGGCAATTGCAGATGTTTATGACGCTCTAGTTTCAGAAAGACCTTATAAACCGGCTTTCACCCATGAAAAAGCAGTTAAAATAATAATGGATGATTCAGGTAAACTTTTTGACCCTGTTATTGCAGAGGTTTTCTTGTCAATTTGCGATAGATTTAATGAAATTAAGGGTAGAATAAAGGATAAATAGATATGCTAGTTTTGTTTAATATGCAAGAACATCTAAAGGATTTAACAAGAATTGAAGAAACTAAATTTATTATGCCTTGGGGTGACTTATTTCCATGCATTCAGCTTCAGCATATAGAGGATATAAAAATAATACGTATATCAAATAGAGCAAACAATAAATCTGGAATATATATAGACTTACAAATACTACAAAATATTAAAGAAGGTGACCGTGTAACAATTACAGGGCGCATACTTGGAGAGGTTTCTTGTGGAGGCTGGGGTGTTATCCTTGAAGTTGATGAGTTTGAAACTGAACCTATCCTGCTTGCACAATGTATTACTCCAAAAAATTTATTTACTCTTTCTTTTATACTTGAAAGTAAACTCATTAATCGAAAAATCATGCTAAAAACTAGTATGTGGGGAAACACTAACCCAACAATGTCTTTTTCAGTTGATTCAATTTTAATTACACGTTCTGAAATTTCTGAAATAAATAATATTGAGCCCCGTGATACTTTATATTCACTTGAAACAGACCATTGCCTACAATGGTTAGACATTAAAAATAGCATATATTTTGAAACATCAAGCTTTTTACAACGCAGTGGCACATCAACTTTACATGTTTTGCGTCGGGGGAAAACAAACGCAATTCATGTTGGAAACAGAAGAAATGCCTCTGATGGTATTGACATAAACCTTGAACAAATGGGACTTATGCCAGGAAATATTTATGAAATAAATATAACTGGACGAATTGATTGTACAAATTTGATACCAAATAATAATGCCAAAATAATGATTCAAGGTATTCCTGGAGGCTTTTGGCGAAACCCACAAGATATTCATGACAATAAGGAATTTATGCTAAAATATGTATTAAGCCAAAACGAAATAGAAGAATGGAAATTTATACGCATTGCTACAGATATAGCAGGTGCGTTGGTTTCATTTTTTATTTACAGTATTGAAATAGTGTGCCTAAAAGGTCAAAGGTTGGGATACTATGGATCATAAAGAACGTCGAACAGTTGACAGGCGCCATGACGGTGAGCGCAGTGCAATAATGTTAAATTCTGCACCTGTATCTATTAGTTTTTTTAATAATAGATTAGAGTTAATTGATTGTAATATGGAAGCAGTTCGACTTTTTGGTCTTACTTCAAAAAAAGATTATTGTCGCAACTTTTTTTTGCTCATGCCCCCGATACAGCCAAATGGAAGGTCTTCTAAACAGTTTATTCGTGAATATGTACGGGAAGCTTTTGATAAAGGACGAACTATATTTGAATTTATATGTCAAAAACTTGATGGTACCCTTATTCCCACTGAGGTAACTTTGGTTCGTGTGGAGCATAAGGGTAGTTTTGTAGTGGTTGGATATTCAAGAAATTTAATTGATGTATACGAAGCTATGGAAGGTGAACGTGAAGCCCACCAAAGAGCTCATATTTTAATGGAATCAATTCCTCTTGGCATAGAACTTTGGAATACAAATATGGAAATACTTGACTGCAACAAACAAATTGTTGACATGTTTGGTTTTATGGATAAACAAATTTATTTGAGACGAGTGCGTTCAAACTGGGGCAATAACATGCTTTCTTCAATATTTTTCAAAAAAGCTATTGAAGACGGTTTTTCAAGATATGAATGGAACTTTGCAAGAATTGATGGAAAACCCCTACATTGTGAAGTAAGGATGCATCGTGTTTTTATTAGAAAGCAACAGCAAATTGTTGTTTACTACCATGATTTAAGCGGCATAATTGCTGCAACAGAATATGCAGCTGAAGCAGAAAACCGTGCTTCTATAATGCTCAACTCAACACCACTTGCATGTTTTATGCTACGGGAAAATATGACTGTAATTGATTGTAACAAAGCCGCATTAGAACTTTTTGGTTTTACTAATAAAGATGATGCAGCAACAAGATTTTTAGATATTTTTCCAAAATTCAATTCAAAAGGTGAAAGTGTTAAACCACCAGAAGATTTGAGTTGGGTAGAAAAAACACAAACAGAGAGATTTGAGTTTTTACATCAAACCATTAAAGGTGAGCCAATTGATTGTGAAATAATTTTTAGCCATGTTAATTATCAAAGTGAAAAAGTTATTGCCTGTTATTTTCGTGATTTACGTGAAATTAAAGCAATGATTTCTCAAATGAAACGCATCGAAATTGCTGAAGAAGAATCACGGGCAAAAAGTAAATTTCTTGCAAGAATGAGCCATGAAATACGTACACCAATGAATGCAATCATGGGAATAACAAATATTCAGCTTTTAAAAAGCGGGCATTCTCAAGAAATGTACGATGCTTTACAGCATATTCAAACTTCTTCAAATACTTTGCTTTCAATTATAAACGATATATTAGACCTTTCAAAAATTGAAGCCGGTAAAATGGAAATTTACACAAAACCATATGAAACTGCCAGCCTTATTTTTGATACCGTTCAGCTTAATGCAATGCAAATTGGAAGCAAAAGAATAAATATGGTTTTAAAGGTCGACGAAAACATACCGACAATACTTTATGGTGATGAGCTTCGTATAAAACAGGTTTTAAACAATATAATTTCAAATGCAATAAAATACACAGCCCAAGGTGAGGTAAGAACAAAGTTCTCTATGTCAAGATTTGGCGAAAATATGTTGGAAATTGAAGTTGAAGACACTGGCAGGGGCATGACTGACGAACAGTTAAACAGCCTTTTTAGTGATGAATATATGCGATTTAATGAGACTGACAATCGCATTATCCAAGGCACAGGTCTTGGTATGAATATTACTAATGAGCTTGTTAATAAGATGGGAGGTACTATTGACGCAAAAAGCACTACCGGTGTTGGCACATGCTTTGTAATCCGCATACCACAGGCAATTAAGGGTGATAGTGTTCTTGGGCAAGAACTTGCTGAGAGTTTGCAAAACTTTCAAACATCAGGACGCTCATTTAAAAAAAGACATAATTTTGATTATGAACAAATGCCATATGGAAAAGTTTTAGTTGTTGACGATGTTGAAAGCAATATATATGTAGCAAAAGGCTTGCTTCTTCCATATGGTATAAATGTTGACACTGCGTCAAGCGGATATGAGGCTCTTGAACTTATTCGCAAAGGAAATGTTTATGATATTATCTTCATGGATCATATGATGCCGGATATGGACGGGATTGAAACTGCAAAACAAATCTACAGTGAAGGATATAAAAAACCTATTGTAGCACTTACTGCAAATACAATAATTGGGCAAGAGGAGTTGTTTATAAACAATGGCTTTTCAGGTTTTATTTCAAAACCTATTGATGTTACTGCTTTAAACAATCACCTTATAAGGCTTATAAAAAACGAGTATCCGGATGATATTAAAGAAGCTGCTAAAAGATTATCCCCAATAAAACAAGAAGTATCCATAGCAATAACAGAGTCATTTTTAAGAGATGCAAAGCATTCACTTGAAGTTTTTAAAAAACTACGCAAGTGTCCGGTGAGGCTTTGGAATGATGATGATTTAAAACATTTCACCATTCACATTCATGGTATAAAAAGTGCCCTTACAAACATTGGAAAAACTAGCCTAAAGGAAGTTGCCAGATACCTTGAAGAATCAGGGCGCAATAAAAACATCAACAGTATAGAGGGCAAGTTCGAGTATTTTATTGAAGATTTACGTGAAGTTGTAAATAAGCTTGAAGAAACTGTAAGACCTACTAAATATACAGAAAATGAGAATAAAGAGCTATTAATCGCAAGGCTGAGTGAAATCAAAGAATTTTGCATAAAATATAAGAAAAAATCTGCCCGCAATATTTTAAAGGAACTAAATAAATCCCTTTGGACTAAAGAAACAAGTATTTTCCTTAAAAGTTTAAGTAAACACCTGCTTCACAGTGCATTTGAAGAAGCCGCACAAGAAATCGAGGTTTATTGTGAAAACATTAACCATTAAAAGGAAGTTTATTGTTTTACTCTCTACAGTAATATCAATTGTTACTGCTATTGTAACAATAATAAACGTTGTACAATTTAACCACCGAGACGCATATTTTTTAGAAAAGCTACAAAACAATGCTGTTATAACTTACGATGATAGTACGGGATTGCCAGTAATAAATTTTAATGATGTTTACAATCTTGAAGGTACATTTTGGCCAATATTTTTTTCTATTTTGCCAATGGTTATCATCATGCTTTTGTCTGCTTTTTTAATAGTAATGGTTATTCACTTTACTCTTATTCCACTTACAAAGCTAACTAAAGCTGCTCATGAGGTTGCAAATGGTAACTTTGATGTACGCTTTACTGTAAACAAAAATGATGAAATATCACAGCTCTCCGCTTCTTTTCTAATGGTTGTAAATTCATTAAACATATTACAAGAAAATTTTAAAAAAGCAGAGAATGCAATGAAGCGTGGAGATATATTATACAGGCTAAAGGACATAGAGCTTGGTGGCAAATTTAATGACATATTAACAAATGCAAACAATATAATTGAAGAATTTCAAATGTTTTTTGAGCTTCTTTCCGAGCCAATTGTAATTATAGACTCCGACCTAAGAGTGCGTTATGCAAACAAAATCATGAGAGTAAACACTGGTTCAAACACAAAAGATTACCTTGGCAATAGAATAAATTCCTTTGTTAATGGGGAAATAGCAGCTTATTTTGGCAATTCACTATCTACAGGCAAACCTGTTTTAGAGGAAGAAATCAGACTCCAATTAAGCCCAGGGAAGTTTTTTGATTTTGAACTTAACTTCGTACCATTTTCAGTCGACGGAAGAGTTGAAGGTGCAGTTCTTATTCTTCTTGATGTTACAAAGATTAAGCAATTACAACGAGCTCAAATTGAAGCTGAAAGTGCAGCACGAGCCAAAAACGATTTCCTTTCAAAAATGAGTCATGAACTTCGCACTCCAATGAACTCGATTCTTGGTGTGACTGATATGCAGCTTTTAAGCAGCAATCACCTACCGGAAACAGAAGAAGCGTTTTTGCAGATTAAATCCTATTCAAACATGCTTATTACTATCATTAATGATATTTTTGACCTGTCCAAACTTGAGGCTGATGAGCTTAAACTATTAAAAGAACCTTATGACTTAGCTACATTAATTTTTGAAATAATGCAATCAAACCTCGTATACATGGGCACTAAAAACATTGAATTTAACCTTGAAATTGCGGACGAAATGCCCGCATGTTTACTTGGTGACAGTGTACGTATCAAACAAGTTGTTGGAAACTTAGTTTCAAACGCTTTAAAATATACTCGTGAGGGTGAAGTTAAACTTAGAGTTTCTTTTGAAAGGGAGCATGAAAAATCAATTCTTGTACTTGAAGTAATTGATACAGGTCCCGGTATGACATGTGAGCAAATTTCATTAATATTTGGTGGTGACTATACCTGTTTTGACAATATAACAAGCAGGCTGGTTGAAGGTACAGGTCTTGGAGTAAACATCACAAACAGGCTTGTGCAGATGATGAATGGCACACTCACTGTTGAAAGCAACATTGGCAAAGGAACAATTTGCACTGTAAAGCTCCATCAAATTGCTGTTGGAGATTATAAAATTACAAACAAAATAAAAGATAAATTGCTTAGTTTTGAAGCTCTTCATAAAAAATCACGAAAACAATACGGCTTTACCTATGAGCACATGCCATATGGTACAGTCCTTATAGTTGATGATATGGACAGTAATCTTGAAGTTGCAAAAGGGCTGATTACCCCTTATGGTGTAAAAGTTGAAACAGCATCAAGCGGGCAAGAAGTCATATCTCTTGTTAAAGCCGGCAAAAAGTATGATATAATATTTATGGACTATATGATGCCGGGGCTTGATGGTTTAGATACAGGAAAAGAAATATTTAAACTTGGTTACGATAAACCAATTATTATACTAACTGCCAATAAAATCGTAGAGCAAGAAAAATTTATAAACGCTGGTTTTTCCGGATTTATGACAAAACCTGTTGACGTAAATTTGTTAAACGATTTTGTCCAGCGTTTTATTCGTGGCACTTACAAAAATGAAGCTGAACCTTATAAAAACCAAGCTAAAATCCCATCTAAGGCGGTTAGAAACTCATTTTTACGTGACTCGACACGTGTTTATGAATCACTTGTTGCACTTATGACTAAAGAAATTTGGGATAAAAATGATTATAAAAACTTTACAATTTACACTCATGGCATGAAGTCTGCACTAATAAATATTAATCAATTATCTCTATCAAATATTGCAAAAGAACTAGAACAAGCCGGTGGCAGCAAAAACAGTATTTTGATTTGGAGAAAAACCCCTGAGTTTTTGGAAAGTTTAAAACAAGTAATTGATTCTTTATCCCCTGACGAAGATAGTAATATAAGTATTGTTGAGGAAAACAATGAAATTTTAAAAGAACAACTTGAAAAAATAAAAGATGCTTGTGAAGCGTATAATAAAAAAAATGTACGAAATGCACTAATAGAACTTGGTAAATATTCATGGAATAAAGAGACAAATGATTTAATTGAAGACATAACAATAAAGCTTTTACACAGTGAATTTGAAGAGATTGTCCAGTTGCTTATAATTCCCAATTAATTTAACCCAAGCTATCATTGTTTCACAAAAAAAATAATGATATAATTCTTGACATAATCTTAGAAAATGTATTGGAGTTATATTAATGAAGAAAATAAAAAATATATGTAAACTTTCTGTTTCATTAGTGCTTGCTTTGATTTTAATTACAGGGGTGTTTCCGCCTATTATTTTGGCGGACACTCCTGTTTTGTTTGTGCCGGCATCGGAAGACATGCGTGGTCTTTGGGTTACATCAGCCTATAACTTAGACTGGCCAACTCGTCAAGGATTATCGGCTGAGGAACAAAAACGTGAAATTGATACAATTCTTGAAAGAAGTGTTTCCCAGGGAATAAATGCCGTGTTTGTGCAAGTACGACCTGTTAGTGACGCACTATATGAGTCAAGTATTTTCCCTTGGTCACATCTACTTACCGGAACTCAGGGGCAGGCACCGGTTGACGGTTTTGACCCTCTCCTTTACTGGGTTACACGAGGTCATTCACTTGGAATTGAAGTTCACGCATGGATAAACCCATACCGTGTCACATTTCCAAACCAAATAATAACCGACCCAAACATGCTTTCAGAAAATCACCCTGCAAGACTAAACCCAAGTTTAGTCATTGCTTACAACAATGCATTATTTTTTGACCCTGGAAACCCAGCTGCACGCCAGCTTATTTTTGATGGAGTTAGAGAATTAATTGAAAATTATAACATTGATGGAATCCATCTTGATGATTATTTTTACCCTAGCCAAAACTTTCCTGACCACGAATCATTTGAGCGATACGGTAATGGGATGGACTTACATGACTGGCGGCGTGAAAATGTAAATGAGCTTATTCGTGGTTTACAAACCATAATACGTCAAACAAATCCACGTGTAAGATTTGGAGTAAGCCCTTTTGCAATTTGGAAAAATGACACAAGCGACCCACTTGGCTCTGCAACCCGTGGCATGGAATCTTTTTATCAGCAGTATGCAGATACAAGGCTTTGGGTCATAGAAGGCTTAGTTGACTATATCGTACCTCAAATATATTGGTTTACAGGTTTTGAAATTGCGGACTACGAAGTTCTCGTTACTTGGTGGGAAGATGTTGT
>Ga0131853_10025644_pt1 | contig 10622 bp, 7 predicted proteins | sample TergutLab28metaG_FD_92764 | JGI IMG/M metagenome (GOLD analysis project Ga0131853, IMG submission 92764) | Labiotermes labralis P1 segment gut microbial communities from Petit-Saut dam, French Guiana - Lab288 P1 (version 2) (version 2) | ecosystem: Host-associated > Arthropoda: Insects >... | reverse complement strand
TGTATCTATGGTACACAAATCACTTTCCACCTTGACCATTACTGGTAACTTCTGTGATGTCGTGAATGCATCTTCAGAAGACAAATGAGTGAAATACACATCTTCCTCTTCTTGGGTCTGACAATTAACAGATTTATAATCTTTAACTTCCTGTTTCTTCTTCTTCTTTTTCTTTCTTTCTGCACCAGTCTCTCCTTCATCCTCGAAATGTCTTTTCCTTTTCTTATGCTCTGTTCGTAATACTGGTTGCATCTCCTCCTGTTCCACATTGTTAAACAAATGATCACATTCTGACGACTCTTCATCCTTCTTAGGCTTCTTCTTTTTCTGTTGTTCAGACGTACCATCCACTGCATCTTCCTTCATTAATGTTACACACTGAGAACTGTAATAAATTTAAATAACAGAGGAACTGTTATAAAAACACAGAGACTTTTATACAAATGGGTATTTTCATTCACCTGTTAAGTTAATAACATTTCCATCATTTTTACTACATATATAAACATCAATAAGACTTGGAAACATTTCTTATGTTCATTTCAGAAAAGTGATAATTTATGAAAATGATCAAACATCACCACCTCATCTTCACAGCATCCGAATACTCGAACTGCATGGACTAAAGACACCAGCCTTCATAATATCTTAGCACTGCTTAGCTGCAAAGCATTACCATGGCCACTCACCTCTGTAAGTGCTAAGATCAAAATAGTGTGTGCAACTTTACTTCCTCTCACCCATACATCTTCATGGCATGGAAATTAAGAGCTGGGAAATCTTTATCTCTACCTTGTTCATCTTTCTCTTTTATGGACTCTAGAAACATGTGTGACAGTTCTCCATCATTTTCCTTTCTTTAACCATTTCTTGAAAACCACTTTGTAGAACATTATGACCTAATTTCTCGATTGTCAGTATTATTAAATTATTATATTATTAAATATATATATCTAATACTAATATTCTGTAACTTACTCCATGAAGCAGAGTCCTTGAGAAGCTAACTAGTTTTCAGCTGGTCAAGAAATTCCGCACATTTTAAGGAACCCGAGGTTTCATTACCGCATTCACAAGTGCCTGAATATTCTTCAACATGGGAGAGAATGTTAAAATGAGTTACTACCTGGCTGGCCTATTCCAGAGACCGATGACCATAAATGATATGAAAGTAGCTTACATTATTACAGGACATACAAGGTCTGGGGAGAACTTACGACACCTGTGGTCTATCAAATTTGTCCCTTTACATCATGATGCTAGCAATAACTGTAGATTGATAAATGCACAATTAATGATCATGGTGCATAATTCTTATTAATTCTACAGTGGGGAAACTGTCTGCCATACTGCTGAAGGCCAGTGACATTTGCAAAACCTTTCAGACAATAATGCAGGCCTGGTTTGGTATAAAGACAGGTCAAAGATCACTGGTACCTGGGTGTATAAATGGAGGTCAAAAAGGGGACATACCTTCATTCTTGGGCTCCACACCATGGTATTCCAGGCAGAAATACATGACATTATGGCATGCATAATGGAGAATATAGAAATGGGCTACAAAGATAGGAACACCTACATTATATCTGAGTCAAACAGCCATTAAGACTCTTAATTTTCATATGACCTCCCTGCAAAGGTTGCCAGAGGAAAAGGGGCTGGACGAATAAGAAATATGAGGAGTACTGACAGTCCATTCGTGGAAAAAGACAGGCTAAGGGCTTTCTTCAAAGACCCGTTGCTAAAAAGGCTGGAAATTTAACAGTACGAGGTGACTTAAAATATATATATATATACAAAAGTGGGGCTGGTGAACAGTCCCCATTGTGACAGATGAGACAGGCATCTGAAACAGTCTCAATGTTCTTTTTGACTGTGAGGCTTTGAATAAATTTACATTAAGGCACCTGGGTCAACATTTTATGAAACCAGGTGCCTTAGAGGAAATCTCTGTTAGCAGGATGCTGCACTGTTTAAAGTGCAAGGTTGCAACAAGCACGAACAAAGGGATGCAAAAAAGAAGATCAAGTATGGTCAAAGTGCACAGGTCACTATTGTGCCTGCCCTTCTTGTATTTTATTCTATTCAAACATTCGCAAAGAGTACACAAACTACTAGTAAGGAAGTCACAGAGCAATAAGTCACAGTCATAACATGGAATAGGAAACAGGAAGCCAGCCCTTCTCATTTCCTAGAATACAAAATGACGACCATGTCTGGTCCAAGATATTGCTCTATGCAAACTTAGGCAGAGAAAGTCCATGGACATATACTTAAGCAGCATGTCTGGCTGCTATAACAGTACTATTAAATTAAAATACAAATTTATCAAAGTACTGGCTGAATTAATTTTACTATTATTATGGACCTCTTGGTGTACAAGGCATGAACTTCACTTCTGCTTTCCACAACTTTCAAAATTCCTATTTTGTAAACATTGACCAAATAATTAACCCAATCAATAATTATCACAGCTCTGAAAACAGTACAATTTGGTACTGAGATCGTCAAGTTCAGCTCATATTATTAGAAAGTACAGTATAATGTCATCCAAAGGATAAATGTGGTTTGTGCAGTAAAGCTGGCCTTGTGCATAAACAGCATGCCATGAAGACCTATGAGAAGTGTAGCGGCAAAGACTCACAAATTCTTAACTTCAGCAACAAATGAAGTGGCAGGTCACATTAACATTTTCACTGCTCTACTTCTGAGAAATAACCCCTGAACACCGAGATCAAATAGGCTACAGAGCCAATCCGGACATCACACCGAAGGCAGGAATCCATGCTCCTTCCACAAAGTGAACTTTTGTTATCTATCCTGTACCCACTCACTTTGCTTACTCAGCCATCCTGACTGATATATTTGTGTCATACAAATGCATACCTTAAATTTATTAGTTTTCCCCGAATGTATGGGAGGCATCCTTTGAAGTCATATGCTTCCACACTAAAAGTCACCTGGTCTCCCATATTCACTGAAGTCCCAAGCCATTCTTCATCTGTCTCTTTAGTGAGCCTTGGAATAACTACGTGGAAGCATTTGTGAACCAGGCAACTAATGTGGTTCACACCTTTTTGGCTTACAATGCCTAAACACAAATTAAAACATTTTCAATTAACCCACTAAAAGACGTTCATTCATGTGTCACAAGCTAGCTCTACAGCTATAAAAACTGACCAAAAAAGTGGGAAATGTCTAATTATTTGACAACATATATTACATTTTGTATACAGATATATTTTGATTCGAACATTTTGAAATGTCTGACTTAATTACACATGAATTATGACTCCACCAATTTAAAACACAATGAATGCTTCATAGTGATGTTGTAATGGAGACAGTGGAGGCAGACAGTATTCTGAGCATGTTTCCACATTTCAGTTCTAAATATATTGAATGCACAAATATATGCTAATGGGTTTTAAATGCGGTATTTTGGATTACTGGGTTCCTGGACTTCATCCAGCATCTGGTATTCCAAACAGCACACACTCCAGAAACATGACATTTTCCACCCTCGGGTGAGGTGGAATGACACCTACTCAGTTTGGACCACTAGAAAGAAATGGGCTCAATCACTGCACCAATGGACCACTAATCATTTCCAAAATATACTGTTTGGGAGATCGGATGACAAAGTTCAGAAATCCAGCAACATTACTGAATGAAGTTAGAGAAAATTCAGTCTACAGGAAAATGTGTCACGTACATTCATTTTGATCCAGCACTAGCTACACGTTTCATAAAGGGCAAATCAAATGGTCAAAATTTTTCTTAAAAAACTGACTCAAGGTAAAAAATATCACTACACTGGCACATTATACACTATACTTCTCATTAAAACAAGTATGCTGGAAGTACCATGTAGAACATAACCCAATACTGTAAACCATTTATTTTGTTATATTTTCAAAGACACCAAAAATGTCATAAACAATGTGTAATGACAGCAGATGCTGAAAATGTCCTGCCCCCACAGTCTCTTCCAAAAACAATGGACCCCATTTCATTTTCAGGACACTGCACACACAAAACTGATTCTGACAAATGTAGAGGATTTTCTTATAGTGCGTTTGAGTTTTCAGAACACCACGTTCTACTGCTGTGACTATTATTGTATACACTCAGGTGGAACAATGCTTGAACTGTAAAAAGTAAATTACCCCACACATAAACCTATTCTTGTAAAAAAAATTGTGTTTTTGAATACAGAATTACCACATAACTGGTAGCCAACAAAATTACAGCAAGTCAGTGAACTTGTGCTATATGACTCAGCAAACGTTGCTGCAGGGGGGGGTTCTCATTCTTGCTTCAGCATTTACAGATGTCTGTTCTACAAATTGTGTCTTCTATGGTACATTCTGTACATTTAAAGAAAAGCTAACAAAATACAACCATCTCCTGCTTAACATCAGTAATCTGTTCCTGAAAATCAGACGTTCTGCAAGAAAATGCTAACCAGCAGCATATTTTCCATTATTTTAAATGGGAAAAATTACAATGCATTACATCAACTCAAAACCCCCAACCAATGTCCTAGAACGTAAATGAAACACAGTAAAATGCCTGTACATAATCCTGATTACCAAATAATGAATAAGTTTGTTAACAAATAGTTGCTTTGTATGCAATAGTATGTAAAACTTGCATGCATGTTGGTTTGTTAAAAATGCTGTAATGAGTTTTTGGAACATTAACAAAAATTTTTCCTGAATTACCATTGGCTGAAAAACATACCTAGAGACACATATGTTATATGAAATACGCATATTAAAAACAAAGAGATGTTCAACCTCGGAATTGTTAACCAGAGAGATGTTCCGTGGGGTATTCATGTACTGTAATTTGTAACTGCACAGTGCATTACCTAGTACAATTGGCCTTGCAACACATCAACAGTAAGACCCACAAGGTACGCAAAGCTACAAACAAGAAAATCTTTGCATTTTTGCTTCACATCATGAAACAAGGCAAAAATTTTTGTCAGGCATTAATTGTATTATAAAACACAGTCTATCTTAATGTTAGACACACTAGACATTAGTAAAATCATTCATCAGACAGTGAATTGTTGGTGTTTCCATTTTAACAACAAACTATAAAATTAAAAATAGACTATAAAATTAAAACTACTGATAACTTACCAAATAATGTACATCCTACTTTTGGTGTAAAAATGTAAAAATCAGCTTCAATATCAAAATGCAAATGCGGATCATCATTTATTAATGTTGCCTTGTCTGAGAGTAGTTTCACATTCTTGTAACCCAAGATAAATCCACTGAAACTGCAACACATATTACAAATACTTAAATGAAAAATGACAAAACATTGTTCATAAATATGGATAACATTAATGACCTTTCTACTGTGTCTACTTCAGAATAGTATGGTGCCACCAAACCACTTCGTCACCTTTAACTGACAGATAAAAAAATTAAATTGCCCAGCATTTATATCTGATGTATAGAGCAGGGCGAATAATTATACACTGGAAAAAAAAAATAAATGACTGAATTTCCTAATATATTCCCTATTTACAATTAGGGACCAGATTTTGCTTTACTTCTACACTAATTAATGCAGCCCCATACCAGAAAACATGTTACATGTAGTATTTTGAAGTCACTCAATTTCATACTTTCTGAGAAAGAACACCATTTTGAGTGACGTGGCACAGTGGTGTGGCCACCCCTCATTTTAACCCTCAAAAGGCCACCCAAGGTATTTGGACGTAGAAGGCCACCTGGGACCAAATGTGACCCCACCATGAAAATGGTTATAACTAGTGCTGGTTTTTAGTTTTTTATTGTCAAATTAAAATACATGTCTACTTACAAAAGCACAACAGTTTGACATCACTGAAATGACAACCTCATGTATGTAACAATGACATACAACAAAGACATGATTGTCATTTACCCTATACAATATATGAATTCCGGTTATGTTCATCATTCATTTCTGTATTCAAGAATGTAAATATGATAAAATGGTTTGAAGAAGAAGAAGAGTTGGAAAAACAACACAACTAATCAAATTCATCAGTTTCATCCTTATTCTAGCAAGTGTCACAAATAACAATCATACTCATATGGTCTTTGCAGATGTAATGTCCACATCCTTTGCAGACAAATTGTGTCTTCACATCTCTATTCTTGCTGCATACATGACAGCACCCTCGCCTTCTTGATATCGCCTCGTAGTCTTCAGGGTCCTGCATGGTGTTTTCTTCAGAATCAGAGACAAATACGCACATGACTATTGCTGTTTTGATGTTCCTAGGTAGTGTAGAAAGTTTGTATCATGTTGCAAATGGTATCATCAGATCACGTGGAATTCTGAGCAAAAAGTCTTTCCTTTTTATCTTCTTCTCAGGCTGATCTTTGTGCATGTTGTGTGCACATACAACCCATGCATTTACTGCAACAATGTTGATCATGCCACAAAACAATGCCATTGTCCATCTGTGAGTTGCTCGTTGTACTGTGTACCTTGCACACATTCAATCCAGCATGTCTACTGCACCGTTTGTTTTGTTATAAAATTCAATGATTTCAGGCTTTCCTGAATCGCTGCAGATTGCTGAATCATGATGGAGTGTTGAAAAGAGGACAACTGAATTGTTCTTCTTTGGGACATATGACACAAGTGTGAGATCCTTGGTAAATACAAAAATAGATAACTTTTCATCACATTGCCTGGCAGGTTTGAACTCTTGTGGAATTTCTCTTTTGTTTTGCTTCATTGTCCTGAGTGTCAATTTTTTGTTTTTCAGTTGATTTGCATGGTCAACAGACGTAAAGAAATGATCTGTTGTTACATTTCACCCACCTCTGTCCTGACCAGATATAGGCTGAACCAATGTGCAGACGACATCACTTGCCAATCCACGAGCTACTTCATTATTTTCTTTGCCCAAATAAACTTTCGCATTCATCATGTATTTCGTGGCACAATCACACATTATCCAAATTTTGTTCCGTACTTGCTTGGTTTTTTCGGCATACATTGCCAGAATCCGCATCTTCCTCTGAAAGGAAGTAACTGTTCATCAATGCGGACAGCTGAACCAACTAAATACAATGATTTATACAAACCAATAAACTTGTCCCAAATTTCTCGAAATGCTACCATTTTATCTTCCAAACGACACTCAGTTCTTGTTGCTTTGTCGTCAAATCTTACCACTGACAAGAGAAGACTCATTATTATGTTCTCTCTGCGAGCTCGAGCAACTTTGGGAGATGTCCTGCTCCAGGTAAAGTCCTTGCCTTGGAAAACATTATTCTCCTGGTCTGCGCTTTCTCCTGTTTCTGAATGTTCAACATCTGTGTTTTCCGGCTCTCCGTGGTCACCAGTGTCTGCAACATCGTACGTAGAGTCAATATTATCATCAATATGTTCCTCTACAGCATCTTCTTCATCTTCCGAACCACATAGTCCAATATCATCATTGCTGTGTCTGTCGTCCTCGCTATCATCACTGTCACAATCTAGAAGATTAATCTCCTAATCAACTAGAAATTGTTAAAGGGAGGTCATTTTTATTCAAAATACCGGCAAAACATACTATAGTAGTATTTTATAGCACATTATCACCACAAAAATGCACAAAACTACAAACAGAAAAACAACACGCGTAAGGCCACCTGGAGTCAAATCTGACCCCAGGGAGGTAAAATCGAAATTTTAGAAAAACGGTTATCACCAACAGCACAAAACCACTATGCCGACCTAGAGGACACTTGTCATGACGAAGTCGCGAAGGTTGATGTCACTGTAAGATACACCAAAAAAATTTATCGAAAAAAAAAAACCAAGGCTGGGGGCAAATTTGACCCCGGGTGGCCGTTTGAGGGTTAAATGAATAACAAGCTAAAGTACCTTTTACAAGTGCATCCTATGGCTTTTAATTTATCCCGAAGTACAGTGTCTTGTATTGTATGGGTTGCCATCTGTAATTCACTGTTTACATTTGAAGGCACTTACCTAACATCGAACTTCTTTTTATAAGATTTCAGAGTTCCAATAATGGCCGACTTCACATCTCGCAGACAGGCTGGAAGCAATGCAATGTGGCGGACTTGCCTCTCAACACGAACACGCGCTTCAGACACGACCACCAATTCTTGCAATTCCTTCGCACTGAATAACACATCAGATTTAAATGTCATTTTTACATTACAATGCTCTTATAATTCTCGCGGACGCTATACTCCGCACCATAGAACATACACACTACAACAAACTAGCCACCCACGCTAAAAAGTCGTACAATGGATTACCTACATGCCACCGCTTGCAGACAGAAAACAGTGTCGCCAATGCATTCAATTACAAAATTTCCCTCTAGGATACGAAACATATATATGTATGAATGTATCATTGACACCCGAAAGGGTTGTAGGAATTTATTACTGTGCATAACTTATGTTATGCACACTGCTGTTCGTGAAAAAGGTTCGCGTCCACTGTGTACAATTCTCGGACATTTTCTTCTGGCGTCCGATACTGTATAACAGCAAGGTATGTTTCACACATTTCAAGGAAAGTGTTACTTCCTTCAGGATAATGATGCTTAAGCTGTATCAGGAAAACAACATTGACAGAACTTTCTTCTTCACTAACATGGAAGAAAATTTGGTCGTCACTAAGTCATTACTACCCAACCCGAACACACTTAAGTTGCCCCAGCATGATACAGGCATGTGATTTGGGATGTAAGGGCCTTGTGTGCTATGCTATTTAGTGCAGCATGCAATTCTTCTCCAGCCTTTTAATGAGCTGTGAATGTTCCCCACAGCCCATGTGCTGCCCATTGTCTACATAAAACTATTACTACTAACCTGAAAAGATTCAACATGCTAAAGCTAAAACTGTACCAGTGTGTTTAGCTGAAGGCATGTTGGAGAGTGGACATATGGCTTTAGTAGTTCTTATTAGTACTAAATGGCAGTCATCACCCTTACACCACAGGTAAATGATTGCCCCTAACCATTGAATAGGAAGCTGGTTGTGGCCAAGAGCCAGTATGAATTCTTCAGCAGTATAGACAAATCTCATGGCAAAGGAATCAGAGTCACTATACCAACCATGTTACCCTTGCTCTACAAAGCAACATGTTCCTCCAGTACTACACACAATCAAAATCCAGATGAAAATCACCAAAAAGTGTGTAATTTAGCAACATTTGAGAACAGTGTGTTGCACATCAGTATTTGAATACAGATGTTCCTTGCACTTACAACCTAGTTGTTGAACTACTGTAATACAGTGAGCTGTCTTAAGTTTATCCCTTATTTCCAATATGTACAATGCTATTAGCATCATGGTCCTGAAAACATTTTATACCATATAAAAACCAATACAGACATTTTTAATTACACTTCAAAGTTGGGCTCATATTGAATGTGACAATTGGAACATAGACTCAAGTTCACTTTTATTCCTAAATAATGACTCAAAACCTCACACTTAATTTTTTAATAATGGGTGTTGTGAGAGTCTGCTGATTTACCATTCCATGCATCATATTTTCTCTTCTCAGACATAATGAAAGGCAGAAAAATTTTCCAAATGTGAATTGCAGAACAGATGTGCTTACTCCATGTGCAGTTGCAGACTGGGTCAGCTGAGGTGCTCACAATTAACATGTTCACTTAGTGTTGCCAATTGATATGCTCTCACAATGTTACCAGTTGACATTCTGTTAGTTGCAGCTGTTAGATGGTCATCTCAGTAATCACAATGGGATTTCAGCACAGGAAAGGTTGTAAGTGGAGCCACCATTAAATCAGGTCTGCTGTAAATTATTTATGAAAGAATTTCATTAGTCATCATAATCAATCCTTGGACAGTAAAGCAAAATTACAATATTTGGGAATGATAGCATATGGTTCATAATCTCAACTCCCTGTCTGCTATCCAAAACTGTAAAGATTATAGTGCACAAAACCATAATTCTGCCTGACATTTTGTATGGGTTTGCTACTGATCTCTCACAATGAGAGAACAGCATAGACTTTAGTGTTCAAGAACAGGGTGCTGAGAAAATATTTGGACTACAAAAACAAGCACACTCATGACCGAGGTTTGTACTCATTACCAAGTATGATGAGGGAGATTAAACCTAAGGGGATCAGAAGGTCCAGGCATGTGGCCTGAATGGTTGGCAAAATAATTGCTTACAGAATTTTAGATGGAAGCCCTAAGGATAAAGAACATGAGGCCATGCATAGATGGTAAGATTATATTCAAATGGAATTTAATGAAACAAGAAGAGGGTCAGGATGGACTGCATTCCTCTCACTCTGGCTGGGGACCACCTGTGAACATGGTAATAAAACTCTGGATTTCATAAATCATAGGGAATTTCTGGGCTAGCTGATGAACTATCAGTCACTCCGAGGATTTCCTCCATAGAATTACATTTAGTCTGCTAAGTTTGCATACTGTTGTAATTTTAGTGACTTCAGTACACTATATTTTATATACAGGGTGTTTCACGACTTTAGGGCATAACTGCTGGAGGTGATTTCCTAGGTCTTTGTGATCAAAAAAGTTCATATAAACATGTGTCCGATTTTGGACGGTTACGGAGTTATGACCGT
>Ga0131853_10025642_pt1 | contig 10622 bp, 16 predicted proteins | sample TergutLab28metaG_FD_92764 | JGI IMG/M metagenome (GOLD analysis project Ga0131853, IMG submission 92764) | Labiotermes labralis P1 segment gut microbial communities from Petit-Saut dam, French Guiana - Lab288 P1 (version 2) (version 2) | ecosystem: Host-associated > Arthropoda: Insects >... | reverse complement strand
TTCGCCCGTCCAGGATTCAGCTGCCTTTGTCGTTTTGCAGGGTAGGTGTATTTGTCATAAATAGTGCTCATACCTTTCTGGTAATGTAATTTGCTTCCAACAATGCCTCGAAAGTATGAGCACCAATTCTGATAAATACACTTTACAGCCCATATCACACACACACGTTTATACTGAAGAGGTGCAGTGAAGGTGTTTCGACTCGCTCGTCCAGGATCCAGCAGTCTTTTGGCAGTAAGTGTATATGTCTTATTTAGCGGTCATACATCTGTGGCATTGTTAGCATCTGAAGGCAAGCTTTAACCCCGTTGCAAAAAAAAAATATTACCCGCATTTCCCATATAGTTTGCTGGATACTTACGATACCTCAAAGATACGAGCACCAAATCTGATACATACACTTTGCAGCCCATTAAATACGTCTACGTGGTAGAGGAGGAGGAGGTGCCGGGAAGGTGTCGATTCGCCAGCGACCGTCCAGTAACAGTTTCGGAAAAACAGGTCAGTGCAGTGTGATTACACGAGTGTACACAACAACTCTGATATTCGTGTATGAATTCTTCGCCCAAGATATAACGAATGTAGACGCAATACGGAAACCAGAGTGCGTGTTCCCACCACGCATCATCTGCGGGACGCCAATTTTTAACCCTCCGCCACAGTGAAAGCATATTGTCCCATTACCTCGACCTGTAAATAAAGTATCGTATGTAGACTCGAAGATAATGATCCTACTAGTGATACAGAGATAGTGATGATGTATATACCTGTGTAGTAGAAACCCGCAGCACTCAAAGAATCGGGATAAGGATTCATAACGTGAGGCCAATGAATGTATTACTTCAATCGAGAATCCTTGGTATCGAAGATTAAATATTTAGGTCCCTGCCAGGTAATCGTGGCGCTTTGCAGTGGGCTCCTTTGCTCTTGCGTAGAATTACGTCTGTACTCCATTGCCGTCGACTCGAAATGGAAGTAGGTTTCACGCGTCGTGTGAATATAAAGTGATATTTTGTTTCTTTATCTGGTATGAAGTAGTTAATTTTCGATCAAGAAACATTACTTTACGAGTGAAAAAATTTATTACAAGCTGCTACGTGCTTTAGCAATAATAAGTAAGGTTACTTTGACTGTAAGCAAGTACAAACCGTTAAAAAATATGAAGTATTTGTGTAATATTTTTTTTTTAACAATGTCGTCTTGAGTTCGTCAAACAGTTGAGAATACACTATGTGCTTGATGGCGGTAGGAGCCGGTTCGACATAATTAACCGAAGTCAATGCTACAGTCACATGCCAAGACGTCGTGCAGAGAGTAAGAGTGTAAACTTTCAGTTGATTTTGAAGGACGTGAAACATTCTCGAGTGATACTGAAAGTCTCCGAGTCTCAGGTCGATGTACTGTTTATCGAGATACAGTCGAGCGATCCTGTAGCTTCCAGTCGTGTTGTCTGAAATCGCCCTTCTTGCATCCGTACTGCTCGTTGCCACACATGGATTCGCATATCCTAGACAGACATTCCGCCATCTTGTTGACCTGCCTATCGTCGAGAATGAGGATGGTAGAGCCGTGATTCTTTACTGATCCGAATTCCAGGAAGGGCTGGTAATCTCGAGCGGGGAAGAAACCGACAGAGACGTATTTGGTCCTGTCTTTGTCCATGAAAAAGAGGCTTCGCAGTAGGAACCGTTTGGGATCGAATATAAGATTGACGGCTTTGGAGTAGAAGTTGCAGGTGTCAAATTCTGGTGGTCGGACGCGTTTAGGCTTCGACGCTTCAGGCGAAGATGTTTCGGTAGCGTCCGGTCGACGTCTTCTAGTAGACATTGTCGAGGGCAGAGCGATCGGGCAGCCTACCGCTCGTTCAATTTTAAGCAGCTGAAACAAATTTGGACACATGACGTGACATGTCTTTAGAGCATATTACATAGGATTTCGTTTGCAGGTGAAACATCAACCAATCGTAAAGGGAATGCGTGGTTTTGGTAGCGCAATCGACGTTTGGAAATTTGTGACAAAGCAGGCTGCACCAGAGTGTATTATTGAAGGATGTGGGCTGAGGACAGTTGATATCCTGCAGGTTAAGAATACGGTTCGGTGAGAAATTTGCATTTTGTAATGCCATAGCAGTGCAGGTAAGCGAACCCCGCCTCGTTCACGACCGTGTACATATTGTGATAGGCTATGTGCCCGTCCTCCCAACTGAGCCCGTTTTCGTCTGAGCCGTGTGACGTCATGGTATAGGGGCTCTTGAAACGGAACGAATCGATCATGTTGTTGGCCGCCATACAGAGTTCCTTGACCACGATCTCACCCTCGCACACTTTCAAAAATTCGAAATCTATTAAAACCTCCATATCGGCGGTCGACATAACTAGGAATGACGAAACTACGATTAAGTACCCACTTTTATATAGAAAACTGGAGCTGCACTGTACGCCACCTTCGCCGCAGCCGCCGTTACTTCGCCACTGCGACGACCGCTCCCCGAATTCGGAAGCGAAGGCTCAGACGATCTGTCGGTCTGCTGACGACGCACCGTCGAATTGTTTGGCGGGGAACCCCCGGTCCATGTAGAGGGCCAAGAGACAGTAATATCTGCCGCAGATATTACTCGTCATACCCTGCAGTTGTCTCTTGTTATAATCCCAGACAGTATAGTTACGTCGTATGAAGGCCGCTATGTCGGGGTAGAGCGGTACGATACAGTACTACTCAAAGAAATAGGTGCTCGATGATTTTGGAAAAAATGTACGGCTAGCCAGTGTGAACCTGTCTCCGTGTGAGGATCGGCATTGATTATGAACGTGAAGGTTTGCGTGAAGGAGCGAGGCAACATATCCGAGGTGAAGACTCCCAAGAACGATCTCACGTCCTTCAACGTACAAAATATCTGCGTCGTGTTCATTATCATTTTTTTAAATCTATCGTGACCGTTCGCGAGGTATCTATGCGAACCGAATTATCGTATTCGAGATAGAATATACACGTGATGGGTTCGGGTAAGGGCTTGCTGAATTTCAATTCCACTCTGATATTGCCGTTATCAGGGTGTGACGTATGTCCCTCAGAGGCGGCTCGACCGGGTGCCAAGTCGAAGAGTAGCATCAAATAGCCGTTTATATACATGTCGTGAGTTATCTGGAGACCCGAGTTCGAGTGGTAAATGCCCGAAACTTCAAAGGGCGTCCTGTACCCCATGACTGACGTCTTCTCGTGATCCATGCCCAGAGACAGACCTTGGGTCGAGACCTGTCGGCCGTTCACGTTCAGCGCGAAAGAACTCAGATCGTAGTGGCGGAAATGATAGGGGATCATTGTCACGGAGACGAGAAATTCCGTGTACTTCACCATGGTGAATAGGAGTCGTTTAGTGATGCTTAGCATCACGGCGCTGTCTATGGAAAGCGATTGCGCTCCGCTAGTAAATGTGAAAGACTTCAGTTCGACTCTGGTCAGATTGTAGCGTGCGAGAGCGCCCTTCCGAGAGCGATGTTGTGGGCCAAGAGGAGCGACGGACTGGGTCTGACGCGACTGACCAAAAGTTGGGCGTCGAGAAATTTGAAGACCGTATTTGTTTCCGCATCTTTGTTCATCAGGTAGAAACTCGGCTTGGCCTTTGCGAGTTTGGTCTGCCTTTGGACGCCCGGTATCAGATATAGCGGTACGTTACATATGTCGCTGTGGAACCGGCCGTATATTTGGACCTCTTTGCTCTGCCCTATCCAGTTCCATCGCGTGATGAAAACTTTGTTTTTCGTATCGGCGGCTGTAGGGTCGCAGGGCAATAGGTCACCGTCATCCAGGTAACAGAACGCATTTGTCAGATGCGTGGCTGTGGCGTCACTGCCGTATGTCAATAGGGTCTCGAAATAGATCGATAGTTATAGAGTTCGTTGGTCTGGGTTATAGTGACGCAGTTTAGAGCGATGCTACATTGACTGAATTGCGAGTGCAAGAAATTGTTCGTCACCGCAGTAAAATCGGTGTTGTCCAAATTTGTACCTTCAGCCTTGACCAGTTTACGCCGAATATATAGTTTGTTTAGGTCGACGTATGTGTCATTATCGGCGGGGATCAGGAATTCTAGATCGCTCTGTTCCACGGAAGCTATGGGCTTGTACGTCACTTCGGTCGTCTCGACGACAGATGTCTGTATAGGTCCAGGGGCAAATATATCGAACTCGGAACTCAGAGATACAGACATGTTTGACGGCGAAAGTCAGATTGATACCTCTTAGGAGAAGATATCTCTTTTTGTAATCCTCGGTTTCTTGCCGCCTTTCTGTCTCCGCTTCGCGACTCCTCCTTCTTCTCCTCCTCCTCCTGCCTTGCACTTGCGACCTCTTCCACGCAACTTACCGATCAGATTTTGAGTCTTCTTATTCAAGCGACGCCAGACAATATCCCGAGGGATTTCGTCGTCCGTCGAGCTGGCGATGTCTGTCAAGATATCGCCGTCCGTACGTAAAGTCTCTCGCCCCACAGTCTTGGCACCACTCCAGAAGACCGGTCTAACCATTCCTCATAGCCCTGCCAAAAAAACTACCGATCCCGTAGCCCCGCTGAAGAAAGGGTGGAGCCGCGTAAATCGGTCCTATGCCGTCGTGCTTTGCTCGCCGCCGCCGCCGCCGTGACCCGCCTGGTGAAGTTAGTACCGCGCGAGAGGATCCATAAGCATAAAATGTACGGGAAGGATGATAATGAGACCACCTTCGAAGGCGTCGTGCTAGTCCTGGATTCGACCGGCTTGACTATCAATTGCAATATCTCTATCCTTATACTTTTAAACGTCCGAGTCTCGACGGGCAGATAGTTGACATTGAACATGTGTTGACCCGAGAGTGACAGATGAATAAACGTCCTCATAAAATGGACCAGGGCTCTACCCACATACTGAGGCGATATCAGATCGCAATATATCAAGCCTGTAGTGTCGCCGACGACTGTCGTGTGTTTAAACGTACCCACACTGTTCGGAGGATAGGAGAATTCGCATACCCCCACTTCCCAAATGTCGGAAAAGCCCAGTTCTACGGGTCGCGCCAACTTGACCGTGAATGCTGCGATCGTATTATCCGGATATAGATTCTTCGAGGTGTTACTCAACAACGTCACGTATAAGTGTTTCGGATCGACGTTTGACATCTCTCTTCACGCTCGATGTCGGGACCCAGGAATCAAAGTCTTTCGAATAACCTCTCCAGCGGACTAGATATTCTAAAATGCCGCGTGTGATCCGCTTGTTCAGAATTCTATTCATCTTGTAGACTGTACGTCTCGTGACGCGAAACCGGGCCAGTTCTTCCTGAAAGAATTGGCACTCTATAGGAGTCCCGTTTAAATCTTCCAATTCGTAGAGGGGTCGCGGTCGCCTCTCAATCACCTTCGCGAACGGAAATATCTCCGTGCTGAAATTCTGCTGGGCGCTTTTGGCAAACTTCATCTTCTACTTGCTGATATGCACGTTTTGCCCCACGCGAAACTCGGCCTTCGCGACGCGAGCGCCGCGTCTCCGGGCCTCCATCCTCTTCCATATCGCGAGGACGTCCGAATCTGTAACTCGCGACGGCGTCATGCTCGTCGCAGAGTGAACCGTGTCATTATAGGCCTTGACAAATTTTGGAAGAACGTCGATATACGTATAGGTGTTTTTGTAAGTGAAATATTTATACAGCCTATCGGGAATTGTTCTATGCGCGCGTTCCTCTACGCTACATTTAACGTCGGGATTCCTACACACCTGAAACTTAATGCCCTCGCGTTTCAACATCTCTCGGAAGTGTTTATTTAAGAATTCTTTGCCCTTGTCTGTTCGCACCCAAACGGGACGCCTGCGGCGACTATATTCCTCGAATATCGATGTAAATGCCGACGCAACGGATGTACCTGTCTTTGAACTAAGAGGGACGAGGTGTAGAAATTTAGAAAGTACATCAATGACGGATAAAACGTACTTGTAATTGTCGTTCAATCTGCCGAGAGCTCGGACGTCGACCAAGTAGAATTTCCTGACGTCCATCACGTTATTCACCGTATAGAGGTTGCGTGCGAAACGCTTCCTGATCGGTCGGTGAAGCGTGTAAGCACCCTTCTTCTCTAGCCAGTCTCTGATATTGTCGAACTTAATATTCTTCTTCACGGCCACACCGAATTTTCGCAGAGTCGAAAACGCCGTAGGTTTGGCGGGGTCATAGTACAATCTGTTAGCGGCGGCGACGGCCATGAGTATTTTGCCCACCGTCGATGTAAGGCTGTTTCGGTACCACGTCGCATGATATGCGGGAAGAGGGGAGCATGACGTCACGATTTTAGATCCTTGCGTTATCTATATGTCGGCGCAGAGCCGTTAGGCAGTCAAATGAGCGTTAGTTAGCTCCAATATTTTCATATATATTTTTAGATCGTCTGTCGTGATTTTCCTCCGATCCACACCCTTGCGCTTCAACAGCTCCCACAATCCTGTCGTCCCTCTAAATTCTTTTCCCTTAATCGTGATATCGCTAACGGTATCTACGAGAAATGTGCAATCGCCTATCTTGAACGAGTCACCGTCTTTTCTGATACCGTATCGAGTGTCTAGATGGCGGCGGCGGCGGTTTGAGAGATATGACAATATGTACGGACTTAGCTATGGAGCCGACATTCTCCCTACCGAACGCCCTTGTATCTCCCGTGACAAAATCATCATCATCTTCACTATCATCGTCGTCGTTATCGTCACTGATTTCTCCGATAGTGAACCTCGGCTTAGGCGTCTCGTATACCGCCGAAGTAGAGGGTATGGCGACGACAGGTCCCGTCTGCGACCCGACTTCAAATTGTCGCGATGGCAGAGGCGGGTGTCTTTTTATTCTTCTTCGCGTCAGTTTCAGTATGAGAGGAGAAGGATGCGGGTTCTGGTAAGACTTTCTGTAGAAAATCCGCGATCGCCTTTATACGCGTCTTACGTGTTATATCGGCCTTTCCGATATTTTTACGAAATTTAACCCATTTGTCGTAGGGGTGTTGTTGTTTTTGGAGTTTTCGCGTCTTCTTCTTCTTCGACAGAGGAAAGGAATGTGGAGACTGTAGTTTAGGGGTCGAAACAAGAGGTGGAGGTTTTTTTCCGAGCGTCTCCGGAAAACTTTTCGGCTCAAACTAGATACATTTTACGTAACATTATTAGTATTATTTCGAGGAAACGATCAGGCTAGCGATCGCGGGCAGAAAGGCGCTGAGCAGGGGGAGAAGGGATCCGCCTCTTTGAATTATGAGCCTCTTCTAGGTAGATAGAGGAACTCGTTTGTCGGCGACCTTGCGAAGTGTGATCTTGTGCTTTCGCAATTTACGTAGTTACAACCTGTCAACTTGACGATTCCGTTCAAGATATTAAGAAAGCACTCGAGTATGCTATTCACGAGTTCCTTGTTACAGTTAGAGATTATGGCATTACGCAGTTGCGGTTCGGCCGTCCTTAGTACGTGAAGGGCGTGATAATTCGATTAGACTCGCTTCATCACTTATCGGGAGGGAGGGCGAATAGACGATAGTCTGTTCTGTCGGGAATATATCGGTTCGAAAACGTAAGCGATCATCGGTATCCTGTGACAGATCAGGAAGTAGATACCCGTGGGTTCGTTGAGTCGCGTCCACGTAGGCGTTGTAGAGACTAGCACTGTTTTCGGGGTAAACTTGACGGGCCAAAAACATGAACTGATTCTTAACCATAACGTTCTTCAATAGGACCAGATATTTCGCGTTTAGAGAAATGTCCGTACAATAACGACCCTGGTGAAAGAGGTTCTGCGTGATCAGAATCACGCTCATGCTCCTGTGATTAATGCCTTTCCTAAACAGGTCACACACTTGCTTGGAATAGACGTCGTTCAACAGATCGTCGAGGATCACGAGGCACGGTCTACCGCCAGCGTTTTCAAAATCTGTCGGGACGCCCTCGTTAAAATGTACGTCACTCTTCTTCGGCAGTTCTGTCTGCGAGGGAACCGCGGTCTTCTTGCTATAGCACCAGATAACCCCGCCGTCGAAATCCCGTTCCGTACACAGGGCGTCGAGGTTCTGCAGGAACCGCACGCAGAACGACGACTTGCCAGATCTGCTAGGTCCACTTATTATGCACGTGAACGGATGCTTAAATTTAAAGTCATCACTCATCGTTAGGCAGGCTACAATGGAATACCTATCCCCAAGGAACCCCTCCTATTTATACGCAAACGGGACGGGCGTGTGGTCATCTAACCGCCGTCTCTTGAAAAATGAAATTCTAGAGATTTTGTCTTCCGTTTCGGTGAATATTGACACTAATCCTCCCACCTTCCTCTTCGTTTAATTTTCTTCTCTGTGTGGACATTTACTACGGTTTCGGGGGTTCGACCCCCGACCTCAAAATCATGTCATTGATACGTTCAGAATTAACTAATTTCGATGCATTGTAATTTAGTGTTATGCCCCTCAACATTTAAATACTGTTTTTTCTTCTTCTCATGTGCCGCCGGTCATAACCCTGTACGCGAAGATTTTGGATCCCGCCACTCACAAATTCAGATATAAATTCAGAGGGACGGAATTCGGAGGTCATGTCCCCCAATATGTCTCCCGTTTCAACCAGCGCGGGTTCATCCCGCGGTTGAACGTATATCACAGAGTCTGTATCGCAATAGATGGCATTCTCTCGTAGCCTGTACAGATAGCGATTCAGATGAATCCTCGCTCCTGCGTTACGTAAGAGCTTATGACGTCATTGGTATGACGCAAATTTGGCACGTCTTCCCCTGCCCCGCGCTTCGACGAGAACCACACTACATCATCGCTAGCAAAAACGAGGTTCACCACCTCAATTCCGGGCGTGGCCAAAAACCATACAGTTCTTTGGGTTCGGTGATTATCTTAGTCATGTCCGATCGTTTCGCTCAGTCAACTTTCCCCACATCGAGTTGAGGCAGAATTTGGCCAGACCCCGTATCGCGGCGATAAACCTCATACATTCCCAATCCAATCTTATGCCTTCGCTCTGCCAGGACAATTCTACATAACGATCCTCGTCCTCGGGGCTTCGAACCCAGACGGGATAACCGCTAGCTTCGGCTTTCAATTTCAGGAACCTGTTAATGTAGTTCACGAAAAGTCCCCCCTCGCCTGTTTCGGAATTGTATTGGGTCACCTGATACTCGTAGACCTCATGGACCTCGAGTATCCTATATCCATTCTACGCAGCCAAACTAACTTCATCCATTAACCAGGTACCCGTGAGGGCGCGATCCATATCCTCGGTATGCCTATATTCCGCACTGGGGGGTTTGTACGCATGTTCTACATAGGCAGAACATGAGTTTGTTATTACAACTGTAGGGAAGGACGGGATGGTATAACGTGTCTGGTGTAATGATCGAACATGTGATTAAACCCTCCTTACATAAGCATGCTTCTATGTCCCTACATGGATCGCCCACGTGAATGACTGGATGACCTATGGGGAACTTAAAGTACTTGCATATGTATTGGTAGAGACTCATGACATCGACATATTGAATGGTTTCATTCTCCCTCGCTTTACGGTAGGGACAAATGGCCTCGGTTCAACCACCGTACAGGGCATCACGGGTACGCAGCGGACTCTGCTGTACTATGGGATGCGTGAGGAGTTGTAGTTTCTGTTTCACAATACCAGACTCGTCAAACTCACATTCCCATTGTACCTTGACCAGATAACCCGATCGCGTTATCTGGTCCAGGCGCGACATCGTCCGCTCATACCGTTTCGCTAGTGTATCGCCACTCGTGGTGATAACGTTACGGAACGGTTCACACGTGTGACCGTGAAAATAACATCCAAAGAACTCGTATATTGTTCGAGTCTCGGGGCAGTAACCGTTTACACTAAACTGGGGCAATTCGGGTACCTTGTACTCACGACCGTTGCGACCGTGCATTATCTTTACTCCTTCCGTCTCCTCCATATACAGCAGCCACATCATCGCCTTCTTACTGCAGTTCTTGTTACACGTGTACCCACCAGTAGGAATAAGGCCTAGAGTATCGGGCTGCAGGAAACGTTTACGAAGAACCTTATTGCACGCCGATGCGATAGTTATCGACTCGAGAAAAGGATCCAGATTCCCTATTTGCATGAATTTTCGCCGAAACACTCGGCACGCCTGCCTCAAGACCGTAACGTCATCTTGACAGTATTGTTCGAGCACGCGCCTGTTGTGGAACGGGAGCTCCTGCTTCTCATACCCCTCCAGAAACTCACTCCTCTCCCCTTCACCCATTTCATTCACCCCGTAGTACGAGAAGTCTGGAAGGGGTACTATGTAATCTGGGTTTTCCTCGGTGTTAACCTTCACGCAACGGGATTTAAATGGCTACAGTCAACCTTCACGTACGACATTATTTTCGATTGGCATTTAGATTTTTGTAAATGGTTTACAAAAAAATTCATTGGTTCAGGAACCAAAAAAGATTTAATAATGGATTTAACGGCAGTTTTGGGAAATAAAACAGCCATATCTGCGTGTTTTCAAGAAATCAGTAATAATTTTCGTTAATGAATAGACAAAAAATTGTATGGAATATGCAAAAATTTCTGTTTCCTTTACTTACATATTAGCTTGATTCCACAG
>Ga0131853_10025641_pt1 | contig 10622 bp, 4 predicted proteins | sample TergutLab28metaG_FD_92764 | JGI IMG/M metagenome (GOLD analysis project Ga0131853, IMG submission 92764) | Labiotermes labralis P1 segment gut microbial communities from Petit-Saut dam, French Guiana - Lab288 P1 (version 2) (version 2) | ecosystem: Host-associated > Arthropoda: Insects >... | reverse complement strand
TGGTGCTCACCTAGCCTTCTGTCTAAAGGGTACCATGGTCTCTTTCCCAGAGACAAAGTGACTGTACCATAAAGCCAATCATTGTTTTATCCAGGTATGACATTAAGAATGAATGGAGCACTACTTCCACCTCCCCATGACCTCTTCCCCATCTGGTGCACACAAAAGTAGATAGACAACTGTAATATTCTGCAAGTCTATATAAGGTACTTGGGATGACAAATAGAAAGACTGTAAAGAAATACCTAATTAAGTATGTTAGATACTGCTGTTTATCCAAGTGGTACTTCAGGCACTTCTTCATTGTGCAGTATGTGAGCCAAGTTTCATAGTACCAGAATTTCTGTCTCAAGTTTTATTAACTTAATAGTTAGCATTGCATGTGAAAGGTAAAATTGTCCCTATACTTAATTAAGCATGATGCCATGAAGGGTCATGAAGTGACAAGGCTCATACAGCAATGTCAGAATTTTCATATACATTATGTTTTATGTGTCTGAAATACAACCAGCTAAACTGGCTCTTTTCTAATTCTTCGTGTGTAAGTGGTTTGCTCTTTGCTTTCAATCCACCACTGATGGTCACAGCCAACTTCATATAGGACTACAGTAACTTTATGTAGGTTACTGACCTTGTTAAATACATTAATCTGTCTTGGTTTTGTTCTTTATGCATTTTTTCAACATTTTTATACTCTGATAAATGGGGCCCTTTACACTTCACACAAGAAATATCCACAAACGCATATTAAACTGGAAGCGCTGTTAACCAAATAAAGTAAACCTGCAATTTATTGCGTACTTTTTGAATTGACCTCAAACATTTCCATTAAGTAAAGGCCAGATGAAGGAAGCATTAGCATTCAGTAACGTAAATAAGTAGCTAATAACGGAAAATATGTCCAGTGAAGAAGGCAGCAAAATATAAAACTAGGATAATATATTCACTTGCAGTGTATGTCATGATCAGCAGAAATCAATTTAACATGTACCCCCAGTTTACACAATGTAATGCGTTGTTTCAAAATAAATGTCATTATGAAGTACAGATTATAAAAAAACTTTGAAATATATTACACCTACACCACCACTGCCATTTGCACAACTGCACATTTAAAATGGCATCGTGGTTGCATTCCCTTCTTTTGTCACTTATAAGTGGTGGAACGAGCAGTGATGGATTGGAGGGACAAGGGAACACAATCTTCCCACGCATTTACGGACGTTGAGAAACCTATGGGCCTACCCATTATGTTGGGTCGAAATAGATCGATAACAGCTCATGGATTTACGTAATATTTGGAAGGCGGGGGTCATGGTCTATTTTACAACTGTCTCGGTGTGTGTGTAGGATGAATAAAACATCCTATGAGCTGCCGTTAATTTGACCCAAATATATACTGAATAGGCCTACTTCCCCAGTAAACTGCAAGTTACAGAATTATCGCTACACTAACTTGTTCAGTGTGTAGGTGCAGTAATGAATCGGAATGGGGGCCGATATTGCCCTGGTGACGTCATATTTGTAAACTGTTGTTAGGAAGCAACAGTAAGGTACTGTAATTTGGTACACGTTTCACAGAATGATAGCATTTCCGGTCGACTGCACTTTCAATTACCATCACAAATATGGACCTGCTAAAAAATTTACATGATGCCCTGCCGTCTACAATTTTGTGAAACCAAATTTTTGTGATTTCGATCTTTCGTGATCACCATTGTGTGCAGGATTTGTGGCGGGTTCTGATGAATCGATCTGAGTCTAAGTGGCTAACGAGTCGCCTTCCCCACCATCGTGCTATTATGCAGATCACTCTCACCTCAATCCAGTTCTGTCATGCAGTGAGTGACGCAGATTGCTTTTGTGCTTTTGGAATGAAACTCTTCGACCACTTAACACAGCTGTAATTTATGCTTCCAAGAAGGGCTTGTATTTTATGAATAATGAACCACCATGCTTTGTGGTGTTATTTTATGATTTTATCCCTGCCATTTCGTAAGCACGTGGAACAAAATAGACATTTTACAGTAGTTTCCTGTGTTCGTGATTTTGGTGATTGTGCGAATTCATCACGAATGTCTGGACTTCCATATGACTATTTAAAGCAGGAACATAAAAACAGTTTTGTATACACGTATTATTTTACGGTTCTGCATTATCTGCAGGTATAGGTAGACCTCTATGCCTTGGGATCAGAAATGTGAGGGAGCAGAATGGCCTCACCGATTTGGGCCTGAAGCGACGGGCAGTATTTGGATGTAAGAGATTGGAGTACACTGCAGTAAATTACATGATGAGCACTTTTTTAATTTCTAGGCTGCTCCTCGCCAAATTCTATGATGATGATAAAATTAGGGAGGAGATGGGCAGGGCATAAAGCAGTTATGGAACAGAACAGAGTTGCATTCAAACTTTTGGTGTGAGAACCTGATGGAAAGTGACCTTGTAGGACACAAGCCTAGATGACAGAGCAGTATTTTGATGTAACATTAAGGAATGAAATGGAAGGGTGTGGACTGGTTTCATCTGGCTCAGAACTGACAACAGGGCTGCACTCCAATGAACACAGTAATAGCCTTCGTGTTCCATAATAGACCTGAATTTCTTGACTAGGTAAGGCTTGGGTGAAGTGTTAACCCCTACCCACTGCACAAATGAACACGTTACAAAATATCACACATGGCCAAATTAATGCAGTCCATGCCCAAACATTCCTTTGTTTAAGATAAAGTTTACCATATGCCTAATCTTTCCAAATCGTGTCTGTCATTCAGGTTTCCCCACCTAAAGCTTGTATTCTTCTTCTGCTCTGTAAGTGCCATGCACTCTGCTGACCAATCCTCCTTAACTTCATCACCAATAATGTCACAGATCTTATAAACAAAGAATGTTGAGATAAACAGCTCACTAGAAGCAGTAATTCCTCATTTGTGAAATGCAGTTTGCAAATCGCAGGTTTATATGACAAGAGAATACATCAATCCTCCACTTCATAAGTGGCTGTCTCTTGAGACATTGTAGGGAGAGAAAGTGCCAATGAAAGGAGAAGCAAAAGCATGTGGTTGCAATATTAGTTAATATCTAATCAATGACACATGTAAAGGGGATTGCTTGCTGGGCTCCAAGCCTCTCCAACCTGTAGCTTACTGCCTTCTGTGTGCCCAGGTGTCCCTGTACCGAACAGAACGTTCTGTAAGACAGTGTCCCTAGGAGCAAATATCAAGGACATTAAGTACACATTATATGAACAGTGTTTTCAAAGCGTCATATTACATATGCTATATATATATATATATATATATATATATCCTACAAAGACAGTTGAGTAGAAGGGGCAGAGACAAGCTGCTACAAGACTTTTAAGTTTAGTTTAAGTCAAAAGTCTGTTTGTATGCAAGTCTGCAGTTATAAGTCTTCACTTCTCCATTTTTGTGCCTGTCCTTATAGACACACACAATAATATACAAAATTTTATCAAGTAACTGGAACTATCCAAATGCCGTCTGCTAATTAACTGAGCTGCATCGGGTCTCAAATTTTATGAATCACTTCTCAGGAAGCCAATAGTCACTCAGCTGATAAAATCCCTTGCCTCCTGTGGAACCCAAAAGTTCTTTACAATGTTGACAAGAACCCACCACTGGATATTATCCTCAGCCAGATGAAACGTCCACTTCCTTCCTCATGTCCGTTTTTCGTATTATCCTCCCATCTACATCAAGCTCATCCAAGCTGTTTTTCCCATCAGGTTTCCCGACTATACTGTTTCTTACGATTCTCACTCATGTCACATCCCCCCCCCCCATGGTCCTGGAGTTGATCCTGATATTTGGTGTAAATAAATTATGAACAGTCTCAGCATGGATGTGTAGTTCTGCATGTTCTGTTACTTTCTCTAAGTCCCAACATTATCCTCAGCAACCTGCTCTGAGATGCCCGCAATGTAGACATAGGCCGTATATTATTCACACAAGACAAAATTGTACACTCATACAAAAACAATGAGGGGTATTACAGTTACCATGACATATCGACCCCAGTGATGAAATGTTGGTGCATGTGTACTGACCTACATGGTGTTACATCCTAGAAGACAGCAATACTTATGGTTCTAGTGGACCTATTGTTTCAAATGTCATGACTTTCTTGGTCATTTCTAATGGCTTATTCTAGAGGAAAGTTAAAAAGCATAGACATTATAGCACTGTCAGGGTCTACCACTGGTCTCTTACCTTGAAGTCTTTGTAAATTTATGGTCACTGATGCAAAATGAACCAAAGATCAGCAGGAGTAGCTAGCTTATTACCTAAGATATGCATGGATACATTGGTTTGACAATTCTATTGTGCGAAGACATTCTGATTTCAAAAAGACAGTAGATTAGGCTATTAAATAAATAATCGATTTTTTTTTTACACCATTGGCAATAGAGGTGTTTTAGTGATTATGTGTGAAGGAGTGACTAAATATTTGCTCTTCATATTACTTTTGTGGACAGTCTTTGAACTATATTCTTGATCTGGTAGGAACATATGTATCATTCATTATATTCCCTTGCCACAATGACACATAGGATATTAAGGGGTACATGAAATTGTAGCCCATTTTTAGAAGGACTTCATATCCAAAATAGAAGGCATAAGACAAAACCCCTTACAAGAGCTGTATGATGTTCTGGATATACTATCAACCTGCTCACATCTTTGCGTGGGCCTCTTTACCGAGAATGCTGCACAGCTCTGGTGACCTATTCCAGATACCGAACTAAACTATCTTCTTGGAGTCCCACATACTCGTAAATCACAGATTTCCTACTGAAAACTGTTCCATCTGTGTCAATGATTATTTATTTGATTTCCTATGTCATTAAATCATGTTAGTATTTTGCTTCAAGTATTAAATAGTCAAATGAAAACAACCACCAATCAACTGAACACAAGACCACACTGAGGCCTTCACAGTGTCCCATGTTGATCAAACTTTGCCCTGCACAATCACATTTCAGAAATAACTTTCTTCTATCTATAAATTTTTCAAATAATTATGACAGTCATGAAATTGCATCCCCAATACCAGTTATAACAAGCAACTTGTGACACATACCTTTAAAATGTAAGCTGCAATGGATGGTGTGTGTCTAAACAGATGGACATCCAGGGAGATCCTGCATGATACTTGCTCACGTAGCAACTCATGACTTCCACCAATGGGAAAAGCTTTCATTTCAATCATGCCTCTTCAAGACTGTCAACAAAAAGCAACAACAATATAAAGATGTACAAACAGAAAATGTCAATAACTATTATAACTTCACCATAACATCTGTATTTCTTGAGGGTCAAAGTTGGTTAATTCAAGAGCCACTAACAAAGAATTAAGCACCAAAGAAGACACTAACCTGCAGAGCACAGGCTTCTAGCAGTTTCTGAGCGTAATGAACATGAAATTTGTAGCTGTAGCTCCAGTGTCAGTTCAAACTCATCTGCATCCATCTTTGGAGTCACAGTTCCTACAACATCTTTTATGCCCAGCCAGTTTTAGTGCTTTAAATCTGGGATATAAAATCATGGCACTTACATCTTCCTTTACATTCTTATACAAAGAAACATGCAAATTTTTAGCTCCTTTGGGAGAGTCTGCAAACCAACAATGTCATCTGCATTGCTTACATATGAGTAACCATTAATTAAATTCTACTGGGAGTATTTTATTAACAAAGTAGCTCACAGCAGTCAACTTAGTAATTTAGCACTGATACTGGTCCAGTTGACAGCTTCAATTAACTTAGGCTGCAGCAATTCACTGAGGATGACTATAACTCCGCAGCTGTATTCTAACCTCAATACAGATGCGGCGGGATCTCCAAGCAACTAGCTACCAGACTACACAGACTCATATTTCTTATGACGGTAGTTTTCAAAGCCATCAGCACAAGAATTTGAAACTTGCATAACAGTCTGAGAATTCTCAAAGTTCAAAACAGAAACATCAATGTCCGAGTCAAGACTTTGTTTCAATCTTACCTCCATAATTTGAAGACACACATGTGTCTCCCCCAGTCTGTGTCCCTTGTTACTTCAGTTAATCTACTTCAACTTTCGTCCAAAACTATCTGCCTAGAGACCCTAACACTGAGTACATTTTTGAAAATTTTTATATCTACAAAATACTTTTTACATTTTTTGTATAACACTGAATTTTGTTACTTCACCATTCTTTTATATGCTTGCATAACAACTATGGCAACCCGAGGAAAATTCCTGTACAGAGTATGAGTGAGGTAACACGGAAGATAACTAAATTAATTCCCTTTTGACATTACCAAGATTGATATTCGAAACATTGCTGTTAAATACCCTGCAACAGTACTATGTACCTGAATTTGTTTGAAATGATTCTATGTTGTCCAAAACAAATGGTAATACTGAAAATTTGCCGACAGCTGGAAGAAATTTTCCTTAAACAAATACTTTTCACGACTGTGCTAAGGCATCCAATAAGTCTTTCCTTTTCGCGCCTGCCAATGTGGCAACAATTTTCTTTCGGAAACACCATCCAACACGTGCCATTCAATGCACATACCACGGAGCGTAGCACGGCTTATCACCTGTATTCGATTTCACACTTTCGTAACCGTTGCCTATGACGTATATGTAGTGTCCTTGACGCTCCCCACGCAGATAGTCTGGGTCTACAAGTGTCCTGTGACAAGTAGTAATCTGTGGTAGGAGTCCACCGATTAAAGTTCTCGGTCGGACGCCATATTGAAGCAGGAAAACTTGTGGAGTTTTGGTAGTCTGGAATAGTTGAGAGTACTAGGGATAACCACTAAAAATGTTAGGACGAATTGCCCTTCCGATAGTAAGAAAAGGACTTTACTGCAGTGGTAAGATAAACGTCTTTTCGCGTAGAATTAACTTTCTAATACAGAAAGCATAATCTTTATAGTACTGATTTTGGCTACTGTAAACCGTCCGTCTTTATAAGCGAAGCCTTCTTTACAGGTTAATATAGAGTTTCCTCAGTAAGAAAATTGGTTTCTTAACTTCAGTTGCGCCAATTTCAGTTTTTGGTGTTTTACATGGGCAGCTCAAGGTCTACCAGCTCGCTCGAGTACTTTGCAATTAGCCAGTTTAGGATAAAAATATTATAATGCCGTTAACTTAGAAAACAAAACAGGTGTAACACGCAAATAATTTGATTTCGATGTTCAGGTAATTTAGCAAATGTGACTCGAAATGTGATGGGTTTGGATTTGGTTCCTTATTTTCGAATTTTCAAGTAACACACTTCCAGAAGTGTCGTCCATTTATATTTGTCTTTTCACAACGTACATAACCCGAATGTACAATATGAAACTTTCGTTGTCTAGGTATATAGGGAAATTTCTGTAGTATAATGCAAGCCTATGAGCTGTAGCTCTTCAGTTAATGTATTGCATACAGAAAGTATGAGCTCCGAAACTAATAACCGTATTCCATTTGGAAGTCGTATGGTCGTCGCTGACAGATGTAGCTGGGAGAATTTAATTTTAATCATTACTGATATGGTATACAAATGTAAGAAAATTTACTGTTGACTGTGATGTCTGTAGCATAGTTAGCTATGCAGTTACAGGTTTGTATCACACACGATAATCCATACCAGTTATGTGTGCATTTAATTACTGGGTGTGTTTTTATTATGATTCTGCATAAAAAATATGAAAGGTACATTGTTGGCAAATGCAAGTTCCCAGTTAAGTTGTACCAGTAACCTTGTTAACTCCCAGCTCTTAGTCCTGCAGATGACCATTTCAGACCCAACAGCTGCCACTCACATTCTAAACATCAGTATTACCTTTTTTTTAACCTAGGTACCTCTGGTTTGTTGGTGTGAATGAAGAATTACAGAGTTCATCACCCATCACCTGCACACTTGTTTATATAATATGTATTTCCTGTGCTGGTTAGTATTTGAGTCTGTATCACATACTTTCCCTGTAACAGTTACTAGCTCTAACAAATTGGTGACAATTATTTTTCAGTTTCATCAAAATAAATAGGTCTTATGTAGTATTTTATCTACATAAAACGGTTACTAAGTATTGTGATTGATGTGAAGTTTAAGAATGGTTGCCACTTACACATGGAAAACTATTAGCCATAGGGTTATAATTACAGTAATAGTAGTATAATGAAGTTCCTTAGTACAAGTTGTGTAGGTGGTTGTTGGCCGAGCATGGCGTCTTCTAAGACTGTAGATTGACGATAAACATTATTGTTTGGAGAGTAGCTGCAGTATTTTGAATAACCATTTGCAGACAATTGACAAGGGGTGATGTGAAATGTTGAGGTTGTGCACAACGGCTAATAACTCCTTACTCTAAAAGAAACAGCATGGTATTGCCACAGATTTGGTTTGCCATCATGAACATTATAAACCTTAATGTTCAATAAAAGGCAACAGGGCTTGAGTTATTAGAGGGTTACTTGGTTCATATACTGTGTAACTTAATTTGGAATTTTATATACATGGGTCCATGCATCATGAAACAAATTTAGTAACTGTCCAACAAGATGTGACTTATTCAGTTTATTACATTTATGTAGGCAGCTGCTTACAGAAATGTAATAAACTGAATAAGTCCCATCTTGTTGGACAGTTATTAAATTTAATTCAGAATATTCCCTTTGTAGTACATTTCCAAGAAAAAAATTGCACCTGATTCACTTCACGATGTCTGTATGTAAAAACTAGACATTGAAGGGATTTTCATTAAGTCTGATATTAATGAGTTTTGCTAAAGTTTATGTACACATTCCACTTTTCTTTCTAAACATGAACAAAAAAAAATGAACATCTCAGTGCATTTTCATCTGCATCTCAAGTAAGTGGCAAAATATTATTGGAGTGACATGTTTTAAAACAAATGCTGTAGAGAAAAGCAAAATACATTTCATGCACAATGCACTTCTTCCATAAGTCTTACAAATTTTTTAGATAATTTTAAAACAGGGAAAGAATGTGTCAGAATTATGTTCTTGCATTTATTGATTTTTTTTAACTTCATATGCTTAACATTTTCTGTTCTTAGTGTGTGTTTTGTAGATATTTACCAGTTACAAAGAGAACTGTACATTTTCAGAAGGAGCCGTAACACATGTGAGGGCATACCATCCACCAGCCCACCACAGACCACCAACTATGGATGACCTTCCTGTGCCACAAGGATCATGGAAAGCACAAAATGATGCAAATCAAATGAGATACAACATGCAATTAATTGGAGGCATCACATTTCTGGCTCTCACAGTGGGATATGTAAGTATTTATAGGTTTTATTTTCGTGTGAGTAGTGAGTAATTAACTAGTGCCTTACAGAAAAATGATACAGGGTCTTTGACATGCATAGCTTGAAGAAGGAAATGATACAAAATTTGGGGGAGCTTTGTAATTTGTAATTTTCACAATATTAAGAATACTGACAGAAAAACAAGAAGGGTTTTGCATGTGGCGCACAAAGTTTGAACATCCTAGTCTGAAAACCTGAATGAAGCAAGACCACTAGGGAGATCTAGATGAAGATGAGAGGAGGATATTAAAATGGATCACAGAAGTAGGGGTGGGTTGGATTCATCCAACTAATGAGTTAGTCACATGGTTGACCCTTCTGAAGACTGTAAAGAACCGTTGTGTTCCATAAAAGGTAGGGCATTTCTTGGCCAATTGTTTTACCATCAGTTTCTTGACAGAGATCACTAGATGGAGCGCGTACAGGGCGAAGAGTGTGGAAGGGTACTGTTCTTGGCGAGCATCAGAGGCTTAGGATTGGCACTGCCACGGATAGTAACCATCATCGTACACAGTAAAAATCTTATCCTTACTTCTTACTTACTTACTCCATGGTGCAGAGTTCTTCTTGAGAAGCTAGCTGGTTTGCAGCTAGTCAAGAAATTCTCCCCATTTCACGGAACCCTAAGGTTCATTACCGCACTCACAAGCATCCGCCACCTGTCTCTATCCTGGGCCAGCCCAATCCAGTCCATATACCCTCATATCACCTCCTGGAGATCCATCCTAATATTATCCACCCATCTATGCCTAGGTCTCCCCAGTGGTCCCCAGCAAGACCCTATACACCCCCTCTCCTCACCCATACACGCCACCTGCCCAGCCCATCTCATTCTTCTCGATTTTATCACCCGCACAATATTGGGTGAGGAGTACAGATCACTTAGCTCTTCGTTATGCAGTCTCCTCCATTCTCCCGTTACCTTGTCCCTCCTACGTCCAAATATTCTCCTCAACACCATATTCTCAAACATCCTCAGCTTCCTTTCCTCCCGCAATGTCAACGACCAAGTTTCACACCCATACAAGCAAAATTATAGTTCTATACATCTTGATCTTTAAATTTTTGGATAGCAACCTGGAAGACAAAAGATTCTGCACAGAATGATAGCAGGCATTTCCTGACCTCAATCTGCTCTTAATTTCTTTCCGAATAGAATTTTAATTTGTTAAAGTTGTTCCCAAATATTTAAACTCTTCCACCCTCTCGAAGGTACTATTATCAATCCTCACACTGTGATTTTGTCCTGCATTCTGATCTCAAGACATGACCATGTACTTAGTTTTAT
>Ga0131853_10025639_pt1 | contig 10622 bp, 5 predicted proteins | sample TergutLab28metaG_FD_92764 | JGI IMG/M metagenome (GOLD analysis project Ga0131853, IMG submission 92764) | Labiotermes labralis P1 segment gut microbial communities from Petit-Saut dam, French Guiana - Lab288 P1 (version 2) (version 2) | ecosystem: Host-associated > Arthropoda: Insects >... | reverse complement strand
TTTTTTTAAAACCCCACCTTTAACAAAAAAACTCTTTTATTACAAAACACCCCACCTATCCCCTCTTTAAGAAAAACAAGTTCCCCCCCCCCCCCCCCAACACACACACACACACACATTACACCTATTTAAAGTTTCCTCTATTACAATGGTTAAAATCAACAAACTGCATGAAATAAAGAAGAAAAATATTCTCTCAACCACTTGCCACAAAATCTACTAGTGAAAACAACATCTACACACAGCCCAATGAGCCTTTAATATAAACTGATTAACTGTACAAATGAGATCCCATCTATATATAAACAACCCACAAAAATCCCTGATATATTAATAATAAAAGCCCCTCAGTTGTGAATGATGGATTTTTAGGCACATTTGCAAAATTGCAAAACGTGACTATTAGCTTCGTCATGACCATCTGTCCAGATGGAACAACTCGGCTCCCATTGGAAGGATTTTCATGAAATTTTATATATAAGGATTTTCTGAAAATATGTCAAGAAAATTCAAGTTTAATTAAAAGTGGACAATAATGGGTACTTAACGTGAAGACCTATATACATTTTCGATCATATCTCACTCAATTCTTCTTAGAATGAAAAATATTTCAGACAAAGTTGTAGAGAAATTCAAAACACAAACTTCATGTTCAATAACCTCCCTCCCCCCCTCCCAAAAAAAAAAAGTGCCATTTAAGAGGAAATGTGGAATCATGTTCCAGAACAGGGCAGGTCACAGATGATAATATGGTGCATGCACATTGCATGCTGGATACCTAAGGCTACAAATGCACACACAGACTGTGTAATACTCAATGCTTTTCCACTGCAACAATGGTTGCATGAACACACCTCAATGTTACGTGATACGCACAATGCGTGTCTTGTTTTCTGTATCTTTGTTGCTTTTGGGAAGTGGTCTGGGCCTACCTGAAGGAAAGTGAGGAAAATCATTAAAACAGCTAGCCTTCGGGCCACGACTTCCTAAAAGCAAAAAGTGTCAACTGCTCAACTCTCAGTCTCTCTCCATTAAGTCTACAGATTCCGGTGATGCAATTACTAACCTTTAAATGTGACGTCCTAACATACCCTAAAAGTGACCCCATACCATTGCAGTTCAAATTCAGTTTTTTTTTTTTCACTCACTAAATTCATACCAGATGTCATTAGCATAGAGTCTACAACTAGCAAACTAATTTATACATGCTAAACAGCAGGATACTGCGATTTTAAGAGAAGATGGTCTTAGCTTTAAATATAAGTATCATGCTACAATACAGAATGAAATATTCTTGGAAGTTCATTTTACTCTTTGACTTTAATGAAAATGTTAAAAATTTAACATGGACAAACATCAGCAATTCTTGGTAAAGGCTCCTGATAACAACACACAATGAATATCAATGAAGTGGAACATATGTGGATGGAAGGATGGATAGTGCCAGTAGGTGTTTTTCTTCAATCTTAAAACTCTCAGCTGTACCTCTTTCATTGTTTCCACTGTGTAACCAAGAACAGGAATGCTGTCCAAAGCTACGACATCCTCTGAAGCCCTGTACACATACAGAACTTGTTCCTTGAGAACAAACCATAAACGCTTCCACGAGCGGCGGGTTCTTCGCTGTAACCATCCACTCATCTGTGCACCAGTATCGTTAGCTGTTACCTGAGAACAAATGATCAAATGAAACTTGTAATTCCACAAGTGTCTGCAAACACTTCGTAGTCTTTACTGACAATTACTTCCTCTAAAGAGTGTAAACTTTTATAAACTTCCTTGTCTGTGTTCTGATGTGAACATTTCATGAAAATATTATAAGCCAACTTACAGTAAGACCTAAAAATTACTTCAGTAAAATAAATTTATTGGAAGTCTAAATATCATGTAAAAACACTCTTCACTACCTCAGCCCCTCAGCAAGATTTGTTCAACTTACCTCTTTGAGTCTTTGTGGTATGTACTTCTTCACCTTCTTCCCACTGACTGGTCCAAGCCTCCTGAAAATATCTCTGATCCTGACCGACTTTCCCAGCACTCGTCTAATTTCTTGAATAACTTCTGATGTTGGGTTTTTGAATTCTGGGAAGAGAGAAAGAAAGGAACATACACAGTCTGCACATTCACGAGGACATAAAGAGCCCAAGACATCACTTTCAATATGCCTTACATGTACTCATCTCTGTACTTAATGTGGAGTGTGAGGATAATATAAGTGTATGTAATACAAATATTATTCTGCTTGACAATTCTGAGTCCCAGGCAGGAATTTGTTTTGGCTTCCCTTTAGTCCACTCTAGGGCTAAACAAGTTCAAGGCATAATATGTACCAAAAATGTCAGTCACAACCTAAACACACTTTGCGAGCAGTTTTATTAGATGGCACCTAGTTTCAACCCTAGACTCTGGTCATCATCAGGGTCGAAACTATCTGCCATCTAATAAAACTGTTCGCAAAGTGTGTGTTGGTTGTGACTGAGTTGATAGATATTATGACTGCTACACCAACAGGGACGCTTCAAATAATGTTTCAAAATGTTCATGGCAGTTGACTTAGTTTTCTTCAATTCTTTCACTAAAATTAAAAATGTTTAAGAATTGTCAAATATTTCCATTACTCACTTCAACTCTTAAGGTATAGCTCGAAAGATGTAAGTAGCTTAAAAGATCCAATTTTTGTCACATCTACAGGGTCTGGAAGAAATAGCAAACTAATTATAAATAAGAATAACATTTTACTGAACGTAATTAATGATAACTCCAGCAAGTTACAATTTACTATTATGCCTAAATTTGTTTTACATTGTTTCACTCTTTTTGTATGATGTCTTTAGGTGGCCACCACCCTCCTGAATGCACAGGTGCACCCAAGTTGAGAAGCTGTGCATAACTTCTGGAAGTGTTTCTTCTGAAATGTTGAAATTTCATCTCATATGGCTTGTTTGAGTGCATTTAAGTCTACAGGGTGTCTACTGTACACTTTACTTTTCAAATAACCCCACAGAAAAAAAATCAGGCGCTGTTTGGTCCGGCGAACAAGGAGGCCATGGCACATCACCAAAATGAGAAATCACCTGGTGTGGAAACAAATGGCGAAGCACAGCCATGCCAATCACTGCCATGTGGACCATAGCACCATTTTGTTGAAACCACAAGTTATGGTTTAGTGGAAGCTTTAGGGCTAGAAATTCATTGATCATCTCTGTGTAATGTTGTGATATGACAGTGATGGCTTGTCTGCCTTCATCCTCAAAGAAGTAGGGTCCAATGACTCCTCTGGACCAAACAGCACACCAAACAGCAACTTCTGGGTCATAAAAGGGGCGTTGGTGACGTTCATGAGGATTTGCAGCTGATGAGCATTGAAAGTTCTTATTAACTGTGCCATGCAAATGAAAATATGCCTCACTTCCTCAGAAGGATGTCTGGCAGGTCCAGATTTTCACGCAATGTTCCCCGAAAATGATGAACTTGTTAAGTGTACCTCTTGGTCCCAATCATTCAACGGATGCACAGCTTGCAATTTGTGTGGGTGAAGATTCAGGTCACTCTGAAGGATGTGCTGAACACTCATGTCAGACATGCCTAACACTTGAGCGTGCTTACTTGCAAATCGCCTCGGACTGAGGACGATAGAACCCAACACTTAGACAATGTTCTTGGGTGTGTGAAATGAGGATGGCTGACCAGATGGCTTTTTACATGCAATAGAGCCTTCTTCACGCCACTGCCTTACCCATTGATGGACTGCATTTGGAAACAGGGCTTCATGTCAATTCATTTCATGGCGAAATCCACGTTGAGTCCCTATAACGGACCCCAACTGAATAATCAGTTCAACAACAGACATACACGTCCTCTAACTCTCCAACGCTCCATGTCGACTAATTTCGACGGTCACTGCTTTAGTCAAACCACGTGTATGCCATGACAGCCTAGCAGAGAAGTGCTTAACTGAAATTTTAAAATGCTTCACCATTTCTACCACAACCTGTATGTTCTATCCACTCTACTTGCACTCCAATTCTTCCAGCTGTATGCAATGTACTTTTCTTGGTTTTATTTCTTAGCACTAGCTGAATTATAACATACATATACTCCAATATATGTATTTTCTCAACTGTATGCCACTACTGATTTTTTTCACATTTTCTTGGGTCAAACACAACATTTATTCTAAAATGTCATTTATCTTCTTATCATTCATTACTGTTACTGGCTACATTATTAAATATATATATATATATATATATGTTAAAAATAGGGCTTGCTGTATTAACACTTGCAGGTAGAAGCCACTTTTGCCACCTGTTAAAACTGAACTCACTGTGATATTTATGGCTGTCATACAATGAAACCTGTCTTGTGGAACTTTACAATAGAAATTTCCACAAGAAAAGAACTCCTGAGACTTACTGACATACAGTATGCACTCTTATACTGGCTGCCATCTTCCAAACATTAAATCTAAAACCTTTATTCACTGTATTTTGTTAAATAGACATTGTACCTTCAAAAAGTGTTTCATAACATTCTTCACAGACACGGGCTGACTGGAAATTTATATACTGGAGAGGTGCTCTGAAGTCTGAGCAGTCACTGCACACAACCTGACAGAAAACAAGACAAGACTCAATGACTAGGGTATGAGTTCGATACCCACACTGTGAGTGGCCTCTCTTACAAGGTACACCAGTCTTGAAGAGGACCCAAAACAGCAGCTTTATGCTGCAGTACACTGAGACCGTCTTAGACAATACTTCCAGTATTACAAACCAGTTTAATTTCCTGTAACAGTGTATCTCAAATTGTTGGCTCCATACTGTTGCTGGACTGAATACTATTAGCACATACACATTATTTTTTGTATCATATATTTAAACACTTACTCTCACCACTCAAAACAAACCACTGACATGGAATATATTACATAACAAAACTACACATTACATCATTACTTCGGTCTAATCAGCACTACATTTTCAGACACAATGAAGTTCAGCTCATTAATTAGCAGGCACTCTAGATACTGGTCTACAACATTAGAGATCTGACAAATAGTGCCCTAAACTGCTCACTATACAATTTACTTGTAATTACTCTCTGCAATGAACTGTACTTTACAAAAGCCTCAAATCCATAAATAAAACCAATTGAGACCCAATAAAGCTATCATCAAACTGCATATGCAACTCCTGTATTATTAAACTCCACTCCTAACAGAAACTATGAAGAAATGTTCACACCACCAGGCATCTAGCTGAACAGGGAGTAAGAAATAACAAAAATTAAGATAAACTTCACAATAGCAAAGCAAACAGCAAAAGATGCAATTTGTGTGGGATGTGACGCTGTGACAGTATTCTGATAACTCCAATGCTTATTATTAGTGCAACAATTCCTTTTCTTACTTTCAAGAACAACAAGAATGTTTAAATAGGAGTGGCAGAGCTGCCTCTGAAAATGCTAAAGAAGCCAGATTCAGAACAGTCTGACAACGTTCTCTTTAAGTGGTTGCTCGAAAGAGAAGGAAAGGTACCCTAATTTTAGGGCATATAAAGAATGACAAAGCTAAGCACTTTTACAACCATGTTTTAACAGGTGAGAAGTGTAAACTAGAACATCCCATTCCCAATCCAGTTCCGATAGCGAAGCTTTTACAGTACTACATCAGCACAGTGCAATGGCACTACTGCAGCCATTGACAGTCTGCAGCATCAAGAACCCAAATATAGCAACCAAGATGCCTGTACACTTCCATTAGCAAATACACTGGCGGGTATGGCTTGTCAAACATACCAAAGGGCATTGCCTTCTATAACAACTCACAACACACAGCACAAAGACCATGTCATTTAGCAACTGGCAACACACAGCACTCAAACCATGTCATTTAACAACTGGCGGTACACCTCTTGCCACTATTTCATATACTGTCAGTCAGAACCCAGTGCACTGCAATTAATATTACAGTTTTCAACAAAATATTTAATGAAGGCGCTGGAAGTGTTTCTGTTAGGCTCACAGGCATGTATGACATCTAACAAATATGATGGTCATTGCATGTTGAAGTTTTATCAGTTAAGTTAAAGCCAAAAAGAACTGACTAGCAACAATTGTCAGGTACAACAGTGTACCTGTAAATGTGTATTAATTAGTCATATGAATGGGAACACACACTATTTGAGCAATGTTAGATGAGAAACATCGAGCACTATTACGTGAATTACATGTTAAATTTAAACAAAGGCCAAAGATGCAAAATTAAGTTCAATAAAATACAGTATTTGGAACAGTAAAACTGACAACATACAGCAAGCACTCAGTTTCAGTGTAACAGAATTTTACTGTGTTCGTTTACTGTCACAACAGCTCACCATTATTAAATATCCTTACTTCAGCCATGCAAGGGAAAGAAAGATCAGTTATTCTCACTTGAAATCTGTCCTTTTGTCATATTTACTGATACAGACAGTACTGCAGCAATTGCAATGACAATGTGATAGTCACAATAACAGTCAAATGGCTGGCAACGAAAAAGGAAGAACCCCAAGAAAAACAAAAATAATACTGACTTGTGTAAGTAATCCAATAGAGAACTGTAAGGCAAAAAAACCAGTTCTGTTAACTGGGAAAGTTACAGTCATTTTAGAATTCATATTCCTATGTGCACCTATCTCACCATTCACACATGCACATAAGTACCAACTGAAAAGTAGTAAACACTTTCACATACACATGGAACAGTGACACATGCATGTTCCAGTATGGTCTCATATAATAATCAATACGTGAGAAAGGATAGCACTCTCAGTACAATAACTATGCCAGGCCCGGACATCTGAGAAACTATGGTTCAATTCCTGGGTGGAGCAAGGGATCTGTCTCCTCTCCAAAGGGCCCAGCCTGGCTCTGCCCACCCTGCCCCTCATGTGATATGTACCTGATGCTCTTTCTCCAGCAGAAAAACAGACAGGGTGTACGGCTGACCTCTCACCTTCACCTAATGCTGAGTTGCAAATGAGTTAAGCTATACCTCCCTTCCCTGATTTCATCATGGGATGCACAGGGACAACTTTACCTTTAGTGACCAAGCAATTCGTAAATTGCATTGTTTTTAAATTCCTGCAGGAAATTAATTCCCTTCCTTATTGCAATGGACATACATATTGTGAAAATGGCTTCTGCATAGGAGTTGAAGGAGGTGCTGACAGCTATAAACTGAAATATGAACACAATTTTTTCAGCATTTCCTTCACTTTGTTGAAGCTTGTATTCCTATGCGTTGCCAGTCATAAACATATATATATATGTGTGTGTGTGTGTGTGTGTGTGTATGTGTATGTGTGTCTAACACACTAACTGCATCAATAGCAAATGTCCAGTCAGTAACATACATGAATAGAAGTTCTCGGCTCACATGTTAACTAGGCAATTTCCATGAACCCTACACACATTTCTCATACAGGAGAAACCTAATTAAATAAAAGATGCAAAAACTGCAAACCCCATTCCCTTCAGGAAATATAACATTATGATATTAAGTTAAACATGCAGGACAGGAGATCATTTCCATATTTTGGAATTACAGGACTCACTATAGCAGAGGCAAACTATGTACATGTTACATACTGCATTTGCACTGTGACACGTTATTACATACTTGACTTAGTTTTATTAAGGATCTATGGAATGTAAACTCCGATTCTAAGGAAACGGCAATATATTCTCTTTGAAATGAGAATATGGCAAATTATTTTAAAGCAGCAAATACTTTAATATTATCATGTAAAGAAACAAACCTTTCCACAAGCCCGACAATGATGTCGTCGAAAAGTGACAGTGAACTCAGCAGTGCAGGACTGACACATAGTGACACGACGATCTTGAATCCATACAGGAGCCTGCAAATACATTAATATAACATTTATTTTTTAGCATTCTATCAAAGGTGTACAAAATCATTAATTTCAGACTTCTGTTACGTATGGTAACTATATCGACCAAAATTAATTCACAGATAATTAGCAGCAAGTAAAATGTTTTAAAAACCATTAGTACAAAATAAAAATTATTGTCATGTACAAAAGAATGAATTATGAACCTGCTGAGCTAAGAAACCAGTACACTGCAAGGAAGGTGGTGGTAGCTTGAAGTCTGAATTGTGAAGCAGTCTGTATCTGTGCAGCAGATTACAGTTACTACACAGTGTGTAACTTGACACACTTTATAAATGCATGTTAGCTGAGCAGCTACACTGTACGTACGTTAAAGAATTTTACATCTTCATTTCTGTGATCCTAATGTCTTTCTGGCTTCAATCCTATAATTTTGTAGAGAGATTAATGACTTCATGTTTTGACTGCTGGGTCTTATTCCCAAGGTAATTCACAGTCAGAAACATCATACAAATGCAGGTGCAATTGCCAGTCACAAATTTGTTAGTCAATGAATGTTAAACAACACAAATAACCACACACGTATTTACATTAAGTTCCCAACACTACTCTCACACTAGGAGAAGTTATATAATTATTCAACACAAACACCCTCAAGCTCAATAGACATCCTGGCAAGTCTGTAAACCAAGCATGGGTGTGTACTAGTTCATTAGGGCTGCCTTCTACAGGGGTTTCAGCATTCAAAATGTGACAGAACAACACAGCTTGTGTTCCCACTGTTCACTGGTACACCAGCTCTGTCATGAGGCCACTGAGTTAAACACCCAGGAGGTTTAGGCCTGAAGGACTTGCTGCTGAATGCTGTTGACGATTACAACCGATCCATCAATCGAGGAAGCAATGATCAAGTCTGGTTGTGTACTGAGGCTGCAGATGGTCTTTTTGAACATCTATTGTAAATTCAGCAATAAAAATAATTTGAAGTATTGTGTACTTATTTTTATTCTTTCAACACAGAGGTAATGACAAATACACAGTCCCTGAGACATGGACCTATGTTCATTTCACATTTCTGACTGGGAATGACATCAGCAATAAGATCAAGCATTTGAAACATTAAGTTATGAATCATACTGCATCTTAAACTTTATTTACCATTGTAATCAAACATTTCACTACTGTCCTGCTGAATATCCCTTTTATCTTCCTACATATACAGCATAGAATAAGTGGACAAGTGATCTGATTATTCACTAATGAAATACTAAATTACACAACGTATCCATCCAACCATCCAGCACATTTACCTACCTACCTACCCACCCATGTTTCACAGTGACCCACCAGTTACTGGTGTTCAGTCGCCATACCTGCTGGTTTACTGTGTCTTTGGATGTTAAAATCCTCTGCTTCATAACTCTCTCAACTTCCTTTTCCCACTTTACTTCGGGCTGTCCTCATCATCTTCCTTCCAGTGACCAGGTCATCGTTTGCTTAGGCCATCTGTTATCCTACATATGTGCTATTCATACACACCGTTTCAACACGTTTCCCAGTCTTTTTAAAACTCTTAGTGTTACCAGCAAATTATCTCTGATGACTTCATTTCTTGCTCTTAGTAGTCTGGTGGTCCCTGCAGCTTTTCTCCAAAACTCCACTTCTGTACCTAAGAGTTTTTTTCTTTAACTTGTAATCCAGTGTCCAAATTTCCCAACCATAACTTAAAATGCTTTCTATCACTGCAAAAAAATATTCGTTTCTTTGTATTCACTGCAAAATATTTACTACAGAGTAGGCTATTTAGTGCTCTTGTTGCTGTCCTGGCTTGCTCAATTCTGTTCAGCACTTCTTTGTTGCATTTTACAGAGTTCATAAAGATGGATCCTACACACCTAAATGATCTGCTACCCTTAAAATTCAATGTTATATTCAAGCTTTATATTCTGTATGTCACTTCCTAAACTTAAACACTCTGTTTCAAGAACATATGCATTAAGGCCCCATTTCTGCCCTTCTTCTATTAATTTTTTTGCCATACATTCTGCATCATATGTATCTTGTGCTATCACAGCCTGGTCACCTGCAAAAAGATATGTATTGTTTCGTTCCCAACTGGCAGTCCCATCCTTCTGCACTTCTTGTTCCAGTCACACAGGACACTTTCTATGAAAATCTTGAATAAGGTTGATGATAATCCACACCCACTTCAATCCTTTAGCTGTTTCAAACCTGTTGATATCCTATTTCCAATTTTCAAATGTGTCTCATTCTTGGCACACATTTTTTTAATCACTACTAGAATTTCCTGTGGAACTCCCATTTCTCTAATCACAGGCCATAACAATTTCCTTGGTACCATGATGTATGCCTTGTCCAAATCCACAAAAACCAGGCCAGTTTCTTTATTCTTTTCCTTTTTTGTTTTGCTGTTAGGTGTTCATGACGGAATATATTATATAAGCAAGATTTCTCATCTGTAAATTCAATGTCTTCTTCTGATATTTTTGCTGTTATCATAACCTCAATTTTTTTATCACTCTACTCAGTACTCTTCCAAAAGAATTTGTAACACTTATATATCTGTAATTGTTACAATCTTTATCACTCTACTCAGTACTCTTCCAAAAGAATTTGTAACACTTATATATCTGTAATTGTTACAATCCTTATCACTCTACTCAGTACTCTTCCAAAAGAATTTGTAACACTTATATATCTGTA
>Ga0131853_10025638_pt1 | contig 10622 bp, 7 predicted proteins | sample TergutLab28metaG_FD_92764 | JGI IMG/M metagenome (GOLD analysis project Ga0131853, IMG submission 92764) | Labiotermes labralis P1 segment gut microbial communities from Petit-Saut dam, French Guiana - Lab288 P1 (version 2) (version 2) | ecosystem: Host-associated > Arthropoda: Insects >... | reverse complement strand
GGGCGTGCTCTGTACCAAGGTGAGCCGTTACGCGGAGCGTGTCCATCATCCGAAACGCCTGACGCAGCCGATGAAGCGCGTCGGCCGCAAGGGTGAGGGGCGTTTTGAGCCGATCAGTTGGGAAGAGGCGGCGCGGATCGCGGCGTCGCGTCTCGGTGAGATCGCGCAACGTGCACCCGAGGCAATTCTGCCGTACAGCTATGCAGGCACGATGGGTCTCGTTCAGGGCGACAGCATCGCCCAGCGTTTCTTCCACAAGCTCGGCGCCTCGCGGCTCGCGCGGACGATTTGCGCCGCTGCGGGCGCGGCCGGGCTGCGTCACACGTATGGCGGCAGTATCGGCATGCACACGGAGCATTTCGCCGAGAGTGAAGTGATCCTGATTTGGGGCGCGAACCCGATCGCGTCGAATCTGCATTTCTGGACGCGCGCCCAGGAAGCGAAGCGTAACGGTGCGAAGCTGATCGCGATCGATCCCTACCGCTCGCTGACCGCCGAGAAGTGCCATCAGCACATCGCGCCGAAGCCCGGCACGGATGGCGCGCTCGCGCTCGGCATGATGCACGTGCTGATCGCCGAGGACCGGCTCGATCACGACTACATTTCCGCGCATACGCACGGCTTCGAGCAGCTCAAGGCTCGCGCGCTGACCTACACGCCCGCGCGCGTGGCCGGCATTTGCGGTATCGGCGAGCAGGTTGTCATCGATCTCGCGCGCCTGTACAGCTCGACACGCAAAGCGGCGATTCGTATGAACTACGGTCTGCAGCGCGTGCGCGGCGGCGGCAATGCCGTGCGGGCGATCGCCTGTCTGCCCGCGCTGACCGGCGCCTGGCGCGAACGCGCGGGCGGTGCGCTGCTCTCGTCGTCGGGTTGGCCGGGCGTCGATACGCATGCGCTGCAGCGGCCCGACCTGATTCCCGGCTGGCCGAAGCATCAGCCGCGCGTGATCAACATGAACCAGATCGGCGATGCACTTACGCATGAGGGAGGCGGCGCCTTCGGACCCAGGATCGAGGCGATCGTCGTCTACAACTCGAATCCGGTGGCGGTGGCACCTGAATCGGTGAAGGTCGCGGCGGGTTTCGCGCGAGAGGACCTTTTCACTATTGTGCTCGAGCAATTCCAGACCGATACGGCCGACTACGCCGACCTGTTGCTGCCCGCCACGACGCAGCTCGAACATCTCGATGTCCATACGTCTTACGGGCACACGTACGTCATGGCGAATCAGCCGGCCATCGCGCCGGTGGGGAATGCGCGCCCCAACACCGAAATTTTCCGCACGATTGCACGCGAGATGGGCCTGACCGAGCCCGCCCTGTTCGAAAGCGACGAAGCGGTGGCTGCCCACGCGTTCCGTTGGGACGACCCGGTGTTCGACGGTGTCGACTGGTCGTCGCTGAAGTCGAGCGGCTGGGCGAAGCTCAAGATCGCCGACGCCCCGTTCGCCGAGGGCGGTTTTCGCACGCCGTCGGGCAAATGCGAGTTCTACAGCAACACGCTCGCCCAGATGGGCCTCGATCCGCTGCCCGATTACTTGCCGCCGCATGAATCGGCGGACAACGCACCCGAACTCGCGGACCGCTACCCGCTCGCGATGATCTCGCCGCCCGCGCGCAACTTCCTCAACAGCACCTTCGTCAACGTGGAAAGCCTGCGTGCGACCGAAGGGGAGCCGCGTGTCGAGCTTAATCCCCGCGATGCGACTCGCCGCGGCATCGCCGACGGCGACGAAGTGCGCGTCTTCAACGACCGCGGTGCGATGCGCGCGCGTGCCCGCGTGAGCGATCGCGCTCGCGAAGGGCTGGTCGTCGGCATGTCGATCTGGTGGAAGAAGCTGTCTCCGGACGGACGTAACACCAACGACGTGACGAGCCAGGCGCTGACCGACCTCGGCGGCTCCGCGACGTTTTACGACTGCCTCGTCGAAGTCGAACGCGCTTGAGTCGGGTCAAGCCCGATCAACGGCGCAATCGTCTGTCCCCCTGAATCACCGATCGCCCACCGATACTTTCGGCTGGGCTGCGGCTGTTCGAGCAGCGTTTCTAACTTGCTGATTTGCAGGCGTAAAACTGGGGACTCCGTGCTACGATCAATTTTTAGCACGACCATTCGAAAAATTTGAGGAGACGTCGCTGCATGGAAAAAGTCTGGCTGAAGTCGTACCCGCCGGGTGTTCCCGCCGAGATCGATCCGGACCGCTACACATCGATCACGGCGCTGCTTGAGGAGAGCTTCCGCACCTACGGGGCGCAACCGGCCTTCGCGTGCATGGGCAAGCAGATCACGTATCGTCAGCTGGACGATCTCTCGCAGCGCCTCGCAGCCTGGTTTCAGTCGCGCGGTATCGCACGTGGTGAGCGCATCGCGATCATGATGCCGAACGTGTTGCAGTACCCGGTCGCATTGGCCGCGATCCTGCGCGCGGGCTATGTCGTCGTGAACGTGAACCCGCTGTACACGCCGCGCGAGCTCGAACATCAGCTCAAGGACAGCGGCGCCGAGGCGATCGTGATCCTCGAAAACTTCGCCTCTACGCTGGATGCGGTCATCGCCAAGACGCGCGTCAAGCATGTCGTGGTCGCGACGATGGGCGACATGCTCGGGATCAAGGGCTGCCTCGTCAATTTCGTGGTGCGGCGCGTGAAGAAGATGGTGCCCGCGTGGACACTGCCGCATCACGTGAGTTTCAACGATGCACTCGCTGTGAAGGCGCCGTTCAAACGCGTCGAGCAGAAGGGCGACGATGTCGCGTTCCTGCAGTACACGGGCGGTACGACCGGTGTTTCGAAGGGGGCGACGCTGCTGCATCGCAACCTGATCGCGAACGTCCTGCAGTCGGCAGAATGGACCGCACCCGCGCTCGCGAAACTGCCTGCCGGCACGCAGAGCGTGACGGTCGCGGCGCTGCCGCTCTATCACGTGTTCGCGTTGACCGTCTGCGGTTTGCTGACGATCCGCATGGGCGGTCTCGCGGTGCTGATTCCGAATCCACGCGACATCGGCGGCATGATCAAGGAGCTGCACGGCTATTCGATCACGACGTTCCCCGCGGTCAACACGCTCTATAACGCGATGCTCAATCACCCGGACTTCGACAAGCTCGATTTCTCGCATCTGCTCGTTGCCAACGGCGGCGGCATGGCGGTGCAAGAAGCTGTGGCGAAGCGCTGGTTTGGCAAGACCAATACGCCGATCATCGAAGGTTACGGTCTTTCGGAGACCTCACCGAGCGCGACCTGCAACCCGGTGACGGCGCACGAGTACACGGGCACGATCGGTCTGCCGCTACCCTCGACCGAAATTTCGATTCGCGACGACGCGGGCAACGAACTGGCGATCGGCGAGGTGGGCGAGATCTGCATTCGCGGGCCGCAGGTGATGGCGGGCTACTGGCAGCGGCCGGAAGAGACCGCGAAGGTGATGACGCCGGACGGTTTCTTCCGGTCCGGCGATGTGGGCGTGATGGACGAACGCGGCTATGTGAAGCTCGTCGACCGCAAGAAGGACATGATTCTGGTCTCGGGCTTCAACGTCTATCCGAACGAAATCGAAGATGTGGTCGCGAAGCTGCCTGGCGTGTTCGAGGTGGCGGCAGTCGGTGTGCCCGACGAACATTCCGGCGAGACGGTGAAGCTCTTCATCGTGAAGAAGGACGCGGCGCTGACCGACAAGGATGTCTTCGAGTACTGCAAGACGCAGCTCACCGGCTATAAGCGTCCGAAGATCATCGAGTTCCGCAGCGAGCTGCCGAAGAGCAACGTCGGCAAGATCCTGCGCCGGGAATTGCGCGATGGGCGGGCCTGAGCGGGGATCGCTCCGGTAACGCGGCGAAAGGAATAAACGGCCGGCGCCTTGGGGTGCCGGCCGTTTTTTTGGGCGGCTTGCCGGAGCAGGTGACCGATGACACGCGGCAGCGCCAATAAAAAAGGCGCCCGAAGGCGCCTTTGAGTCACATGCTAACTGTTCTTATTAGAACTTGTGACGCATACCGACCGCGACAGCAACCTGGTTGTTGCCGCTGGCGATAGCCGTGCTACCCGAACCCGAACCGTCGATCGATGCGTTCAGGCCACGCGACGTCTTCTGGTACACAACCGTCGTGTAGAAGTCAGTACGCTTCGACAGGCTGTAGTCCGTGCCAAGGTTGGTTTGCCAGAAGTTGCCGCCCGAGCCGTCTTGGGTCGCACGCGTGTAGGTTTCGCCCAGAACCAGGTTCAGCGCCGGCGTCAGCATATAGCGGAAGCTGCCTTCGATGTTCTGGAAGCGAAGTTGACCAGCACCCGTGAAGTATGCCGAGCCAGCCGTGTTGCTGAACAGCGAACCGGTGTACAGCAGGCCGACGGTTGCCGGACCGAATGCGTACGTGCCGCCCACGCCCCATTGATTGATGTTGTTGCCCGTGCCCAGCGTGCTGTTGACCGAACCGCCCGAGGTGGAACTGGCCAGTGCGCCGCCCGCCACACCTTGGTCCTGTGCGTAGGCGTAAGCTGCCGCGACCGACAGCGGGCCGTTCGCGTACTGTGCGCCGACCGTGTAGGCACGGTTCTTGGCGAAGCTGGTGCTGTTCGAGAAGCCATACATCGCTTCGGCCTGGAAGCCCGAAATGATCGGCGTCGCATACTTGACCGTATTATCGGTCCGGTACGTGTTGTTCAGGTTGTCGTTATCGAACGGGTGCGTCATCAGGCTGGTGTTAGCCGATGCGATGTCGAGCGGTGCGATGTAGTCTTGCATCGCATTGTACTGGCGGCCGGCCGTCAGCGTACCCCAGTTGGCGCCCGACATACCGACGTAAGCCTGACGACCGAACATACGGCTACCTTGACCCAAGCTGCCGTTGTTGATGTTAAAGCCGTTTTCCAAGCGGAAGATGGCCTTCAGACCGCCGCCCAGATCTTCGCTGCCCATCAGGCCGAAACGCGAGCCCGATGCGATGCCGCTAGCTTGTGCAAATTGATTGTGGCCATCGTTGTTGCTCGTGTAGATCAGGCCAGCGTCAGCAATACCGTACAGCGTAACGCTGCTTTGTGCTTGGGCAGCACCTGCAAACATGCCCAGCGCTGCGAGCGCGAGGAGTGACTTCTTCATTGAGTGATCTCCGGTGTGTCGAATCTGTGTTTCGTGTTCTATCAACAGAGCCGCTTTTTGTTCCAGCGTTGACTCTGCATCCAACTTCGCGAGAAGTTGGACGTAATGTAGCAAAGGGGGTTGGCAGAAATAAATAAAAGACAGGTCTCTCCTAAGTTCCTGTTTCGTTTACACAACATGATCTAAAATATGTGGCTTATATCAGCGCTGCCCCTGGTTGACGGCGGGCGGGGTGTTCCTGTATTTACGCGGGCGCATGTTGCACATCCATTTGCCGGGTGCGCGCGGGCCGCGAGGGAGGTGGGATGACGCTTGACGAACTGATTACTGAATTCGACCGGGGCTTGCGCTCCATGACGGGCGTTTCCCGCATGACGCGCCCGATGCCCGTGCCGCAGGCGTCGCAGCCAGCCGGCGATGCGGCTGAAAATCCGGCCGAAGCCGTTTCCGGTGCCTCGGACGAGGCCGCCGAAGCCGCAACGGGTGCCGCTGCGGAGCTTACGCAGGCCGAACGCGCGCACGCCGCCGGGCTGATGCGCGTGAATCACGTCGGCGAGGTGTGTGCCCAGGCGCTCTATCAGTCGCAGAAGCTGGCCACGCGTTCGCCGGCGCTCAAGGCGGCGTTCGGGCAGGCCGCGCGCGAGGAAGAGGATCACCTTGCGTGGACGGCGCAGCGCCTGCGCGCGCTCGACTCGCGTCCGAGCCTGCTCAATCCGCTCTGGTATGCGGGCGCGCTCGCGATCGGCTTCGCGGCCGGCCACCTTGGCGATAAGGCTAGTCTTGGCTTTATGGCCGAGACCGAGCGTCAGGTCGAGCATCACCTGGACAGCCACCTGGACAGCCTGCCGCCCGCCGATCTCGAGTCGCGCGCGATCGTCGAGCAGATGCGCATCGACGAAATCGCTCACGCCAAGGCCGCGACCGACGCCGGTGGTGCCGAGCTGCCGCTACCGGTGCGCTCGTTGATGCGCGCTGCATCGAAAGTTATGACCCGTACGGCGTACTACATTTAGATTCTCGCGACGGGGCGGTGCCCAGCGCCGCCCCAGCCACTGCCAGCTCTGCCAGATTTCTTCGCTTAACACGCCTTGTCGGTCCCGTCATTCGCCCTCCCGGTAAGCCTTCTCTTTCTGTCCCCACCGAGCCCGCCGCAATTCGCGGTTTTCCCAGTGCTTTTCACGTATCACCTTCACAACCTGCGTTAGCTCATTCATTCATAACGATTTTTAGCTTTTCACCCAACTTTCAAAAGTGCTGCTAAGTCTTTGTTCTAACGGATAAATTTCGTCAAAAAACGTTTGCGCTCCCTTGACCCTGTTAGGCCCTTCCTCTAAAGTGGGAAACAGTGTGAGAAAGTGTATTTTTGTGTGATTCCGGGCGCTTGTTCGGGTAAATTTTTGAATCGAGACGACAAGTGGCGAATTGCGCCGCTTGAGGGGGAGCGAAGTGTTCCAGGGGGCGTCGGCGCTGACACTCGATGCGAAAGGACGGATGTCGATTCCGTCGCGCTATCGGGACGCGCTGCAACAACAGGCAGAGGGACGGGTGACGATCACCAAGCACCCGGACGGCTGCCTGTTGCTTTTTCCGCGCCCCGAATGGGAAGTCTTCCGCGCGAAGGTCGCCGCGCTGCCGATGGACGCGCACTGGTGGCGCCGCATTTTCCTCGGCAATGCGTCCGACGTCGATGTCGACAGTGCGGGCCGCGTGCTCGTCTCCCCTGAATTACGTCTTGCCGCTGGAATGGAAAAGGAAGTCATGCTGCTGGGCATGGGTAGTCATTTTGAGTTGTGGGATGCGCAAACGTACGCGGCCAAGGAACAGGCGGCGATGGCTCAGGGCATGCCCGACGCCCTGAAGAATTTCACGTTCTGATCGCGGTTTAACGAGCTATGGCATCTGCGATGGGACACGAACTGCAGCATCGCACGGTGCTGCTCGACGAAGCGGTCGATGCGCTCGTCGCGCGTACGGACGGCGTCTATGTGGACGGCACGTTCGGCCGCGGCGGGCACAGCCGCGCGATCCTCACCCGGCTCTCCGATGCCGGACGCCTCATCGCGTTCGACAAGGACCCCCAGGCGATCGCGACGGCCGCGACGATCGAGGACCCGCGGTTCTCGATCGTGCATGAGAGTTTTGCTTCACTGCGCGACGCACTTGCGGAGCGCGGGGTAGGGCGTGTGTCGGGCCTGCTGCTGGACCTCGGTGTGTCGTCGCCGCAACTCGACGACCCGCAGCGCGGCTTCAGCTTCCGCGAGAGCGGTCCGCTCGACATGCGGATGGACCCGACGCGCGGCGAGTCTGCCGCTGACTGGCTCGCGCGGGCCACGGTGCAGGAACTGACGGAGGTGATTCGAGATTATGGGGAAGAACGGTTTGCTTTTCAGATTGCAAAGGCGCTTGTTGCTCGCCGGGCAGAGTCCGACCGTCTTGGGCCTCTCGAGCGCACGGGCGAGCTTGCCCAAATCGTGGCTAACGTCGTCAAAACCCGTGAGAAGGGTAAGGACCCGGCAACCCGCACCTTTCAGGCTATACGGATTCACGTCAATCAAGAGCTTGCGGAGCTGCAGGTCGTTCTAGAAACCGCGTTGTCGTCGCTGGAGCAGGGAGGGCGGCTGGTGGTCATCAGCTTTCATTCGCTCGAAGACCGGATCGTCAAGCGGTTCATGCAGGCCAACGCAAGCGCGCCTGCCGTTGACCGCCGCCTGCCGATCCGCGCCGTCGATCTGCCGAGCCCGCCGCTCAAGCTGCTCGGCCGCGTGTTCGCGAGCGACGCCGAAGTCGCCGCGAACCCGCGCGCCCGTTCCGCCGTGATGCGCATTGCGGAGCGCGTCACGCCATGAATCGTCTGAACATCTTCCTGCTGATCGTCGTGATGGGTTGTGCGTTGTCGGTCGTCAACGCCACCAATCAGCAGCGCGAGATCTTCATCCAGTTGCAGCGCGCGCAGGCTGAAGAGCGCCAACTGCAGCAGGATTACGCCCAACTCCAGTATCAGCAGAGCGCGTTGTCGAGGACATCGCGCGTCGAGCAGATCGCCACCGATTCACTGAAGATGCAGCCCGTCACGACCGGACGCACGCAATACCTGATCCTCGCGCCCGGCGCCACGACGGCCACCGATGCGCCGGTGCCCACGGCGCCTGCCTCCTCGCCTGCCGCGAACGCGGCTCGTCATGGAGGCGCGCAATGACCAAGGGCAAGAATCAGAGCAAGAGCCACCAGAGCGTTGCCTTCTCGGCGAACCCGATTCTGTCCGTGCGCCTGCCGATGTGGCGCTCGAAGTTCGTCGTGTTCCTGATGTTCATGGCGTTCTTCGCGCTGGCTGCGCGCGCATTCTGGATCCAGGGCCCGGGCAACGCGTTCTATCTGAAGCAGGGCGACATGCGTTTCGTGCGCACGCTCGAGCTGCCCGCCACGCGTGGCCAGATCCTCGATCGCCACGGGCTCGTCCTCGCGACGAGCCTGCCCGTGCGCGCGATCTGGGCGATTCCCGAAGACGTGCCTGACGACCTCGGCGCCGACAAGCTCAATCAGTTGAGCCAGCTTCTCGACATGTCGACGACCGAGCTGCGCACGAAGCTCTCCGAAGACAAGACGTTCGTCTACGTGAAGCGTCAGGTGCCGCTCGACGTTGCGGCGAAGGTGGCGGCGCTCGGTATCCCGGGCATCTACCAGCGCGGCGAATACAAGCGGTTCTACCCCGAGGGCGACGTCACGGCTCACCTCGTCGGCTTCACGAATATCGAGGACGAGGGCCAGGAAGGGGTCGAACTCAGCGACAACAAGATTCTCGAGGGCGTGCCGGGCATCCGCCACGTCATCAAGGACCGCATGGGCCACGTCGTCGAGGACCTCGACGAGCAGGTCGTGCCGCACAACGGGCAGGACGTGCGTCTGTCGATCGACAGCCAGATTCAGTACATCGCGTATTCGAACCTGAAGGCCGCCGTGGAGAAGTTCAAGGCGAAGGCCGGCTCGGCGATCGTGGTGGACGTGCGCACGGGCGAAGTGCTCGCGCTCGTCAATTATCCGACCTACAACCCGAACGACCGCTCGCACCTCACGGGCGCGCAACTGCGCAACCGCGCGCTGACCGACGTGTTCGAGCCGGGCTCGATCATGAAGCCGTTCACGATTTCGCTCGCGCTCGATCTGCACCGGATCACGCCGGATACCCTCGTGGATACGGGCAACGGCCACTTCACGCTGGACGGCGCGACCATCACCGACGACAGCGCGAACGGCGTGCTGACGATCGGCGGCGTGATCCAGAAGTCGAGCAACATCGGCGCGACGAAGATCGCGATGACGCTCAAGCCCGAAGAAATGTGGGACATGTATACGAGTATCGGGCTCGGCCAGGCGCCGAAGGTCGGGTTCCCCGGCGCGGCGGCGGGTCGGCTGCGTCCGTGGAAGAGCTGGCGCCGTATCGAGCAGGCGACGATGTCGTACGGCTATGGCTTGTCGGTGTCGCTGTGGCAGCTTGCACATGCGTACACGGCCATCGCGCATGACGGCCAGATCCTGCCGGTCACGATCTTCCGCCACCCGGGCGACGATCAACCCGCCACCGGCACGCAGATCTTCTCGCCGACCACGGCGCGTGAAGTCCGCAAGATGCTCGTGAGCGTCGTGACGAAGGAAGGCACCTCGCCGGAAGCGGCCGTGCCGGGTTACCTCGTGGGCGGCAAGTCGGGTACGGCGTATGTCGCGACGGCACATGGCTACGACAAGTCGAAGTACCGTGCGTCGTTCGTCGGCATGGCGCCGATGCCGAATCCGCGCATCGTCGTCGCGGTGTCGGTCGACGAGCCGACCGCCGGCGGTCACTTCGGCGGCGAGGTGTCGGGTCCGGTGTTCGCGGGCATCGTCGGCGACACGCTGCGCACGCTGAACATTCCGCCCGACATGCCCGTCAAGCAAACCGTCGTGTCCGACGATAGCGCACCGGCTGCGTCGTCGAAGACCGCGTCGACCGCGACAGACGCGGCGCATCCGCCGGCAAAGGGCGCCGCGGCGCCGCTCAAGCACGCCGAAGTCGCGCAGAAGACCGTCGCGCACGCTCGCCGGATAACCGTCTCCGATAACGCGAAAACCCGTCCCGGAGTCGTGCGATGAGCGCCGTGCGCAACCAGCATCCCGCGCGTGAGCAGATCGCACAGGCGCTCGCGTGGCTGCGCGCGCGCGTGGCACCCCAGGCCGGGCTGCATGCCGACACGCGCTCGCTCAAGCCGGGCGACGTGTTCGTGGCCTATGCCGTCGAGGGGGCGGACAACCGTCCGTATGTCGATCAGGCGCTGGCGCTCGGCGCTGCGGCCGTTCTGTATCAGCCGGAAGGTTTTGCGGGCCAGCCCGATGCGTCGAAATCGCTCGCTGTGCCGCAACTCGACGTGCTCGCCGGTGAAATCGCGAGCGGCTGGTACGGCGATCCGTCCGACGCGATGCGCGTCGTCGGCGTGACCGGCACGAACGGCAAGACGTCGTGCAGCCAGTGGGTCGCGACGGCGCTCACGGCGATGGGC
>Ga0131853_10025637_pt1 | contig 10623 bp, 6 predicted proteins | sample TergutLab28metaG_FD_92764 | JGI IMG/M metagenome (GOLD analysis project Ga0131853, IMG submission 92764) | Labiotermes labralis P1 segment gut microbial communities from Petit-Saut dam, French Guiana - Lab288 P1 (version 2) (version 2) | ecosystem: Host-associated > Arthropoda: Insects >... | reverse complement strand
CTGCGTCCTCAGCGACGCGAGAGATCCTAGTAGCGAAAGGTGGAACTGCGGGCGAGAAAGATGTCCGGTAGTAATTTTGCCTAAATTCCGACTTCCACGTAAATTTAGGGATCTTTTACATGCAGCAAATCTACGACATGGGACGGACGGCTTTACTTCCCCTCCGAAGGAAGGCGTGCTGAGGATTTTTTCGCCCGCGAACTTGGGTACCAAAGGCCAGCACGCTACCTCTAGACCACCGAAGCCGATGGAGAGTTTAAAATATTCAGTACCTATATTTGTTGAATAAATATATAAAATACAACTTTAGAGGTTGGCGGTGCGGTACGACCCCTATAGGGGTCGTTATGCGTTAAAGGGCTACTCGCTGCGTAATAGTCCAGAAGAACGCGGTTCTCATCTACTTCGCGGTGGGAGCCTGAAATCAAGCTGAGATATGTTGATCAATGCATATATTAGATGACGGGAATACTGCTACTGCTAAAAGTACAGAATGTCGAGGGATATTGTAAATTTTCCCGTTAGGATATTTAACCACGGAAAAAAAAATATAGCATCACATTGAACGATGATTACGAAACGTAAATTGAGAGGGGTTGGGAAGGAATGAGCATCTCTTGTGAGATACAGCATGATTTCAGAGTACCTTAAATTTGAATTACTGAGAAAGGACTATCAGGAAAGAATATAAAATATGCACTTTTAAAATTCGAGAAAGTGATAACTTCTCGACCGCGTCTTTAGCTAAAATAAGTTGACAAGTATCAGGAAGCAAACGATTGGGGCCTACTTTAAAATTTGTAACGGTGTTAGTTTTGAGAGGCAGGTAAAACATGAAAACCATTTTTCAAATTAGCCGATAAATGGCAAAGGTGGCAAAACTTTGACTGAAAGATCAAAGTATTACATTCTGCCTTCTCACCTTGTTCTTCGAGAATAACACATGCCGTATATTGGATTTGAAATTTGCCATAAAATGTGTGATCAGGAATTATTTCGGTTCAAAACGTAAAAGTTCCATTGCTTCGGATGGTTATTTGACTGATGAGTGGTGAAGGAATCTTGTGAGGTACAGGGCGTTTGCCTGGAGGAAAGGATGAAATCCACGAACTGTTTATATATTTCAAACAGTGACCTTCTCGGACGTTTCCCGAATAGAAAGATTGTTAGCGCTGCACTAGGCCTTTCATTGTGTGTGTGTTTGTGTGTGTGTGTGTGTATATATATAATTTTGATTGTGTGTGTGTATATATATATATATATATATAATTTTGACACTTTCTTAAGCCGTAGCTTAAAAAGTTCCCGGAATTTGCTGGCATAATTTAAAGGAATTCGCTGGTGTAATGTCTGTTATATAATAATATGAATAAACAAATGTACATTGACATCCTTCGTCGCCTTAGGGATGCGGCCAGAAGGAAACGCCCCGAAAAATGGAAAACCAACAGTTAGTTGCTCTTCACGACAATGCTCCAGCACACCGGTCGGTTTTGGTAAAGGATTTCTTAGCAACGAATAATGTGAAAACAGTGGAGCAACCCCATTACACTTCGACCTGGTTCCAATTGATTTTTACGGTTCCTCAAATGAAACCAGCATTGAAGGGACGGCATTTTGCTGATGCTACTGACATATTGTTTATTTTTACCAACAAAGACAAATATATTGGTTCAAATAAATAATAATAAACAATAAAAATGCACGGTATGTACATAAAAATGCCACTGACGTAATTAAGAATCAAATGGGGCTTTCATAAAATGGCTGCCAGGAATGTTTCCAGCACCTTTACCGTCGCTAGAAGAAGTGTATAGCTGCACAAGGAGAGTATTTTAAAGGAAATTAGGTTAAATTATTGCACTGTTGTATAGTTCTCAGAAATAAAGTGTTTCCGTGAATGTTTTGAAGCTACCACGTATATTGAGATAAAAGCAGCGCAAAGCATGTCAGCGACCTTCTTGCGCACATAAAAATAGAAATGATAGGTAGATGGGCTGTATCTGGAATTTGAATTTTAGTAATTATATTTTTAAATTGTTTAACCATTTAAGAGCAACTCTGAGTTGTAAGTAGCTAATATGAGGTATTGTGAGAACACGGTAATTTTAATTTTTACTTGGCGGAGAGCGCAGGGTCTGCGGACGCGCACATAAAGCGCTTTGCAATGTGGTGTTCTGTTAAGGTCTTATAAGTGCATTAAGTTTGGGAGTGGAAGGGGCATCGGAGGTTTAAAGGGTTAGATTTATTATTGAGGGTCCAGGTTCCTATTAATAGACCATATTTAAATTATCACAAGACCTGTATGGTTAGTACCCTTAGGATAAATATTTAATATTGGTGTTTTGAAAGTAGCGTTTCGTCCTTATTTCATAATTAAAGATAGCTTCATAGTATCATGTATCTGTGTCGACCTTATGGGTTAAGTACGGGTTAAGTTACCGCAGATTGGTTAAACTCATTAAAAGCATGGAAATTTTCTGCTTTGTACGTCCTAAGCTATCAGATCCCGGAAACTACACATTCTAAGGCGTGGGTCTGCGGTCGCTTGCTTGCTGGGATTACGGGTTCGAATCCCGCTGGGGACATGAATGTCTCTGTCTTGTGATAGTCGTCTGTTGTCAGGTAGAGGCCTCTGTGGTGATGGGCCAATCACTCGATCCAGAGAAGTCCTACCGAGTGTGATGTGTCTAAATGAGGGTGATCTCGAAGACCTAACAAAGAGGAGGCCTAGGCCATTAGGTTTTTTTGAACAATATGAAAAGAACGTCCTACGCTGAAAAAAGCAAACACTCATGTGTCGGATTAATATTTCAAGAGGTAGGGGAAATTGTCTTCTGGATGTTTTATGAACAGCATATGTGGCTGTATATAATTATGGATACTGAGTTTTAGTTTGTACTTTCATCTGTGTGTGCCCTAAAATTATGTGGCAGAAGTAAGTAAGGAAGGAAGTAAAGTTACTGAGTACTGTCTTTACTTGAGCAAATGTGAGTTCATACGAGTCAGAGCAAGCCAGAGGAGATAATTTCTGTTAGCAGGTGACAAAGTACAAGAAATTATTGTGGGTGTATCGATAAACAGAAGGACCAAGGAACACAGCAACAGTCCAGCTAGCTGTCTGACTCTTCCATTACAGAGCCTTGCATCCACGTAACATGAAGATTTCTAAGGGACATTGCCACCAAAATTCTGTTAACTAATCGCTCCTGACCAGCTACTTGCTCTGCCCATCATAAACACGCCTCACTACCTCTCCATTCGGCCAGTTTCTACTTGGCCTTAGGGCTGCTGCACCGGGCCTTTTGATTTAAAACAATTTTTGTTTTCTCTTCAACTAAGAGATCTTTCATACCAAAATAAAATTAGAAGAAAATTAATTATGTTACAAAGATTTGTTCAGTTCCGAAATTTAACAGATACAAGGAAAAAATCTAAAAATAAACACTGACGTCTGCTGTTGCAGCCTGTGACAGTGTGAAGTCTGTAGTATTTTATTTAAAAATCCAGTTTCTGCAGCCTCTAAAATGAACGTTATCTCCATCAGATGTATCAGTCGGTTGTTATTTTTTAGGAAAATATTTACTGTTTAGCTGTAAAATATTTCGAGCCATACACGTTTTCTTTTTGAGTAGCATGTGGGGATTCTTTTATTTATAAATAATGGCAAATAGAGTTACCACTTCTCTTTAAATAATTAAAATGTTCCCGAACTCTGGACGATAGTATACATTAACTGCCTGCTCTCTGCTCCTGATGTGTCATTGTTTCTCAAATTTTCTAGTATCCCAGACTCATAAAATATCAACGACACTGAGAAATACGCTGCTGAAAATCACGTCAACTTGTAGCCGCCTAAGGCAGACCTTGCAGTAACATTTAATGTTCGAATGATTTGGGTGGGGGGAACATCCTCCAGATCTGAAACACTTCATTCCACCATTGTAAAAGATAACACCAACGACTGTGATATTTCTGGCAATAATGACACCAAAACCGAAGTAAGGAACTGCCTAAAGGGGGAAAAATTGTTCAATTGTACTGAATCTACTCAGATCTAGTACCACTTACGCACAACTTGCGGACACCCGACTTACAAACACAGTGTTACTTCCTTCTTTCATTCATTCATTCATTCATTCAGTCTATGGTCGTCTTAGGACAGGTCCATAGAGTCCAACCAACCAAATTGTCCACAGCGAGCTAGTGCTTCCTCTTGCAGTTTCCAGAATCCTCTCGTTTTCTTAAGGAATCTAGTAGTTGCTTCCGTCTTCTTTCTCGTTTCCTCGTCACTTCTGCCTTTTCTGTTATCTTTCTTTCAATAACGTGTTTCGGAAGGCAGTTTCTACGCTAGATAACAGCAAAACGGATAGCCAACATTCTGATTATTGTATGTAAGATATTTCTCTACTCGTTGACTTTACTTAATATGTAATACTTTCACACGATCAGTTCAACTGATCGCCATCCTTCTCTAGTACCACATTTCAAAACTTCCCAGGCATTTCTGACCTAATTTCCGAAGTGTCTAAGTCTCAGTACCATACAAAGCTATGATCCGACTGTTGCACTTTACTGGGTTCTTCTTCAAATTTAAGTCCAATTTGCTAGTGAAAAGAGTCTTCTTCCTTTTGAATGTTGCTTTTGCGATAGCAAACGTGGATTTAATTTCACGTGTACATCCTACATCACTTGTTATCATACTACCCCAATAGTTTAAATATTGCAAATTCTGTAGTTGTTTTCTGGTCTATCATAATCTGTACTGCCGGTCCCAGTTGCCGCGCTGACTGCTATATACACGTAGGTCTGCGGGCGCTCGTCTGCCAAGATTTTTGGTTCGAATCCCAACGGGAACATGGAAGTCTGTCTCTTGTGTTTGTTTGTGTTTTCAGGGGCAGATCTCTCAAGAATGAGGAGGCAATAGCATGCATTGAGCCGCAGCGACTCGGGAAAAAATAATAATAATAATCTGTCCTGGGGATGGTTGCCTGGGGATTCTCATTACCTTAGCTCTTTACATAACATTGTTAAATATTTAAAATATTCAGTGGGGTTTATTTTTCTTTTTAACTTATAATGCAAACAAAAATGTCTCGTGGATGCATATGTCCCCCCTCTGATAATTCCTGGTGCAGCACTACGGGGCCGCTGACCACGCGTTGGTAACCACCGCCCTTGGTGTCACGTTGCCTGCCATGAAATACTTGCACCAAAGGATAATGGAGGATCGCGTGCTTTGGAGCTGTTTCAAGTCCTAATGTGGAGGCCGTCTATGCGACATTACCTTCGATTTATTAATCATGATAATCAAACAATCCGTGCGCATTCCTGATGACCGTGTGAAGTGAGGTTCGGCTTCCACTTTATGTATTAACTCTGTCTGGCAACATGATTTAGTGCTATTTAACAGGCACTTGTGAACACATTAGAATATTATAGGGTTAGGGAGTCGGTACGGAATTGCGTATGTAAATGGACATGAATGGGAAGTCAGATAATACAGAGTGCGTGCGTGTGTGCGTGCGTGCGTGCATGTGTGTTTTGAAAATACTGATAACATTTCTGTTACTTTGTTGGTAAAGTTTACATATGGAAACAAGCCATCACGCTAACTCGTTTAATTCTCTTTTAGAAATACTTCATATATTACCCTTTATTTATGTGAAAGGGGAAAGTCACTTTTGAATTACTTTCTTTCATCTGAAATTTATGTTCTGTATCCGTACATTTATCTAAATTCATGTCACAATAGGGGAAATATTCTTTTGTATTTATACTATTTGCATAGGGACTGCCTTTTCAAATACGTTTTTTGTAGGAAATATAGAAGAAAGGACACGAGTGACGGAAAGTAGAAGAAGAAGAAGACGTAGGCAGTTGCTGTATGACCTTAAAGAAACGAGAAGATACTGGAAATTGAAAAAGGAAGTACTGGATCGCAGTTTGTGGAGTATTGGCTTTGGATGGGGCTGTGAACACTCGTAGACCGCTGCAGAATTAACGAATATTTCAATGCGCTGTCAGTAACCGCGATGATACGTAGCGAAGAATGGCTAATAGTGAGTAATAAATTGAAAAGTGTTCAGAATAAAGAGGCAGAAGTCTAATTCAGTATGCTATAGCGACATTCCGTTGGATTGACTGCAGAGAAGTATGAAGAAATCAAGCCCGGATAGATCCTTCCGAGGTACTACCCGGGCACCTCCACAACACAAGTCAGAAGCGATATCCTTCGGTGCAACGTGATAGATGGCTTAATAGGCTTACTTTTCTTAATTAAAAAGTTCTGTCTCCTTGTTGAATTAAATTATTTGTTTATTTATGTCTGTGCCATGGGCAAAACTAGGCATGTATAAGATACGGTACAATTCCAAAACCCAACATCTCAACTGGAATTGAGCAAATGAGATTATTTCCTCTTGCCCTTTAGATATGTGTACCAGCTTTTAATTTGGTAGATTTCGAAATAGATGGATACTAGTGCACAAAAAGTCAGTGTCTTAAAATGAAACGTATATCCTATTGCTCAGAAAACGTTTACAATTTACACGCTTCTACATCACACTTTGGCAGGAGAGGGAACGCAGAGAAGAGGTAGTAACTTCAGCGAATGATATTTATTACAACCAGAAAGGAACGCATCTATAAATTATAAATTTAACTTCTACTAAATATTTCGACCCTCTCGGCCACCTTTCGTGAAAATATTTGCCTGGGCGTAGTAAGGGAAACTATGAAAATCCTTAACAGAATAGTTGATAACATGACAGAATTTCAAATAGAGAAAATTCGGATCGAATTTGTGGAAGAAGTTTTTACATGAGTTTGCTTGGTGCTTTGATTAAATAATAAAGAGGGCTAATTAAACCGCAGGGTATCTGAATTAAACGAAAATAATCAGCATTAAACTTGCAAGTAAGGTTTTCTGGAAAGTGATGGCATGATGAAAAGTACTCATATCACCGTTTCGGAGCAACATGCTGCTCCATCCTGAGGGTAGATATCTTCTAAGTATCAGATCGCACCGAAACGTCAGATTTTACGTCCTCAAAATGCAGAATGCTAAATGACAGCTAAGACTGAACCCAGGTTGTTCATGTCTTACTGTCTGTAAAGGTAAATCAATCCCCGCGCGGGCCTGGACAGAGCCGGAAGGTTCCAAGAGGCTGAGGATCCCAGATTGCAAGACAATCGACACATGTAAGTGATAAGTTTGTCAGCTGTACGTACGGGCCGCTTTACCTCCCAGGAGATATTTCTGGTACTTATTTCTGTTAGGGGCCGACTCGACCCCAGGGCCCTAGTGCGGCAGGATACGTGAATGAAAAATTTCAGTGACACCGTCGGGAATCGAACCCTTGACCCACATGCTCGTAGCGCAGTGCCTCAACCAACTGCGCCAACCCCTATCCTCTCGTTACTGCCTGTAATAAAGGTAAAAACGCTCGTGTGCTTGATCAGCCTAAACATCACACCGTGAAGATGTAGCCCTCTGTACATGTTGAAATTTGGTATTAGATTAGCTTCACGTTCTGCTTGTTCTAACCCCGGTACCCACTGGCTAGTAGCCTAAGTGGGGACAGGGACTAACTGGACAGTAGGAGGAAAAGAGCCGTGTCTAGCCTCTTGTTAGCCAATAGCCTAACCACCACTTAGACCAAGTCTCTCACTGTTCGTAACAGGGACTGTGTGGCAGGCAGGTACACAAAACCCCCCAAGTCTCAGCGTCGCCCGCCTTCCGCTGGTGCCACGCCGACCGGCTGGCTTGTAGCGTTTATCAGATCCATTTCCACTTGCACACGAAACTGGGACCGCCGCCTCCAGTGAGCACCAGGGGTGTCACTTCATGAAAGTTTTGACCTTGGTGAGGAGCAAGAATAGGGGCGGTCGTAGTGAATGCCGATTACGTAAAATTATTTGAAACTGCAAGAATTTGTAACAGTTTCGATTTCTGGCTACGTTTTCCACAGATGACACTTTCATTGATTTACTTCTATACATTACAGCTCTTCAAAAATTCTTGCACTATGAAATTACTACTTCTTTTAATATGCACGTAATTAAATTGGGAAACTCAAGACAATACCAACAAACGCCTTATATTGTGGGGACGGGCTGAAAACTTAATGTTGAAAAGTGACTATACCCAGTAATAAATAAAGGTTGAAGGTACATTTATTTTTTGTTTCACTTGTGTATCTCTCTTTCTCCAATTTGTATTACATGAAGGCAATTCCTTTCAGCCCATCTTCGAAAAATACATAGCATTTGTTGGTATTTTCTGGAATTTGAACAATTTTTTCGCAGACACCATAGATTGGAAAATGTTGAATGATAGAAGAAGTTTTGTCGCTAACTAAAGATGAAAAGCAATAGGTCGAAACTGCATTGCCGACCGAGTCTTAGGTTCCTGTCGACAGCTTCGTGACGACACATTACTTTCGGCGGTCACTGATAACTGGAATATGTGCTGCAGCTATACGATGAATGCCTATATGGGAAAGAATAGGGACGAAATTCTGTTAGTATACAGTATATGGCTGGAAAATAAATTCTTCTTCTTGAATAAGCTTAACTGTTTCATGTTGCACACTGTTTTTCGGTGGGGAGAGTTTGAAGTACCTCACTGTATGATAAATGCAGCTTCATCTTCTTTTGCGCTTCCTGCTCCTGCTTAAATTGAAAATTATTTTCCCAGCCGGTGGATTGACCGTCGAGGAAGAACAAAATGGCCGCCGCGATCTCCGATCATATTTAATGTGATTTTCTTTTTGTGGGTTGGCCAAAGTTGAAGCCTACCGATGAAAACCAAGAAACCTTGCTGAACTGGAACAAAAAATTCGAGAAACTGTTTCTCTTGAATTCTTAATGTAAGGGTTTGAGTCTGTGTCTTCCAGGGTGCAGTAGTGTGTGCGGTAGGCTGCGATCTTTGTATAAATCTGACGCTGTATGTGCTTTAGTGTGTTACAACACTGTAGCAACAGAGCATTCCGTTTGACATATGCAGTCATTCACGATAAGTTCCACTCGCCCCTAAAGAAATAGGCATATGTGCAGTTCTAACATTGGTGAAATATTAGGAATTAGTTGACCCTAAGTTTAACCAATCCCTAAGCCGTGCTTTAATTGGCTATATTATATAACACGGAGTGATATAAGATTCCGAAGGAGTTGCTTGTTTGAATGTGGCTTAATATGGCAACGTTCGTACAGAGAACCTGCAGAAAGCTTTGGAAAATTCTCAATCACAGATGTAGTTTGCCCCATTGCAAGTTTGAACTCCTCAGGATTTCGGACTGGATTCTTTAATAGCATTTCATTCCTCTTTTGTCTTCATATTCTGAGTCAGCTTAGGTCAGTCGGAATAGTAAGCTGGATGACCGTGGAACCTTGGTTCGGCTCTCGGCTGGTGCGAGAAATATTTTATTTTTGTCCAAAACGTTTCATACTGGCTCTTGGGGCCCACCTACCCTCTTAGTCAATGGCTAACGGCAGCTTATCCCCGGAGTTAAAGCAGCTGGTCCATGAAATCAACCACTCACCACCATCTTGAGCCGATGTTAAAAATAAAATGGGCTGTAACTTTGCTCTCCTAAGCAAATATGGACAAATTTACCTTTATCTTTCGATTTTATATATCCTTACTGCAGATAAAGATATGTTTTAAATTTGTAGTCAGCAGTACAGATTCGTCTGTTGCATTTCAAAGACATAGTTAAAAAGGCGACGCCTGGGTTCCTAGAAACTAATTTAGCATAGTCCCGCGTGTTCAGTTACAAAACCATTTGATTTTAAGAACGAGGCACTCGGCGGTTCAGTCGGTTGAGACACTGAGCTACAAGCCGGAAGGTCGCGGGTTCGATTTCCGAAGGTGTCACTAGAATTTTTCATGACCAATTCCTTCCTGCCGCACAATTGTCCTGGGGTCGAATCAGTTTCTAACAGAAATGATTACCAGGAATATTCCTGGGGACTAAAGGCGGCCGGTGCGTAGAGCTGACAACCTTACTACATTCATGTGGCAACTGTCTTGAAATCAGGGGCCTCATCCTCCTGGAACCCTCAGGGCCTGTCCAGGCCTGTAATGGGTTTGCTTTACTTTTACCTTTCTTTTATTTTAAGGAAGAGTAAATAGTTTAAAAAAATATATATATATATCAGAAAATTCAGTATCTAATAGTTCTATGCACCATGGTATTGAGGTGAATATTTGGACCTAGGAGGGACGAGGTAACGGGGGAATGGAGGAGAATGCATAACGAGGAGCTAAACGATTTGTAGCCCTCACCCAATATTGTGCGGGTGATAAAATCGAGAAGAATGAGATGGGTTGGGCATGTGGCACGCATGGACGAGGAGAGGGGGGTGTAGAGGGTCTTGGTGGGAAAACCGGAGGGAAGGAGACCACTGGGGAGACCTAGGCGTAGATATGTGGATAATATTAAGATGGATCTCCAGGAGGTGGGATGTGGGTATATGGACTGGATTGGGCTGGCGCAGGATAGAGACAGGTGGCGGACGCTTTTGAGTGCGGTAATGAACCTTGGGGTTCCGTGAAATGCGGGGAATTTCTTGACTAGCTGCAAACCAGTTAGCTTCTCAAGAAGGACTCTGCACCAT
>Ga0131853_10025634_pt1 | contig 10623 bp, 8 predicted proteins | sample TergutLab28metaG_FD_92764 | JGI IMG/M metagenome (GOLD analysis project Ga0131853, IMG submission 92764) | Labiotermes labralis P1 segment gut microbial communities from Petit-Saut dam, French Guiana - Lab288 P1 (version 2) (version 2) | ecosystem: Host-associated > Arthropoda: Insects >... | reverse complement strand
ACACCTGTACTCTAGCTCACGTTCCTGTTCCCAAGCACCACCTGTACTCTACCTCACGTTCCTGTTCCCAGACACCACTTGTACTCTAGCTCACGTTCCTGTTCCCAGGCACAGCCTGTACTCGAGCTCACGTTCCTATTCTCAGGCACCACCTGTACTCTAGCTCACGTTCCTATTCCCAGTCACCACCTGTACTCGAGCTCACGTTCCTACTCCCAGGCACCACCTGTACTCTAGCTCACGTTCCTCTTCCCGGGCATAACCTGTACTCTAGCTCACGTTCTTGTTACCGGGCACCATCTGTACCCTGGCTCACGTTCCTGTTACCGGGCACCACCTGTACTCTAGCTCACGTTCCTGTTCTCGGGCACCACCTGTACTCTGGCTCACGTTCCTGTTACCGGGCACCACCTGTATTCAGCTCACGTTCCTGTTCCCGGGCACAACCTGTACTCTAGCTCACCTTCACACTCCTGGATACCAGGCGCGGGTCTACAGAACCGACAGGTACGTATCTGTAAATTAACCAGGCCTGATCACAGAGGTCCAGTTGTCTGTTAAATATAACTTCTCATGACGTTAAATCTAGTTTTACTGTGTGATTATGAGAGCGGCAGGCAGAGAAGACAAATAATCTGGACAGGAAGACGATGCACCGCTTGGTGATTTCTATGTAGTCAGTTCGCATCTTATTGGCTAAGTAATTCGGTACTTGCGCATTTTCTCATTATCACAATATACTCCAACAACAGACCTCTGTTACAAATTACTTGCATATTACTTGAATACCACTGGACTTTATTTTCAAAAGTGGACCTGGTAACAAATTTGAGTTTATTTTATTTAGTCATAATTCAAGGTGATTACACCAAGGACGCACAAATCCCAGGCGACTAAACTTGTAGTGTGATGCTTAATAATTTCATCACAGTGATCGGAGTTCTTTCCTTGCGTACAAAGACGCGTATCAGTTGACATGCACCGTGCAGAAAGCGCCAAATGACAGTGGCGCCTCACAAGTGAGTCCTCGGTACCAACGATTCCTGTCACTCTTCTGAGGCCTATAATTTGGAGGTGCCTCCTACATGCTTAAAACATCTGTGGACCCCCGGATTCGGCGTTGCTAGGAACTTCCTAAGTTTTAACCTAAAATATGAAACGAAGACTTTTGTTTGTAACTGTTATTCCGTAAATTTATTTGTTTATATATTTATCTCATGCAAAAATAAAATGTATTGGGTCCGGAGGACCCACAAATTCCTTGTTCCCAGTATTTTGCCGTTCCCACATACCATTCACCTTTACCAGACATTACCGACATTCCCCAACAGCCATCTCCGTAACTGCATGGCTACTTTCGCCTTAACTACGTAGCTAGCTGTACTGCAGCTTTGCAGAATACATCGTTTGGCAAGCAGACCGACAAGCAAGCATCTCAGATGCCAATCGTCATCAATCATTGACATTTGAAACTTAAACCTGAACGTTTCATCTGTCAGCAACTAGGTTTACCAAGGAATGTTGATGGCAACTCAGACGAACATGCATTCTAGTCAACGTAACCAGGAATCCAAACTTAAAGTATGGCATCCAGATTTAGTGAAGGCATACAGCAGCGATAAGCAAAATGCGAGCCGCAAGCAGCCCTTCTGCCTTTAAAATGCGGCCCGTGATCTAATTTCAGAAACACGAAACAAAAACATCTAAAATTCAACGAACATCTATTTTATCACAATTCATGCAAAAAAAAAACCCAAAATGCAATTTCGTGGTGCTACACCTCTCGACTTCTTATTAACTTTATTTATCTAGAGCTCATTAAACACGTCTGACAAACAGCCTTTTTTGGAAGTACCTATAATTGTGAACAATTCCTTTCAAAGATAAATACCGCGAAAAATCCACACAGAAATCAACTCGGCTACGAAAGATTCGAGAGCAGTCTTCTTGTTTCAACTCCTCAATTATCTCCAGATATTAACACTTTTGTGACCAAAAAAGAGTGCCAATCTTCTCATTAAAATGCCCCCCCCCTTTTTTTGTCCTTAAACAGTGATGAAAAACTTAAACACGCACAAGAGAGGAGCCAAAAAGAAAGGTAGAAAAAATAATTTACGTGCGCTTAGTTCACTTTACTCAAAACTTTGTTATAAAACACACGTAAAGAATTACTAGGTGAGAATAGTTTCAGATATGTACAATTAACGCAAATTTTTTAGATTAATTTCAAGTGAATTTTACCGCGCCAGTACTGGCAATACCAACGAAAATGTATTATAATTAATGGCACATAAGTAAAAAAAAAAAAACACACACGTATTATTGATAATTGATACGTGGGTCCTTGTCGCCACGACAAGGCGCGTCGTCAGGTTGCGGATGGAGAAACGGCCTCCAATATGGAGGTGGGCTGCGAATATATTGAAAAAGCAGTCGCGAACAGTCGGCATGGGGTGGTCCTCCAGCTTTGGGGTTGGACGAGATGCTAACAACTCCTCTCCATAAAAACGTATATTATTACGAAATACTAGCACAGAAAGCCTCGGACCTAGACTGATCCTGTGGCTCAGGATTGGGACAGGAGGCAGGCACTTGTGAATGCGGTAATGAACCTTCAGGTTCCACAAAATGCGGGTAATTTCTTGGCTAGCTGAAAACCGGCCAGTTTATCTAGCAGGACTCTGCTCCATAGAGTAAGAAAGTAAATACTGATAATGTGGCACGCAAACTTTTTTTTCTTGATTTGGCTCTCGTGCCCTAAAGGTCTATAGCGTGCTTCTTTCCTGGGCTTAAGCAACCGGCACGTGAAACATTGCCGGATGAAAAATTCATGGAACTTTTCCTTCACGCAGCTGCATACCTTGGTGTACGCATTCGTGTTTCTTGGTTTACTTACAGACGATTTCGCAGCTGCTTGTGTCACAGCCTTGGACGGGAAAATCGCGAACAATGATATGAAAAGTGTACAGAAGTGACCTCGGTCTATTTAAAAATACCAAACTACCACTTGTCTGTGGAGATGGAAGTAAAACTACGAAATGAGCCAGGGTAGTACATTCCCAGCCGAGAATCGTGTCTGGGGCCTAAGAAACGCAAGCAGAAATGGTATTCACTTTTGGCTGATGTGTAGAAACAGATCTGATTTGTGCTGTTCATCAGTGTGCAATTTTTGGGACTTAACAGCTTCATTAATTTATTATTCAATGTTGTATATCAAGCATTTCGAATGCCACTGTTTGTGAAGGTTGGGGTAACTAATCACAACTAAAATCTTCATTCAACAACAGATAAGTACAGGAGTTCTTTAACTTTGTTAATACCACAGACCCCTCTGAGACTCTAGTGGACTCCATGACCCCCTTCTCATAAAAGGTACTTAAATGCATAAAATAAGAGATAGAATTATGGAAGTTAACAAACATTTTTGGAGTCTATAGGCCATAAATTATTTCTCTGCCTACATCCATTACTGAATGAAGAGCTAGAAATAAATAAAGCTGTAATTTTTTCAGCCTTCCAAGCTCAAGCTGAATCTATCCACGGACACCCACGTGGACCCCACGTTAAGAACGGGTGGATCAGAGAAAACTATCTTTACATGAATGACACTTTTAACCCCAACACTGCCTTTTATTAATTTTTATTTGCTATTACCATATTTCCAAGGCAACGAGTAATTTCTGTTGTTAAAAGGTCACGAGGCGTTTGTTACTGGAAGATGGGGACTGGTTTCACTCCCCATCTCAAACACGAAATAGATCCAATCAGCAGGTCAGAAATACGAGCGAGGTATCTCGTCCATAGCACTGGAATGCTTGCAAACTCAAAACCCAACCCGGGAGTCAAACAAAATAGCAACAATAGAACTCATATTTTATTGCCTGCTGTAAGCACATTTTGTATCATGTCTCAGATGAGAAAGCTCGGTGTTTAAGGGAGACGGTGTTTGCGACCAAAACTTTAATCGGAATGATGTCAAATCACATCAGTGAGAATCCGTACACTTCGACTTTGCCACCCTAGTTCCTAATAGCACAAAATCTCTGACTGAAATTACCTGTATTTTTTAGATTTTGTCAAAATCCGTTAACCACAAAAGAAGGGGAAATTCTTGACTAGATGAAGAACTATAAGTTTCCCAAGAAATCTGTTCCCTGGGGATAGTTACAGTTGGACAGCGAGCCAAAAAACAAAAGTTCAATGTGTGTCTCGCGGGCTATGGTGTGACCTACCGCTCTGTAACACAGCCATTGGCATGGTTGAGATAAGGTCAGGGTCTTACTGCAGCAAATATCTCACAAGCACATCAAATGCGATTTGGGAATCTCCTACAGCTGTGACGGTTCCTTGAGAAGCTTGCCAGTGGCTGGTCTAAGGCCTGACAACCGACAAACCACTAATCGATTACCAGCACAAACAAGAAATTTTTCTTTTCATCCAAACCTCTTACCCAGCCCAGGCGTAATGCGGCCGTGGCGTGAAGCTGACCACTCACCCCTACCCAGTTCCGAGTTTAAGGTGAGTGGAACTATACAAACCCCACTTCCCCATACGCATTCATGGGGCGCACCGCGACAATCTTTTTTCCTTTGTATGTTTTAATTCGGCCTACATACACTTCGATGGCAGCACAATATTCAAACTTCTCAGAAGAGTCAACCGATCAGTAGATCCAGGCCTTTTGATGTGCAGGTTGGCTTACTTCTGCATTATTTATGATTTGCAACTGGGCGGTTGGCGTGAACCGTAAAATCCGAAGAAATTACTTGGAATTCCAACTGGCGTGTAGGTACTTACTTTATCGATCTGTAACTGTATGGCGTACAGCAATCGAAATCATACAAGCCTACGTTTAAAAACAAAGTCCCTTCAGAAGCAGAAAAATGCTTCCCACAAGGCCCAAACCGCCTCCTGACGGATAACGAGAAGGGTCGTGGTCAGCAAAGTAGTCCACTCAACGCCACGGTAACGAACGCACTATATGGAGCATCCCTGCCGTTCCGCCTCACGTCATTGAGTGGTACTTCTATTTTCTCTGCATTTCAAACACGGAACCAAAAATCAGTAACGGTTTAACCAATATGTCGTTGCATCACGAGTTAAAAATGGGGCACAACTGCCCTGTCTTTTCCCTCCACATTTCAGGGGCACAGTTATCCTATCTTTCCCTCTACATAATACTCATAAATGAAACAATCGGTGACGATACTGACACGTACGTCATTCCATCATGAATTATTAGTCTTTAGTCTTCAGTTTTGACGACACTTTATTCCTGCATTATGTTTAGAGTATTTGCATATTTCGGCCAAAAACAATTTTCTTCCGGACAGAAATACGCGTTTTTCGTCGCATAAAACACTTGGAGGGAGAACAATCGTAAGTCCTTTTTATTCGTATATTAAATAAATGTGTTAACAAATAAAGTTCGAAGGCCCAGAGGAATAGTAGAGGTATATCTCTATTCTTCCTTTAACCTCAGCGCTACACAAGGTGGTGGTTAACGCCACGCTCCGGCCGCTTTAACCCAAGGAAGGACCCGGTATCCATTTTATAGGAGGCTGGACTCGTCCCGCAGCCGAATTATATTCAAATGTGTCGTTCTATAAGGGAATCTTGGCTTAACCAAATTCTGTTGGGAGAAACTTTGCGTCCTTCGATGTCTGAAACATTTAAAGAGTGCACGAGATGGGAAATAAGATTCAGACAGCGCACACCTCTCTCCGAATGCATACATGCATCACAAACGAAATAATTTATCCGAAAATTAATATGCCGAAAATTGTGTTGTGTTTTGTCCAGTTATTCACGCATAAATTATAACAACATATCATACCAATACATATATCCGAATTATTATTTTACGCTGTCACAGCTCGTATTCAATGTAATTTCATTCAGTCTTCTACAAGTTTCCGTGTGCACATTTTAGCCATAAATAGATCCCTCCTGGAACGTAATGAGAAAATGTGCTGCCAATTACAGCTAAATCACGATGGAACAAAAACGATGCCGGCATTAAAGCTACTGGTAAAGCTGGATACAGGGAACTACACGAGTGACTCTTGATTAGGACAACCTGGTATTTTGGCAAAAAACGTTACCAAGCACAAAAATGCATTTTACTTTACATCACTATCATGATGCCATGAGGGTGCAGAGAGGAAGAATAAGCAAAGCTCTACAGAAGCTTGACCTCGACAATACAACGACTACTACTAATTTCACGCTCCAGTCGCTTTACTTCCGGTGACAAAGTCACTGGAATGAAAAGACATGGCGGTGGGGATAAGTAACTGCGACTACTGCGCTTATTCAAAATGTGACAGTAGCTGCCTGTTAAATATTCCAGCCGTTTGCACCCACATAGCGAGGTACTCCACATTCAGGCAGCGCGGAACTTCCATGTTGGATAAATGCAATACAGAGTCAAATTCCTTCTCTGATCAGACCGAAACCAAAATGCAAGGAGAGTACTGCAGTGTGGAAATACGCCAGAAGAGTGTCTTTGAGGTTGAATTAATGTGGGAACGTGATATTTCTTTCCACGACAAAAAAAATGAAAGGAATGTTCTAATTCAGTGTTACCATAACGTGTGCAATGGAGACTTCTGGCCTACAAATTGGTAACGGGACAATGATCAATTAAAGATCAAGGATAAACAATTAAGGGTTATTCATGTGAAAAAAGAATTAGAACGATAAGCATCACCTGGTATGAAGGATATTAACATTCGCGCTTTTAAAAACCTTCGGGTTTACAACTGAATTGGTTGCCTATTCAGGGAAAGCGTGTCCAAAAACTTAGAAAGCAAATACCTTCCCTTTCAAATTAAATAAACAGCTTGGTGGTTGGCGTTCATAATAAAAATCCCTACTAAAGTAGGTAAGCACAGACCTATCGGACGAAACTACGGGAGAAGTACCAATGGTTTCAGCCATTCTCTTGCTCTCAAGATTCCTGGTTACGCTCGTTTTCGCTACTACTGGTATATATACCAGTAAGGAGACAAAATGCATATTACAACAAGGCTACAAGATTGCTAAATTACACAACAGACTTAACCACTACATGGAATAGAAACGAAATAAAGCGAGATGCAAGTATCTAGCATGAAGACAAAAAAAGAAAAAGACCTTGCACCATGAGCCAAGGTCCATCCACTTCACCGCACAACTAACCTTATCGGCAGGCATGGTTGGAGTTCCCAAAAAATGCTGTATTCCTTTCGACACTGATCTCGGTGCTGCTCAACAAAGTTTATGACGTAGATTATTTGCACTGATATCTTCACCTGTCTGTCAATTTTAAGTTAGGACGTTCTCTTCTTATCTACCCTGATGTAGATGAAAGTAACTTCATACACAAATACACTCATTCACACACGTTGTCACGACAGGTGCGTCTGACTTTGAAGTCCACTGATAAGCAAACCACAAGTGAGGGAGAGGGCGGAATCTGAAGGCAGTTTCCGTAGACCAGATATACAGAAGCGGGATATATATGTATTTGTACACGCGTTTACTTTTTATCTTATCAGGCAACACAAATTTCGTCGAATACTCGATAAGTTAATGCTTGATTCCTCCTGTGGATGCCACTGAGCGCTCAAGTCGAGGCAACCGTTGATATAGCATGGAACTGCAACACGTTACGCTGTCACCACTCCCGACCGACGCGGTGTGAGTTGTTTCCTAACGCCACCACCGCTGCTTTCCTCGTGTTCCTGGAGATGTGAGGAAAAGATATATAGGAAAAAAACAATGAAACAAAAGGATTCACACTACTAGATTCACTCTCGGGGAGGGGAAGATCCAGTAACCTCCTCCACACAACACTCACTCGACAAGTTTCTTTGAGACTCGATGGGAGACTGGCGCTGCTAGCCTGCAATGGATTTTATTGAACGTGGAGCACTCGCTAGTGACGTCACACTGCGTCACGACAAACAATCATGGCGCTCGCCGAGCTTCGGCCACATTCGTCTGCCTGTTCGGTCGCCTCGCCGAATGTCTTATTGGGGGCAGCAGAAAATAGTGATTATGTCAAAACGCAGGTGGACGGGACGCCAGCTTTTCATGTGGACTTCATCATCATCATCTATCACGAGTTGGGCCTTGATAGACCTGTTTCGGCCTCGTCTAACAGTCTCTTCAAAGGTCTTCTAAATCATCTTCGTCCATTTGGTCTACAATTCAGCATTATTTTTGGCATCCTGTTGTTCATTCTTGTTACATTTCGTAGCCAATTTGACTTGCACCGTCTTAGTTTCTCGTCAACTGGTTCTACTTTCAACACTTTCGGAATTTCTTCATTCCTTCTGTCAGAAAAGATGTACCTGGATATTCACCTGCAACTTTCATCGCGATAGATGTCAATAGTTTTTCGTCCTTTTTTTCCTATGGGTCCAAATTTCGGTTCCATACACAAGAATGGGGATAACCAGTGCATTATATACTTTTATTCTTGCAAATTTCTGGACCAAAGTTGGTTTAAAAGTGTTGTTAGGATTCGCTAATTTTGAAGTTCTTAGGAAATTTCACAACCGAAACATTTAAAATTCTTTACATGTTGTAAGCATTTGTTATCCACAACGATTTTACATCTTTCTGAGTCTTGTCCTAAAAATGTTATCAGCTCAGATTTTTCTAGTGAAATTTCCATTCCAAAATTTTTTGCTATGTTGGTTATGTGAATACTCCTCTCTGAAAATTATCCCCTGAATTAACTACTAAGACTTGGTCGTCTGCAAAAAGTAGAGTGTTTATTTTTGTACTGGGTGATAAAGTAATGACTTTTGTGTAAATCTGGTTCCATTTTACTATCATTTCATTCATGTAAATGCTGAATAGAGTGGGTGATAAAGGGTAGCCTTGTCTGACTCAATGATGTTCCTCTAACACCTGACTATCTTCATTTTTATTTTGTTTCCACAATAAATGTCTACTATACTTCTTAATAATAAATTGGGAATGTTATTGCTGTGTAGTATTTCAAACAATTTGTCTCTTTTAACTTTGTCCAAGGATTTCACACAATCAAGAAATGGTAAATGGGTTTCAAAATTAAACTCTCTTCTTTTTTCTATAAGTAATTTCATGCTAAACAATGGATCGATGCCAGATCTGCCTGTTCAGAATCCATTCTGGCATTCCAAAAGGAACTTTTCTGCTTCTGCTTTCTATTTTTCATTTAAAATTTTACTATATAGTGCATATAACATGCCTTAAGTACGCTAATTCCTCTACAGTTTTCCACCTTTTGTTTGTCACCTTTCTTGTACTAGGTACAACAATATTTTTTTTCACTCTTCCGGCATTTATACAATCCTATAAAAGTTATTTAAAAAACCAGCAGTCTCTCATGAAATTAGTCATCTGCATATTTATAGAGTTCAGAATTCAACTTATCTTTGCTAGGTGAACTTACATTTTTTGTTTTTAGTGCTTCTTTCAATTCTATTATTGTTACAATTTTGTCATCAACATCTCTATTCCAACCATTTTCTTGAAGAGAGGTTTTAGTCCATAATATACAAGTACGTAAAACTGTTTCTTTATTTGGACCAGGGTTTATATTTGCTCTTTCTCTAATATCTTTTTTCATGTGTCTTAGTAGTTTAAATCTGCTTGGTTTTATTTTTTATATGTAAAATTCTAAGCGTGATATAAATTGTTAGGATATGTGATGTTTTCTAGTTTCTCTTTTGGCAATGGCTCTTCTTCACTTTTAGTCAGTCAAATTTTCTGTGGTCTTTGTTCCAAGATACTTATTGTTTGCTAAAGTTTTATGTTGTGTGATTACTTTTATTTCATCATCCCATATTTTTAATTTTTCCTTTTGTATAAACACTTTGTATTTTCCCAGAATTTCAACTCTGCCTGTGAGAAGATGGTTTTGATATTCCTCCATTCCACAACAATATGGCTGTGCTCTGGAAAATTTTGTAGTTTCTGTTGAATTCTTTGTTTGTATAGCCACAATACTTCCATCATGGAGTCATCTAATTTTACAATGAACTATATTTTCTTTGAGTGCAGTGTTCCACCATTTTGGTCGAAGTCTTAATTTAGTCAAAGTCAAAAAGTAACCCGAACCATCACTCCCTCTGTGAACTCTCAAGTCTAGGAATAGTTCTGATAGGTTTCTGTTTGCAAGGAAATAGTTTTTGAATTGCGGGCTGACTATATGTAGGTATGTATATTTTTGTGCTTATGGAATGAGTTCATTATTTTCATACTGTTATATGTAGCAAAATATCTCTGTCTCAGTCCGTTGGTATTTGTCACTGGCTCTCCAGAACTTCCTAAATATTATGGTTTTCGGCGTTTCCTATTCTACCGTTCAGGTCTCCTGACAGTAAGATGTTATCACTTTTTGTTAGCTTTGTTTAATATTTCCTGTAATTTGTTATACAAGTTTTCGTTTTCTCCAACTCTTCCTTCTTCTGGGAGGTAGAGTCTAAAAAAAAAAAGATACTTTCCCTCTTCCAAAATTTAGTTTTACCTCAGTCATTCTTTCACTCCAGTAAGTGTAGTTAATAACAGTGTTTTGCTTGATTTACGAATCCAAATAATTACACCCGCTCCTGTTCGTGTACTTCTATTTACACCACCACATTT